>Ga0307440_1000406_pt1 | contig 21086 bp, 20 predicted proteins | sample SalMarWE160410MG_FD_202150 | JGI IMG/M metagenome (GOLD analysis project Ga0307440, IMG submission 202150) | Salt marsh sediment microbial communities from the Plum Island Ecosystem LTER, Massachusetts, United States - WE1604-10 | ecosystem: Environmental > Aquatic > Marine > Intertidal zone >... | reverse complement strand
CGAGACGTACCATACTTCGGGTTGATCCGGGTCGGCGGCACATGCCCAACCGTAGGTGCGATCCGCCTTCTCACTAGGCTGCCGCCAGGTTTCCCCACCGTCCCGGCTGACGGAACCGGGCCGCCGCCCCGCCCCTGCCTCATAGGCCCAGCTTCCATCTTGGTGGTGGAATGTCAAGCCATGGCAGTCGCGCAATGCCCCCGTCCGATGACCCTGCCAATTCATCCCGCCGTCCGTACTCCTAACCAGCGCCCCGGCCTCGATCCCCGCCAGGATGACATCGGGGTCAGACGGAGACACGCTGATGGCGTGGACGTAGGCCCTGATGAAAGACGGTTCAGCTGGCGACAACCACAGCCAGCGCCAGGGGATCTTCCGGAATCCTTCAAGCTCGGTCCATGTCGCCCCGCCGTCGCGTGAGACGTACATCAACGCCGGTTTGGTGCCGACGTAGATCAGCTGTGGGTTATGAGGACTTACGGCAATCGCTTTGACTACGCTGCCATCCAGGCCAGACGACCTCCAATTCACCCCCCGATCTTCAGAAACCCAGACGCCTTGGCCCTGCGTGCCGGCCCACACCGACCCCCCACCTTCCGGTCCGACCGCCAGGCAGCGAACGTCCAGCTCGGGAAAGATCAAGCCGGTGCGCCAGGTCCCGTTTTCATCTCTCTCGGCGCGCATGCCCCCCTTGCCTGCCCGACCATCGACGCTGCTTGATATGAACACGTTGGCTGTCATCTCACCCTCCGGATCAAATCCTCAAGTCCACCCACATTCAGAAAGGCTTGAACATCATCAGCCAGGTCAGGATGACGAGCCCCCCTGCGCCGACCCCCATCAGGGGCCATGCCGGGAGTTGAGCCATCCGTGTCTGCACCACCTCGATTGGCGCTCGATCCTCCGGTTGGGGCGGCGCGTCGCCATAGGAAGACGGTAGACCAAGGTCAGCCCTTATCACGTTCAAGGATCGAGAGCCAAGGAATCCCATCGCAAAGATCATCAGGATCAGGACTCCCAATGACGCCCATATCCAACCCGTGGACCACCAGCCCCCCATGAATCCCAGGGCGATTCCCGAGAGCAGCAGCGTGCCCAAACTCAGCCAGGACAGATTGGCAGGGTACACGGACATGGCCAGGAGCGTTATCACCCGCTCGGGATCAGATTCACGCCGAAGCCGCATGAAGGTCATGGCCGAGGCCCCGTGCAGGAGCACGAATCCAAGGACACTCAGAACATGAAGCAGCACTATCCATCTGTACATGGTGGTCCTCCACCACGCCGGTCCGGCACGCAAACCACGACCCGGGCGTATATCTCGGCAGCACCCAGCCCCGCAGCTGTTGACCGCTAGTCGACGTTGAGGGTCCTCAAGTACATGTAGATTCCTCGAAGCTCCTCCTTGTCCAACTTGCGTACATCCTTCCAAGGCATGTTCTCTGGATCGAGCTCGCGCCCGCTGGGCGTCACCCCGGTTGTCAGTGTCGTTATGAAATCATCCTCGCTCCAACCGGCGAGTTCACCGGACATGGTGAGGTTGGGGCCGAACTCCCCTGTCAGGTCAGCGCCATGACATTGCTCGCAGAATCCGGTGATATAGGCGCCGTACTCTGCGTTGGCACCGATTTCAGGCATAGGCGGAAAGGGGCGGCTATGGTCGATCTGGTGCGCCGCAAACATGTCACCGAAAGGGTCCGCACCCGCGAAAACCGTCCCGACGGGCGCTAGCTTCGGCGGAGGAACAACGTTGTCGACGGGCGGTAGAGTCCTGAGATAGGCGATGATCGCGCCGATGTCCTCTGCGCTGAAGCCGTTAAACCCCTTTGAGGGCATGGCGATCAAGGCACGACCATCCGGCGCCACTCCGTGTCGGATGGATCGGACCAAGTCGTCGTCACTGTGGCTGGCCAACACGCCGCCGTTTCCAGCCGTAAGATTTGCCGAATACAGGGTCCCCAACATGGGATCGTCGCTCAGCACGTCTCCGCCAAGGTTTTCGCCATGACACCCCGCGCAGAATGCCGTTACGAGTTCCTGGCCCCGCGCCAGCGAGGCTTCATCGGTGACCACATCCACATGGTCGGTGGGAACCTGCACGGTTGCGACAAGATCGCGGGAGCCTTTGACATAGAAGACAACGGCAGCAATCAGGATCAAGCCGATCAACCCACCCAAGACAATGCCTATCCACTTCAATACTCTGCGCATTACTCATCCTTTCCTGTCTGGTCGTCCGGATCACCTTCGTTGATATGGAGCAAACTCGCTCAAGCTCCACTGCGCGAATCGCCTGCCGTTCCGGGGCGCACTGTGCCCAAGCCTCCCATCCGCCCCCTACTGATCTGCCGGGATTGAGTGCAAGTACAAGTAGATTCCTCTGAGCTCGGCGTCCGGCAGCTTCCCAAAGCCTTCCACAGGCATGAATTCGGCATTGATCATGTGCCCGTTCGGTTTCATGCCAGTCTTGATCGCCCGCAGAAAGTCCGTCTCGCTCCAACCCGACAGCTCTCCCGTCATGGTCAGGTTGGGGGCGGGCGGGGCGCCAGGCTGCGGGGAGGGCCCACCGGTCAGGTCCGGCCCATGGCACTCACGGCACAAGCGCGTGAAATACTCACCGTAGGCGGGATTGGCTCCGATGTCAGGCATGGGTGGGAAGGGATTGTTGTGATCGATGACGTCGGCGGGGAAGATCCCCTCCCCAAACACACCGGCGCCGAGCATGATGTGGCCGACCAGAGTCAGCGAGGGCTCGGGAACCGTATGGTCCACCGGTGGAATGGTCTTCAGGTAGGCAATGATCGATCCGACATCCTCACGGCTGAGATAATTGAAAGCCGCCGACGGCATGATGATCAACTCATGGCCATCCGGCGCCACCCCGTGCCGGATCGCACGCACCAGATCGTCGTCATTGAACGTGGCTTGCGCCCCACCTTGGCCGGCCGTCAGATTGGCCGAGTAGATCGTGCCAATCATCGGGTCCGCGAGCACCACGGCCCCTCCCAAATCCTCACCATGGCACTCGGCACAGAAGATCGTCACAAATTCCTTGCCCCGCGCCAGGGAGTCCGCGTCGGCAGGGACGTCCACGTGATCTGTTGGCACCGACATCGTTTGGTTGAGATCCATGGCCCCCTTCACGTACAGCACGGCTGCCGCGACCACAATCAAACCGACCAGGGTTCCCACAAAGATTCCAACCCACTTAAGGACACGCCGCATGAGTCATCCCTCCCGATTCCGGTCCGGGTTCCGGACCAACCTTAGATGAATCGGGGCGCTGCGTCATGAGACCGAGCACCCAAACCTCTCGGGAAACTTTCCCGAGGCATCCACATGCAAAGCCATCGACAACTCCCCTGGGAAAAACAAACCGGCCGAGCTCACGCCCGGCCGGCAGATGGATCGAGTAGCCTTTACTTAACGATTGCCGAATGGCTTGGGTGGCAGCGACTTCAGATAGAGCCACACAGCCTTGACCTCATCGTCCGTCATGTCGGAGAAGTTCTTGACCGGCATGAACGCGTCGATGGTCTTCCCACTGGGCTTCACCCCAGTCCTGACAGCAGTGGCGAAGTCGGCTTCAGACCAGCCGACGAGTTCGCCCCCCTGGGTTATGTTGGCTGCCGGAACCGTCCCAGGAGGAGCTCCGGGGATCGGTCCGCCGGAGAACGTAGGGCCGTGGCAGCCAGCGCAGGTGGTCGCCAGGTAGGCGCCGTATTCCACGGTGGCACCCGCCTGAGGGGCCGTCGGCCGAGGTGCGTTTTGGTCAATCAGCTCCGCCGGCATGAGCGGGAACTGGCCAGTCAGGAAGAGGATGCGGCCCATGGGGCCAATGGCAGGCTCAGGATGCACGGCCTCCACAGCCGGCACGGATCGGACATAGGCGATGATGTCGGCGATGTCCTGATCACTCATGAATGTGAATTCCTCTGAGGGCATGAAGTACACGGACTTGCCCTCGGGATCCACGCCATGCTCAAGAACGTTGAAGAAATCCGCATCCGTAAACTCCGAACCCACCCCGCCCTTTCCCGCGGTCAAGTTGGCGGCGTACAGGCTGCCAATCGCCGGATCGCTGAAAAAGACTTTGCCGGACAGGTCGGCGCCATGGCACTCGGTGCAACCGCGAATGGTCGCCAGATGGCGGCCGTGTTCGATGGAGGCGCTGTCTGTCGGCACATCGACAGTGCTTGGGGAAACGTCGTATGTCTTGTTGAAGCGAACACTCGATAGGATATAGACAGCGGCCACGGCCAGGACAACCAAGCCGATCAATGCGCCGAACACTATTCCTACCCATTTCAGGGCCTTTCTCATTGCTTCCATTCCTCCCATATGTTTCTCGATCCCCTGCGTTCGGACTGACCTCGGGGTGACCGTCCCCGGGTCGGCTTTTTGAAGCCTACTTTGCCAGCCAAATGCCGGCAGAGACCTCAGTTCGAACTGGGGCAAATGTCACGCGGCAACATAATCGCGCGCTCAGCAAGTTTTGCGGCCAGCACCACCTCCTTCCCATATCTCACCGGCGCTTAACGATTATCAGCGGGCGGTTCAAGAATGCATATATGATGAAAGCAACCACAACCGTCGCCCACGACGGTTCAAACACGAATGCCCTTTGAGGATGAGATGGATGAGGCGGCGGGCTTCGACTTGGGCCCCGACTTGCTTCTCCGCTTTTGAGGAGGGCAGCGCTTGCTTGCTATCTTAGTCGCCTATGTTCTGGGATCATTCCCCAGCGCGGTCCTGGTTTCCCGCGCCGTGGCTGGTGTCGACATCCGCACCTTGGGCGACGGCAATATGGGCGCACGCAACACCACCCGCTCCCTAGGGTGGTGGCCAGGCATTATCGTCGCAATCCTCGATTTCGGCAAGGGGGCCATCGCTGTATCGCTGGCTCGCAATCTGGGCGCCGACCCCAATCTTCAACTCCTCAGCGGGACGGCGGCCGTCGTCGGGCACGATTTCCCCATTTGGGCCCACTTCCGCGGCGGGCAGGGGATGGCGACCAGCCTGGGCGTACTTATGTTGCTTGTGCCAGAGCCCACCTTGTGGGGCCTGGTCATCTTCGCAAGTTCCTATGTCATCCTTCGCCACTTTGACCTCAGCGCCGCCTTGGGCCTGGGCCTGATTGTGGCACTGCTTGTTCTTCATGAAATGCCGCTACTCTGGGTTCTCTATGCCGCCCTGCTTTTCATCTCAATCGGGCTGAAGAAGTGGCTTGATCTGCCGCGCAGGTTGGCCAATCTCCGCTCCCACCCTAAAAACCACGTGTAGCCGGAAAGAACGACAGATTACAACCTGGGCGGGCGCGTCAGCCTGCGCGGATCCAGGTAACATCCATATGTGAAAAATGTCACATGACACATGCGCGTGATGACCTTCATCACTGACATCCGGGGTGGTTTTACCTAAGATAGAGCTTGAGTCAGCTTAGGCTGATGTCTCTCTGGTCAGGGCATCGATACCGGGGACGCCTCTACGGGGCGAGGAAATCCGCTCACAGCTCGGCCACTGATTCCCCTGACAATGAGATTCCTACCTGACCAGTTGGATAGGGAGATGGCAGCCCACCTGCCATCTCCTACTCTTTAATCGGTCGACAAGTTGCCTTGAGCCTTGAGAGAAAGAAAGCGACGTGCACCCGGCCACTCGCATTCCGGCAAGAATGCTTTCGATTCCCGACTTGTTCCAGTGTTCGGATGCCCTCATGCTCGACCGACACCTGGACCGAGCACACACCTCACGGCGACAGCCTTCGACCCAAAGTTTGATCGTGGGAGCGAATGCGTGTCCCATGATTTGTTTGGGACCGCATTTTTGGCGCGTGCTCAGGATGAAGGGGTGTTCCGCCTCCAATGCCTGAGTATGAAAGAGCGGGGGTCGGCGAAGGAAGCGTGATGTACTGGACCCGGCAGCGTGTTTTCAGCTCCGGGCCATGCGATCAAAGAAACCTGCTGCGGGCTGATGCGAGGGATTGATTTAGCACGGGTTCCAGAGGCTCTCCGCCGGAGGCAAGAGTCTCCGGGATCTCCTTGCACGGCCAATCGCTGGCAGATAAACCCGGAGCCCAGTCGACAGGGTCAAGCTGCTTCGGGAACCTCAAACCAGAACAACGCACCCTCACCCTTGGAACTCGTCACCCCGATCTGACCACCGTGCGATTTGACAATCGACCTGGCAATCGCCAGCCCCAGGCCCGAACCCCCCCTGTCCCGGCTGCGGGCAGCATCTGAGCGGTAGAAGCGCTCGAACACGCGAGGAAGGTCCTCCGGAGCGATTCCTGAGCCCGAGTCACGCACTTCGAAGCGCACAAATCCAGGGATGGCACGCAGCCCAACATGAACCTCGCCCGCCCGGGGCGTGTGCCGGATGGCATTGTCAAGCAGATTGTCCAGAACCTGGGTCAGTCGATCAGGATCGGCCTGGACAAGAGGCAAGGGTCGTTCAATGTCCAACGACAAGGCCACCTCGTTATGGGCTGCGGCGGCTTGATGCTTGGCGACGATCTTCTCTGCCAGCTCATCCGGCCGAGTCGGGCCCAGACTCAACGGCAAGTCGCCCGCCTCCGCACGAGAAAGCAGGCGCAAGTCTTCAACCAGCCGGCTCAGACGTTCGGCCTCTTCGTGGATCAAACGCAAGTTCTTCGGGTTGGCCGGCAGCACCCCTTCGCTCAACGCTTCCGCGTGGCCCAATATCAATGTCAGCGGTGTTCTCAATTCATGCGCCACGTCGGCTGTCAGCTGTCGGCGCAGATCCCGCGCCCGGGCAAGATCCCGACTCATCAGGTTGAAGGACTCAGCCAGTTGGCCGATTTCGTCGTGCGAACGCACTTCCACCACCCGACCCAGCTCGCCCGAGGCCACGGCCCGCGTGGCATCTGTCAGCTCTTGAACCGGCCTGGTGAGCGCGCGCGTGAGCAGGATCCCCAGAACCAGGGCCAGTCCTGTCGCGGCCAATGTCGCCACGATGAGCGCCAGGTTGACCTGGCGAAGGAAGTCCTGACCCGCCGTGGGCAGCGAGGCGAAAATAGGTCGCCCCTCGAGAAGGGTGCCTACCTGTCGACCATTGACGTCGATGGGAATGCCAGCGCTTAGCACATCGGCGGGGACGTGTGACCCGGCTCGGAAGCCGGCGCCCGGACGGACCACCACACCGGACTGATCGGCCACGGCCAGGAAGTCGTTCGGTCCGGGGCCATGCATCTGTCCCATCATCGACTCGCCGCCGCGTCCGAGCACGTAGCGATCGATGCCTTGCCAACTCGAGGTCTGAGCGTAGTAATCACTGAGCTGGTTGACCAGCTCCTGGCGGCTTTGGCGGAAGACAAAATGCCCGAACTCGTTGGTCGTCGCCTGCCGCGCCAGCAGCACCGTCAACCCCGTCCCGGTCAGGCTGACGACCAGGAACGCCAAGACCAGCTTGATGCCAAGCGATCTCACCCGGACATCTCCCGCCCGAAGCGATAGCCCACGCCGTAGACAGTCTCGATATAGGTGGGGTTGGCACTGTCCGGCTCGATCTTAGATCTGAGGTTCTTGACGTGGACGTCGATCGTCCGTTCGTAACCTTCGTAGGCCGTGCCTTGCACCCTGTCGAGCAGTTCGAGACGGCTGAAGACGCGGCCGGGCGCAGACATCAACGCCGCCAGCAAATCGAACTCCGACGGCGTCAGATCCACCCCTTTCCCATCCACCTCCACCACGTGTCCGGCTCGGTCGAGCGTGATCCCACGTACCCGCAGCACCTCTGGCTCGGGAGCTGTCATCCCCGACCGGCGAAGGACCGCCCGAATTCGGGCGGTCAGCTCGCGCGGGCTGAAAGGTTTGGTGATGTAATCGTCGGCACCCAACTCCAGCCCCAGCACCTTGTCCGTTTCTTCGACGCGTGCCGTCAGCAAGATTATGGGTGTCTCATGCTCTTTACGGTGCTGGCGCATGAAGGCATGCCCATCCATTTCAGGCATCATCAGGTCCAGCACGATCAAGTCGGGTTTTTCATGGCGCGCCACGAAGAGCGCTTCCCGGCCATCGGCTGCGGTCACGACCCGGAAGCTTTCTTGTTCCAGGTAATCCTTCAGCAGATGCAGGATGCGCTCTTCGTCGTCGACAACCAATATCGTCTTGGCCATGTCAGGATCCACCACGAATGTCGGACCGGGATGGGCGACCGCCGATCACACTCTACTTTGACTTTCCCTTGGATTCGGGGTCTTCCTGGGGTTCCGGATTTCGGTTCTGGGCGATAGCCACAATCAACAGCCCAAGCAACATGACGGGGAATACCCACATGCCGAAACTGGTCAGAGCGTAGAACCAACCCTGCCCATAGGCCATGGGGGCGTGAAACCCACCCATCATGCCGGGACCCATTTGACCGCGGAAACCTTCGAATCCGCGTTGGATCCCGTAGCCCATTGGTGTGGCGAACGCCTGCACCGCAAAGCGTGCCGCCGCCGTCAGGCCGAACAGCACGACCAGCACGATCGTTGAAACGGTAATGGTTCTGTTGGACACTGATGCCTCCGTGTAGGGATTCAAGATGCGATCGGACAATTGTCTTGCAGGATAACCCAAATCCATGAAGAGATTGTGAAGACTGCGTTCAAACATGGTTTGGTTCGTCCAAAGCAACGGGCCGGTTCCACATGGGAACCGGCCCGTTGAACCAGCGTCACTTGAGTCAGCGTCGGCCGAAGCCTTGCCCTCCACCGAAGGCCGGGCCCCGCATCCCGCCCCGCGGCATCTGCCTCATGCCACCTTGGAAGCCGAAGCCTGGCCCCGCTTCAAGATGAGCCGACATGGCATCGGCTTGCTCCTGGGTGATCGCTCCATCGGCTAGAGCCTGGTCGATCATGGCCTGATGGGCGTCTGCGATAGCAGACTGCAGGACATCAATTGAAACACCCTGCTGGTCGGCCAACTCTACCCACGTGGTCCCACTGTCCCGGGCAGCTTGGATTTCGCTCACCGACAAGTTCAGGACTTTGGCCAGCGCGCTGTCCAGGATGTTCTCATAGTCGCTCAGGAATCCCGTCCGCGGCGCGCCATCCATCCAGCCCGCCCTGGGACCGACCTGGCAGTCTCCGGGACCAGCTTGTGCGTCTCCGCCCCAAGCTTCGGCGGTGCCCACACTGAGAACTGCCAAATAGCCTACGGCGACTGCTGCCACCAATCCAACGTACACTTTCTTCATGCTATTGCCTCCGGGTCTTTGGTTGCCGGCTCGGAGACCGGCTCGAGTTTGATCTCAAGCCTAGGCCTTTACCGTTCAGGAACTATGAAGGCCGCATGTTGGATCGATGAGTTTGCGCGCCTTTCTCAGCCGGTTGTCGGGGCGGCTGAAGGCTCCGGCGCCGACATCGGCGGCCGAAGACGGCCGAGACAGCCACCCAGCCGCCGAATGCCTTCTTGGATCCGGTCGGGCTGCGCGTTGGAGAAATTCAGACGCATGAAACGGAGGCCATCAGACGGTTCGGCAAAGAACGCGGACCCCGGAACGAAGGCAACCTGCTCTTTGAGGGCCTCCGCCAAAACCGGCTGGCTGTCCATGCCTTCTGGCAACTCGGCCCACAAGAACAACCCGCCTTGCGGCGAGGACCAGGTCACCTCTGAGGGCATGAAGCTGTCCAGGGCGCCGAGCATGGCATCCCGCCGTTCCCGATACACGCCGCGCAGCGTCTGGATGTGTTCGTCGAGGAATCCACCGTGGCCCACTTCATAGGCGATCATTTGGACCAGGGTGCTTGTGTGCAGGTCGGCGCTCTGCTTGAGTTGGGTCAGCCGGCCGAGCACCTGGCGCGGCGCGATAACCCAGGCCAACCGCAGACCGGGGGCCAACGTCTTCGAAAACGTGCTCATGTAGATCACGTTGGCCTCACCACCTTCCGAGGCCGCCAGTTCGGCATCCAGTGTGTAAAGCGGCGGCAAGTGCTCCCCCTCGTAGCGCAGTTGGCCATAGGGATCGTCTTCCACGATGGGAACGCCGTATGTGCGCGCCAGCCGCACCAACGCCGTGCGTCGCTCCAGGGCAAGCGTCACACCGGCCGGATTCTGAAAATTGGGAAGGACGTAGATGAAGCTCGGGCCGCGTTTGAGGAGCGCTTCGATCGGCTCAATTGTCATGCCTTGATCGTCCAACGGCACGCTCAGGAAGTCCGCCTGGTAAGCTCCGAAAGCTTGGAGCGCTCCCAGGTAGGTGGGCGCGCCTACCACGACCTTGTCCCCAGGATCGATGAGCAGCTTCCCCACCAAATCGAGAGCCTGCTGCGAACCGGTGGTGATCAAGATGTCGTCCGCCTGGACTTGGATGCCGTAGCGACTCACATGGCGTCCGATCATCTGCCGCAGCTCGGGCCAGCCTTCTGTGGTTGAGTACTGCAGCGCAATTTCACCTCGCTCTTCGAGAACCCGGCACGTGGCCTCCTTGAAGCGGTCTCGGGGAAACAGTTCTGGGGCAGGCATGCCTCCGGCAAATGAAATGATCTCTGGTTGTTGGGTAAGCTTGAGGAGTTCTCTGATGGCGGACGATTTCATGCCCGCAACTCGCGATGCGTACAGGTCTTCCCAGATCGGGGTCATGGCACCTCCTACAGCTTGAACTCTAGCCTGTCCGGCGGCCGTTGGGGAGTGCCCTTTGTCCCGATCGCCGGGCTGATATTCGTCAGCATCTCGGCGCCCAGCCGAGAATGTATGTTGTCTGCTCCGTTTGTTACATTCTTCACTAACTCCGTACAGAAACGACTTCTAGACTGAAACAAAGGTCAGCTTCCTCAGGTAGAGGCAGGCAGTTCCTCCGAATCGGGTGAGGTCAAACCCAGAGCCCCGCAGGGAACTCCATGCTCGAGGCGACGGCCGGCTGGTCAACCACTTGGCCGACGAAAGAAGGGGAGTTCTGGATGGTTGATGTTGCGGTTGCAGGTGCAGAACCAGCCGACCTGACGTCCGGAGACGCTCCCGCCTTGCTCTCAGAACACGTCCTCGTGACCATGGGAGCCAGCTCTCGGTCCGGTTTGAACGCTCGGGAAGCTCGAATCAACGACGGGGCAGCGACCGCGGCGGACGGGCACCCCTGCACACTGCGGCGACCAGTTCACCTCAGGGGACAAGCGCAAAATGAACACTGAGAGAGCCATTGATTCGGCTGAGACCTTGCTTCGCCAATGGGCGATCCTAATCGATGATATCGCCCCCTGGCGGCTGGACGTCCTCATCCCCGCCAGCGAGCTGCGATCCGCTGCCCGGATGCTGTGCGGTACAGAATGGGGCGATCTAACGAGCATCACCGTGCTTGAATTGGGCGAGGGAGGCAGAAAGTACGAGTTGATTTACGACTTCCGCCGAGGCCCGGCCCTGGTATGTCTCAGGGTGCAGTTGGCCACACTCTCCGACAGCATCCCCAGCCTGACTGAGATTTGCGATTGCGCACAACCCTTCGAGGCTTCCTTCACTGAACGCTACGGCATCGTCTTTGACTAATCACCCTGGCGCGCTCCTGATGCGGCGGAAACCGAGCCTCCGCGCGCCCCTCCGCATGCGTTTGTGAAATCTGTCACAAACTCTGGATCCCACACGCGTGGGTCCCACGAGACCCGCTTGGACGCTCGCTCTCCAGCCTAATGAACGATGTGAGTTTCGTCCCGCGAAGCGGCGACGTTTGGGACTGCCTGCCTGCGCTCCCCCTGACTAAGCTAGGCTCAGGAACTGCCTCGCGCCGAGGTCGCCCTCGGGCGAGTCGTCGTGTGAAGCCTCGGGAAGGGTAGCGTCGATGGCCAAAGGCTATGTGTTTGTTCACTCGGACCGCTGCAAGGGCTGCGAACTTTGCATAAGTGCTTGTCCCCAAGATGTGCTCCACCTCGATGAAACCAAACTCAACGCGAAAGGCTACCATCCAATTCTCTACACCGATCCGGATCAGCGGTGTACGGGGTGTGGTCTATGCGCAGTGATCTGCCCGGATGTGGTGTTTGATGTCTTTCGCTACAAATCCGCTGGCGCCAGTCGGCGGGTTGCGACCGGGGCCGCTTGACGCCCCGAGCCGAAGGTCTCAGGAGGCGGTCTTGATGGAATTGATCAAAGGAAATGTGGCGATCGCTGAAGCGGCCATCCGAGCCGGGTGCGAAGCCTACTTCGGCTATCCAATCACCCCGCAGACCGAACTTCTCGAACACATGGCGGCGCGGATGCCGGACCTTGGCCGAGTTTTCTTACAAGCGGAGAGCGAGGTAGCCGTCATCAACATGGTCTACGGCGCAGCCGCCACCGGGGCGCGCGTAATGACCTCATCCTCCTCTCCCGGCGTAAGCTTGATGATGGAAGGCATCTCATATATCGCCGGATCCGAGCTGCCGTTTGTGATGGTTGACATCATGCGTGGCGGCCCAGGGCTCGGGAACATCGCCCCCTCCCAAGGCGACTACTTCCAGATGGTCAAAGGCGGCGGACATGGGGACTACCGGCTGATTGTCCTCGCCCCGGCCACCATTCAAGAAGCGATCGACCTCACTGTGCTGGCGTTCGATCTGGCCGACAAGTACCGTTGGCCGGTGGTCGTCTTAGCGGATGGCAGCATGGGCCAGATGATGGAACCCGCCGAGCTGCCACCGATGCGTGAGCCAGCCAAAGGCAACGGGCATCGCCCCGAATGGGCATTGACCGGAAAAGGTGGCCGGGGGCACCGCAACGTGGTCACGTCGATCTACTTGGAACCGGCCGACGAAGAAGCATACAACCGCAAACTTCAGGACAAATTCCGAAAGATCGAAAGCGCCGAAGTTCGCTTCGCGGAGACCGACTGCGAGGACGCCGAACTTGTGGTGGTTGGCTTCGGCACGGCCGGCCGGGTTGCTGAGAGCGCCGTCAAAGCCGCCCGGGAGGCAGGGTTGAAAGTAGGGCTGCATCGTCCGATCAGCCTATACCCGTTCCCGACGCAGCGGCTGGCGGAGCTCGCCGAGCAAACTCGCGGATTCCTGGTGGTTGAGATGAACGCTGGCCAGATGGTGGAAGATGTGCGGCTGGCCGTCAATGGACGAATACCGGTCGAATTCTACGGCCGAATGGGGGGAGTCGTTCCACTTCCCGAAGAGGTCCTCGAGCAGATCGAGGCCCAGTTCGAGCTGGCTTGATCCGCCGCTGCAGGAGCATGGGCCATGTGCCCGACCAAGGTGAGACGTCAATCCAAAGCCAAGCCTCTCAAAGCGGGCGTGCCACGCTTTGTGAAGAAGCCGAGGCAGCGGATGGCCGTGGTGACCACCGTCGGCGACCCAAACGAGATTCAGGAGGGGGCTGTCTCGGCACTCTATCGGGCCACCTACCAACACAAATTCAGCCTGAAGCGCGCCGGCAAACCAGATTTCAAAGTCGGCCCTCTCATCGCCCGCTGGCCCGACGCCCATTTGGTAGAGAAAAAACATTGGACGGGAATTTGGGGGCTGCCGCTGCCCAAGGGCACCCGCAAACTCCAGGCAGAGAACTCAGAGCATGAGATCCGACTCGAGACCTGGGACTATGGGTCCAAAGTTGCCGAAATCCTGCACCTGGGCTCCTATGCCGAGGAGGGCCCGTCTGTTCAGAAGCTGCACGAGTTTATCGAAACCAACGGCCACGAGATTGCCGGGCTGCATGAGGAAGAGTACCTCACCCGCCCTGACGCCAAGGTGGTAAGGACCATTATTCGCTATCCGGTACGCAAGCGGGTTCAAAACGGCTAGCCTAGCTGGGAGGCAAGGCATGACAGAACAAATGCTTGAGGAGCGTGTGGCCAGTCGGCCCGAGAGCTTAAGCGATGTCTACACTCACTACTGCCCTGGATGCACCCATGGTGTCGCGCATCGTTTGATCGCTGAAGTCATCGACGAGATGGGACTCGCGGACCAAACGATTGGGGTCGCACCGGTTGGGTGCGCCGTGTTTGCATACAACTACTACGAACTCGATTTCGCCGAGGCCGCCCACGGCCGCGCTCCGGCCATGGCGACGGGCATCAAGCGCCTTCTTCCGGACCGAGTGGTTTTCACCTATCAAGGGGACGGCGATCTGGCGGCGATTGGGACGGCCGAGATTGTGCACGCGGCCGCTCGCGGGGAGAACATCACGACTGTGTTTGTCAACAATGCCATCTATGGCATGACCGGGGGGCAGATGGCGCCGACGACATTGCCGGGCCAGAAGACAACCTCCTCTCCTCGGGGAAGAGACGTCGAATCCGTCGGAATGCCGCTCAAGATTACCGAAATGCTGGCCGGTCTCGACGGCGCCGCCTATGTGGTCCGCCGCAGCCTTCACAATGTGCGTGAGATCATCAAGGCCAAGAAAGCCATCAAGACGGCATTCCAGGCCCAGCTCGACGGGCGCGGATTCTCACTGGTAGAGCTGCTATCCACCTGCCCCACAAACTGGCATATGAGCGCAACCGACTCGATGACCTGGCTGGAGGAGCATATGGTGCCGTACTTCGAGCTGGGCGATTTCAAATGTGTTGAGGGCCTCAACATTCGTTGACGCTCAGCCGACACATCGGCCGGGTCACGACGGGAGAAAAACATATGCAGGCAGAAGTCATCTTTTCGGGATTTGGCGGCCAAGGGGCGCTTTTTGCCGGCCAGCTTCTCGCTTACTCAGCGATGGAAGAAGGCAAGCACGTGACATGGCTTCCTTCATATGGCCCTGAGATGCGAGGGGGAACGGCCCATTGCATCGTAATCGTCTCCGACGATCCCATTGGTTCACCAGTCATTCGCAGCCCGCGCGCGGCCATTGTGATGAACGTCCCATCTATGGACAAATATGAACCTTTGGTCAAGCCGGGCGGAATCCTCGTTGTCAACAGCTCCCTGGTAGAACGGCCACCCACACGCGACGACATCACCAGTCTTCTCGTCCCCGGCAACGACCTGGCTGAGTCATGTGGCGATCTCAGGATGGCGAACGTGGTCCTGTTGGGCGCTCTGCTGAAGGCGTTTCCCCTGGTGAGCAACCAGGCAGTTGTGAGCGCACTTGAAAAGCATATGCCGGGCCGACATCGAGACCTGTTGAAGGCCAACGCCGCTGCGCTGGAGCGCGGCGGGGAAGCCGTCGGGTCACAGCCAGCGCTGGCGGAAGTCTAGCCGAGGAGGGATGGTTCAATGGCAACCACTGTATGGATGAGTCTGGATCCGGTTTGGTGTGACAAAGCCCAGGATGAAGTTGTGCTGTCGGAACTGCGCGTCATGCCTGAGGGATTTCTCCGGCAGGGCAAGGAGTTTCGCGTCAATGCGCGCCGCTGCAGCCACGCGGTGGAATGCAACATGGCCGGCGCGAGCTGCCAGTGGGCCTTCACCAATCCCGGGATCGATCCGCTGAACATCACCTAGGACTCGGTTCGCCCACGTCTAATCCAGGTCGAATCCGCAACTTGCTCACCCATCCCGCGTGGTGTAGTTCTTGGCCCATGCGCCGCGGCCCCAAGGTTTTCATCATTCTGACGCTCTTCCTATGGGTTTCGGCCTGCCAAAGCGCCGCCCCTTCTCAATCACCACCAACTTCAAACGCGTTCCCCTTGCCTTCCGGCGTCACCGTCGTCGATGACGGCACCCTGATCGATGGGACGGGAGCCCCTCCCGTGCCCGACGGATTGGTGGCGATCAAGCGGGACAGAATCGTCGCTGTCGGATCAGAATCCACCTTCCGCATCCCGGGTGACGCCAAATTGATCGACGCAAATGGGGGAACCATCCTGCCAGGGTTCATTGACTCTCACACCCATATACTTGCCAATGCTGGAACCCAGGCCGGTCTTGCGATTTGGCTTCGCGCGGGGGTGACCACCGTGCGTGACTTGGGGTCGCAATACGGGTATTTGGACCAACCTTCTCTAAGTGTTGCTTCGCTCAAACGGCGACTGGGCAGCTACGGCAACATGGTGCCGAAGGTTGTCATTGCGGGCCCAATCATCACGGCTGTGGGAGGTTATCCGTCGGCCACCAGTCCCAGTATGGCCATGCAGGTTGGCGACGCGGCGCAAGCCAGGACGGCAGCCGAGCACCTCTTGGGGGAAGGCGCCGATGAGCTCAAAATCGCCGTCACCAGTGGCGGCCCGACCGGGCTCATTCCGAGACTGTCTCTCGATCAAGTGAGAGCTGTGACTCAGGTCGCCCACACACACGGCACGCGCGTCAGCGCGCACGTCATGTGGTCATTTGATGCCCAAGAGGCAGTGAACGGTGGCGTTGATGACCTGGCTCATCTTGTCCTCAACGGCCGGCTTTCGGATGCCATGATCCGCCAGATGGTCGAAGGTGATGTCTATCTGGTACCGACTTTGGTCGCCGAAGATCGGATTGTTTCGCGGTCTTCGGCAAGTGCCGCCGTGAAGTTCGAGCTTGAAGCAGCACGAATGGACAATCTACAACGTTTCTTGACGTCCGGCGGGCTTGTGGCCCTGGGCAGTGACTATGGAAATCCAGGCGTACAGGGGGCATGCCCATGGCCGAGTTGCAGCGCATGCTGGACTTTGGCATGACACCGATGCAGATCATCGTGGCCGCGACTCACAACGCAGCCGCGGTGGTCAATCGGGGCAGTGAGATTGGCACGCTTGAGGTTGAGAAGCAGGCGGATATCATCGTCGTGAACGGTGATCCGCTGCAGGACATCGAGGCCATGGAGCATGTGGCCCTTGTGATGAAGAACGGCGAGATCGTCATCCCGGCGGAATAGCAGGCGCGGCAGACTGGCCGCTTCCGAGTCCGACCCTCAGGACTCGGAGCCCGAAAACCTAACCCAACGACACGTCCAAATAGAGCATGGCCATCACCCCCAGCATGATCCCAATCGTGGCCCAACGTTCGTGTCCCATCCGGTGGGTTTCTGGCACGATCTCATCGCTGATCACGTACAGCATCGCGCCGGCAGCAAAGCCCATCGCATACGGCAGGATCGGGGCCGCAATCTGAACCGCCCAGGCGCCGATCAGGGCCATCGGAATCTCCACCAGGCCTGCCCTCAAGCCCACAAACATCGCATAGAAGGTGGATCCCATTCCGGCGCTCAGGGCCGAGAGCGACACCGCCAAACCCTCAGGGACGTTTTGAATCCCGATGGCAAGCATCAGGGCCACAGCATTGCCGATGTTCCCGGAGCCAAACCCAACCCCGACGGCCAGACCCTCAGGCATGTTGTGCAATGTGATCGCCAAGATGAAGAGCCATACAGCGCTGGTCCGCTCGGCCGGGCGCCCCTCCCGACCCATGACGGTATGCAGATGCGGCACCCAGCTGTCGGCGGCCAACAGGAACACCGCCCCAAGTGCGATTCCGATCAGCACCGGGATCACCCCACCCATCTCAACCCCGGGCAGAATAAGGCTGGTGAAACTGGCCGCCAGCATGACACCGGCCGCGAAGCCCAGGGCGCTGTCCAAGAAGGCCTGTGAGGGGCGACGCCATACCAAGACGACCAACGCGCCCAACATGTTGAGCGCGGTGATGATCAGTCCGCCGAACAGCGCCTGCAGGACCGGGTTGAAGGAAGACAGCCAGGCTTCCATGGAACTCGCCTCCTGTTGTTTTCCCATCCAGGAATCTTGCCGCATCATGCCCTGTCGCAGCACAATATGTCAAGAGCCCGACCGGCGGTTTGCCTGGTCGGGCCCTGTGATTCAATCCCGAGCTTGTAGGGTGCAGGATCGCCTTCGCTCAGGCGTCAGCGGCTTCTTTCTCTGGTTCCCGAGCCAGACGCTCATAGGCTTCCCACGTTGCCTTGACGTCCGCCTTCGCTTCAGCCAGCAGTTCGGCCGCAGCTTCAGGATGCGCCTGGCGGAGCGAATTGAAGCGGGTTTCTTGGTAAATGTAGTCTTCCAGCGGTAGGCTGGGCGCCTTGGAGTCGAGCACCAGCGGCGCCAGACCCTCTGCTGTCCGTTCGGGCTGATAGCGATACAGAGGCCAATAGCCCGAAGCCACGGCAGCCTTCTGCTGGCCGAGCCCGTTCGACAGATCGAAGCCTTGCTCGATGCAGTGGCTGTAGGCCACGATCAGGGACGGGCCCGGATAGGCCTCGGCTTCGACAAAGGCCTTGATCGTCTGGGCATCGTCTGCCCCGAATGCGACCCGGGCGACATACACATCCTTGTAGGACATCGCCAGCAGGCCCAAGTCCTTCTTGGGGCGTGACTTGCCGCTGGCAGCGAACTTCGCCACCGCCCCGCGGGGCGTCGCTTTGGACTTCTGGCCACCCGTATTGGAATACACTTCTGTGTCCATCACGAGGATGTTCACATCGCGACCGGAAGCCAGGACATGGTCGAGCCCGCCGTAGCCGATGTCATAGGCCCAGCCATCGCCGCCGACGATCCACACGCTCTTGGGCACGAACACGTCCGCCAGCTTGATCAGCCGTCGTGCTTTGGGCCCGTCCAGCTTTTCCAGCTCCGACTTCAACTGTGCGACGAGCTTCCGCTGGGCCTCGACCTGGGATCCCTTAGCTTTGGCACCAGCCAAGACATTCTCAACCAAGGTCGGGTCAAGTTTGTCCCCCAGGCTGTTCAAGAGCTGCGTGGCCATCTGCATCCGCTGGTCAAGGGCGACGCGCATTCCGAACCCGAACTCCGCGTTGTCCTCAAACAGTGAGTTCGACCAGGCCGGTCCCCGACCTTCTCGATTGTAGGTCCAGGGGGTTGTGGGCAGGTTGCCACCATAGATCGATGAGCAGCCAGTCGCGTTGGCCACATAGGCCCGCTCACCAAACAGCTGGCTGAGCAGCTTGAGGTAAGGCGTCTCGCCGCAGCCCGAGCATGCCCCTGAGAACTCGAACAGAGGCTGAAGGAGCTGGGCATACTTGACCTGATTGACAGGGATCAGGCTTCGATCGATCTCCGGCAGATCCAGGAAGAACGCCCAGTTCTCGCGTTCCACCTCGCGGATCGGCCTTTGGGGCACCATATTGACAGCCCGTCGTGCCGGGTTGGCCTTGTCCTTGACCGGGCAAGCGTCCACACACAGGGTGCAGCCAGTGCAGTCCTCCGGTGCCACCTGCAGCGTGTAGACCATATCTTTAAACTCTTTGAACCGCGCCGGTGAGGATTTGAAACTCGTGGGCGCTTCGCTGAGAAGCTCCGGATCGTAGACCTTTTCCCTGATGGCCGCGTGAGGGCAAACGAAGACACATTTGCCACACTGGATGCACAGGTCCTTCTCCCAGGCGGGAATTTCGTCGGTGATGTTCCGCTTTTCCCACCGGCTCGTGCCGGAGGGATAAGTCCCGTCCGCAGGAAGCACGCTAACCGGCAGGCTGTTGCCTTCTCCTGCGATCATGCGGGCGGTGACATCTTTCACGAAATCCGGCGCCGAGTCGGGAACGATCGGCTGGCGATCGAACGTGCTCGTAGCCGCCTCGGGGATTTTCACTTCATGTAGATGGGCCAACGCCGAGTCGACAGCCGCGAAATTCTGCTTTACGACGGTCTCGCCGCGCTTGCCGTACGACTTCTCAATCGCCTTCTTGATATGCGCAATGGCCTCGTCCTTAGGCAGCACTCCGCTCAGGGCGAAGAAGCACGTCTGCATCACAGTGTTGATCCTGCGGCCCATTCCGGCCTCGTCGGCCACCGAGTAACCATCGATGACATAGAACTTCAAGCCCTTGTTCAGGATGGTTTCCTGGATGCTCACCGGCAGTTCGTCCCAGACCTCGTCCGGGCCAAAGGGACTGTTCAGCAGGAATGTGGCGCCCGGCTCCGCCAGGCGCAGGACGTCGTAGCGCGACAGAAAATCGAACTGGTGGCAGGCGACGAAATTGGCAGATGCGAGCAAGTAGGTGGATCGGATCGGGTTTTTGCCAAACCGCAAATGCGAGGTGGTCATCGCCCCCGACTTCTTCGAGTCGTAGACGAAGTAGCCCTGGGCAAAGGCTGGCGTCTCTCCGCCGATGATCTTGATCGAGTTCTTGTTGGCGCTGACCGTCCCGTCCGAACCCAGCCCATAGAAGACGGCCCGGACAGTGTCGGGATGCTCGATCGAGAAGGACGGATCCACCGGCAGGCTGGTGTGGGACACATCGTCTGTGATGCCGACGGTGAAATGGTTCTTGGGGGCATCGGAGACAAGTTCGTCCAGCACAGCCTTAACCATCGCTGGCGTGAATTCCTTGGACGAGAGCCCATAGCGGCCACCGATGACAATTGGCATCGTCTTAAGGGGCGCTTCGCCCGTCGGCAAGATGTCGGCCAAGCCCGAGACGACGTCGAGATACAGGGGCTCGCCGGCGCTTCCCGGTTCTTTTGTGCGATCGAGGACCGCTACGCTCCGCACGCTGGCGGGCAGGCTCTTCGCAAAGACCACAGAGTCAAATGGGCGATAGAGGCGGACCTTGATCAAGCCGACTTTCTCACCCTGTCCCGCCAGATACTCGACCGTTTCTTCGGCCGTCTCAGCGCCGGATCCCATCATGACGATCACGCGTTGCGCGTCTTCCGCCCCGACGTAGTCGAACAGGTGATAGCTCCGACCGGTCAGGTCTGCGAATTGATCCATCACGTCTTGGACGATCGATGGGCAAGCCACGTAGTAGGGGTTGACGCTCTCGCGGGCCTGGAAAAAGACATCCGGATTCTGCGCCGTACCCCGAACAAAGGGGCGATCAGGGTTGAGGGCTCGTTCGCGGTGGGCCTCAATCAGCTCATCGTCGATAAGCTTCGCCAACACGTCATCCGACAGCAACCGGAGCTTGTTAACTTCATGCGAAGTCCTGAACCCGTCGAAGAAGTGAATGAAAGGCAGTCTGGCTTTCAGCGTGCTCGCTTGCGCAATGGCCGCGAAATCGTGGACTTCTTGGACTGAGTTGGACGCCAGCAGAGCAAATCCCGTCTGTCGGGCGGCCATCACATCGCTGTGATCTCCGAAAATCGACAAGGCTTGGGCTGCCACCGACCGGGCGGCAACGTGGAACACGGCCGGCGTGAGCTCACCGGCGATCTTGTACATGTTGGGGATCATCAACAACAATCCCTGCGAGGCCGTGAAAGTGGTCGTCAGCGCGCCCGCTTGCAGTGCCCCATGCACCGCACCAGCCGCACCGCTCTCCGCCTGCATCTCAACCACCAATGGGACG
>Ga0307440_1000405_pt1 | contig 21103 bp, 23 predicted proteins | sample SalMarWE160410MG_FD_202150 | JGI IMG/M metagenome (GOLD analysis project Ga0307440, IMG submission 202150) | Salt marsh sediment microbial communities from the Plum Island Ecosystem LTER, Massachusetts, United States - WE1604-10 | ecosystem: Environmental > Aquatic > Marine > Intertidal zone >... | reverse complement strand
GAGATCGAGCGCAGGGTCGCTGAAGCGTTGAGCGTAGTTGACCTCACGGGCTTCGAGAGGCGCAAGCCACGACAGCTGAGCGGGGGTCAGCAACAAAGGGTGGCCGTCGCGAGGACCATCGCTGCGAATCCCGAGGTGCTTCTCTTCGACGAGCCGTTGTCCAATCTGGATCCTGAGCTCCGCGTTTCGGTTCGCAATCACCTCAAAATCGTCCATCGCCGGCTCGGCGCAACCTCATTGTTCGTGACGCACGATCAACATGAGGCGATGGTCCTTGCGGACCGAATTGCAGTGATGGATCGTGGCGCTATCGTTCAGATCGATCGCCCCCAGATGGTCTACACCCGTCCGCTGACGCCGTTCATCGCGGAGTTCACCGGCAATCCCAAGACCAATCTGATCCGTGGGGAAGTGCACGTCGCCGACGGCCGCTCACTCCTCGTTCCAGAGGTCGATCCCTACTGTTTCATTCCCATCGACAAGGAACTCGCCGGCCGCCGCGGACAGGAGGTCATCTTCCATGTTCGACCGGAAGATCTTGAGATCGTCAAGAGCCCGTCCGACGATGAGGGGAAGCTGTCGGTTCTCGCAGTCATGCAGGAGGGAGCGCAGGCCCTTGTGCATCTTCGCTTCGGTGACGGGTTGGACCAATTGATCGCGAAGGGCTCTCCCCAGCAGTTCGCCGGAGTCAAGCGAGGGGACCATGTCGGACTGCGTTTTCGCAGGGGCAACATCTTCGACCCCGCAACCGACCGCATCTCCGAATCCTTCGGCTACCAACTCGCGGCCCGGCGATAGGATCAGGAGATCGGATAACTCCGTAGCTTCTTCGCGAGCTCGACTTCTCCTCCGTACTCCTTCCTCACCTCGGTCACGATGTCTACCGTGAGAACCTCTTCGTAGAAGTGTGTCAGCAGCAGTCGGCGCACGTGTGACTTTTCGGCAAGCTTGCCGGCCAGTCGAGGGGTAAGATGCCCCGGGAGCTTCTTCTCGTCAGGCATGGAGCACTCCAAGATTGCAAGCTCTGCACCGTCGGCCAGCGGTAGCAGCGCCTCGTTGTAGTCGGTGTCGCCGCTGTAGAAGAAGCGCCGCCCCTCGCTGTCGGTCAGCCGGTAGCAGATGCTGTTCTCGGTGTGGCCCGTCGGCACCGTGTCGAGTGAGAGACCATCGTAGCGGGAGCGGTTGGGGAACACATAGCTCCCCGCACCGAGCTCAACGATATCGAACTCGTATTCGGAGATCCATGGTTGATTGAGCTTCGACACGGTGGCAATATGGTCGGCGAGTCCGACCGGGCCGATGACCGTCAGCCGATGGGCCCCTGGCCCCTTGTCGAGATTGCGAAGCCATCTAGAGAGAAAGACCGCAGCCAGATCGGAAACGTGATCCACGTGAAAATGGGTGATGAGAATGACCTCGATCGCCTCGACAGGGGTACCGTGTTCGCAGAGACGATCCAGCGTTCCAGGCCCACAGTCGATGAGAATCGGCCGCTCCCCCTCCGATGTCTTCCAATGCAGCAGGTAACCCGAACAGCCGTAGTCGGGGAGCGGCATGATGGTACCGGGACCGAGCACTGTCAGTCGATCAATCATGGCTCTCCCCTTTCGACCCCTTCCGGCACCGGCGGCGCGCCCGTCACGATATCGTCCTCAACCAGCCGCCGTCGACGTAGTAAGACGAGCCAACGCTGTAGCTCGCCCGCGGAGAACACAAGAATACGAAGAAGTCGGCAAGCTCCTCCGGAGTTGCGAAGCGACCGATCGGTGCATTCTCCTTCGCGATTCCGTCGAGAAACTCGTCGGCGGTTATTCCCTGCTCCTTTCCCAGCTCCGTCGCAGACTTCACCCAGTTCTTCGTGAGGATCAAACCGGGGTTGACTGCATTGACGCGGATGTTGTCCGTGATGAATTCGTTTGCCATGCACTTCGATAGCATGACGAGCGCAGCCTTCGTAACGTTGTAGATCGGCTCATAGCCGAGCGGCTGCGTCGCGCAGATCGATGCGTTGTTCAGTATCACGCCGCCGCCGCGCTTTTTCATCGACGGGACCAGTCCACGCGCAAGGCGAACCGCCGCCATGACGTGGAGATCCCAGTAGCTCTGCCATTTCTCGTCCGACGCGTTCATGATGGTCTCATTCGTGCCGGTACCAGCGTTGTTTACGAGGAAGTCCGCCCCGCCGAAGCTCTTCTCGGCGCTCTCGCAAATGCGCAGGACTGCCGCCGGGTCGGTAACGTCAGACTCCACCGCGACGCACTTCACGCCGAAATCGCCGCCAATCGATTCGGCTGCTTCCTGAAGGGGCTGCGACCTGCGGGCGCATATGATGCTGTTCGCGCCCTCGCGAGCGAATGCGCGGGCGATCGCGTAGCCGATCCCTTCACTTCCGCCGGTTATGACGGCCACCTTATCCCTGAGCTCTAGATCCATATCGCCTCCCGGCTCATCCTACCATCGATTCGCTTGTCCTGGAACCGGAGAAGAACAGGTCGGCCTGCCTCGGCGTCAGGGGCGAAGTTGCAAAAGCAGCGGTTCCACACTACTATGTATGGTGATGAACGGTATCGTTTACTCCACGAGAAGTCCGGATCCCTCCGGCGGTCCGCAGAAGGTAATCATGGAGATCTGGATCGAGAAAATCGAGATCTGCATAAACGAGAACGGCGAAGCTTTTGCCAGTCGCGCTCCCCGAGCAGCGATCAACCACTTCGGCACGTTCAACATCGCGGACTCGATTTGCCAGTCTGTTCGTGAGTTCGTGGAGAAGAAGGCCGCCTTCGAACAGATCATCGACAAGATATTCGGCGCGCTCAAAAGTAAGCTCCTCGACAAGAAGACTCAGCACAACCGCATCGTATAGCGCTCTGCAGCTCCTATCCAATCGCTCGCCTCACCTCGGGCACAAAGGCTCGCGATCGCCCTCGCTATCTGCTCATTCGTTCGGATGTTCTGCGAAGATTTCGTCGAAGCGAGTTTGAATCCTCTTGAATGCGGCAAGCACCTCGGGGCAGAAGTGGTCCGGATGCGTTCGACCGTCGCCTTCGGTGATAATCCGACAGCTCTCGTCGTGGTCGAACGCGGGCTTGTAGGGGCGGGTGGAACGAAGGGCATCGTAGCAGTCGGCCAGGGCCGCGATGCGAGCCGGCAGAGGAATCGCCTTGGCGACGAGACCCGCCGGATATCCCGTGCCGTCCCAACGTTCGTGATGGTTCTGGGCGATTAGGGCTCCCATCTGGAGATAGGGCGATTCCGCACCCTCGAGAATTCTCGCCCCAGTAGTCGTGTGGGTCCACATGAGCTGCCATTCCTCGTCGGTCAGCCTATCATTCTTCAGGAGTATGGAGTCCGGGACGGCGACTTTGCCGATGTCGTGAAGCATTGCCGCGTAGTAGATCGCTTCTTGAAACTCCTGGTCCAACCCGAGGTTCACGCTTACCTCGCGAGCGAAGTGACCGATCCGTCGAATATGCACGCCGGTGTCTTCGTCCCGAAACTCCGCCAGCGCCGAAAGTCGATATATTGTGTCGCGGTGGATATGCTCGATCGTTATGTGCGTCGCCCGCAGGGTGTCGATCGTCTCGCTCAACCGCCGGGTCCGCTCGGCTACCTGTTGCTCGAGGATCTCATTGTGGCGTTTCAGGAAGTCGTGAAACTCCTTGACCTGCAGGTTGTTTCTGACTCGCAGCAGAAGCTCCTCGGCATCGATCGGCTTGCCCAGCAGGTCGTTTGCCCCGGCTGCAATTCCCCTCAGTCGGTCTTCCCGTGTCGTCAGTCCGGTGAGGATGAGAATGGGTATCTGCGCTGTCTTCGGGTCGGCCTTGAGGCGCTCGGTCGCCGTGAAGCCGTCGACCTTCGGCATCTTCGCATCCATCAGAACAAGATCGGGAGCCCCGGTTCGGGCAAGCTCTATGGCGGCGGCTCCGTTCGAGGCCTCCACCGTTATGTATCCCATCCGTTCACACAATTTCACGAGAAGGGCCCGCACGACCGCTTCATCGTCGGCGACGAGAATCCTGCGCTGCGGCTTCGATTCCGGTAGATTTGAGGGGTAGGCTTCACTTATTCGATCGCGTCCGCGCATGACTTCTGGTGGCCCTCCACAACGGGAAAGTTGACACGGAAGGCAGCCTGTGCCGACCTCGTTCGCGCAACTGCTCCCTTCCGCCGAACTGCTTGATGATTCCCTGCACGCTCGAAGAGTCGAGTCCGGTACCTTTCCTCTTTGTTTTGGTAGTGTATTGGGGTTCGACTGAGTGGGCAAGAACTTCGGCGCCCTCAAATGGAGATTTGCTGCCGGCGAGCCGGCCTAACGCCTCCCTCTGTGGAGCTCCTTCTGTGATACGTGCCGTGCCAGAATAAAAAGCAGGTCAGAAAGGCGATTCAGGTAGTGCTGGGACGGGGCGAGCTGAATCATTCCTCGGTCGCGAATACAGGTAACGATTCGTCTTTCCGCGCGTCGACAGATAGCCCGAGCTACATCGAGTTTGGCGGAAAGCGGAGAAGCTCCCGGCAGGACGAACTGTGAACCGATCTCCGTCCGCTCGAGATAGGCCGCTTCCGCCTTTTCGAGGTTCGTGACGTCACTTTCAGTAAGGACGGCTATTTTCGAATACAACTGGTCGTCTTTTGGTGTGGCAATCTGTGCCCCTATGGAGAGGAGGCAGCGCTGAGTGTCCGCGAGAAGGGTCAAGAGCTTCTTGTTTTCACACTCCGCCTTGACAACACCAAGCTGCGAGGAAAGCTCGTCAACGTCCCCCATCGCCTCGAACAGGAGATCATCCTTTCGGCGCCGTTCACCGTTGTGGAGGCTGCTATCGCCGCGGTCCCCTCCACGAGTGGTAACCTTTTCGAACTCGATCATTACGACCTCGGCTTTTCCTCTGCCTCAGTTCATTGACGGTTTGAATCCGGTCTCGGCTACAATCTTGTAGAATGCGCCCTTGCGACTCAGCGCCTGACGCCAGCCCTCCGCCGGATCGGGATAGAAGACGATATCGCTCGAGGCGGGAAGCACGACCCACGCGCCCGCTGTGAGCTCGTTCTCGAGCTGGCCGGCACCCCAACCGGAATAGCCGGCATAGAGATGGATCTTCGGACGATCTGCCTCCGGAAGAATCGGCCAGGCGGTCTTGAGGTAGTCGACCACGGATTCGGTAACCGGCTCGAAAACGACGCCTTCGGCAGGCGCGCTCGAGTGTTCGCTCTCGAGCTGATCAGGAAAACCGCTGTGAAGCGCGAACAGGTACTCCTGCTGCACCGGTCCGCCGACATGGATGGGAAGATCCTTCGCCGGACCCTCTTCGAAGCCTTCAAGGACCTCCTCGAGCGTGACGTTGGACCTTCGGTTCACGACGAGCCCGAACGCGCCCTCTTCGTCGTGCTTCACCAGCAGAACCACGGTACGGTAGAAGTTCGGGTCCATGAGCTCCACCTCGGATATCAGGAAGTAGCCCTCGAGGAACTGGGGCTCATCCGGACCGCCATGCGTCGACCTGCTCTGATCTTGATCACCCATATTCGCGCTTACCTGGCTTCGAGTATACTTTACCGGTGCTCCCGACGGCAAGTGCATTCGCACCGGTGCCGGCCGTTGGAGGGCGTCCGGTCCTCACGCTCCCCTTGATAATCCAGGCCCCTAGTACTAAAATAGGTACAACGTCTCGTGGAGGGAACGACCATGACCACTACACGTGTTTCCGAGTATCGCAGCCATCTCTCGGGTTTTCACCGCAAGGTGCTCCAGGATCGGGAACCGCTCCTCGTTTCGGGAAGCAACCAGGGCGACGTGGTCGTGATCTCTGCGGAAGATTACGAGCTGCTGCAGGAAACGATCGCACTCCTCAAGGACCAGGCAACGCTCAACAGTCTGCTGCAAACGAGGACCATGCTCCAAGACGGTACCTTCGACGGCTTCGATATGGGAGACATCGATAGTGCAACTGAAGATTAGCGAGCAGGCGAAGAGCGATCTCGAGTGGTTTCGTGCCCACAATCCCAAGCTCTACGCCCGCTGTCTGGAGCTGGCACCTGAGGTCAAGGAAGACCCCTTGCACGGTGCAGGAAAGCCTCAGCGACTGCGAAACCTCGGCGAGAATGTGTGGTCTCGCCGGGTGAGCCTCGAACATCGCATGGTGTACGAGGTTTTCGGCGATCTGATCGTGGTTGCTTCTTTCCGGTATCACCACGAGTAATCCTACACAGGGTTCGAGGGCGAAGCCCCGCACCCTCGCCGCGCTTCTGGCGACCTCTTTCTTCTACTGGATGTCCCAGTACCTGTACGTGCCGACTCTTCCCGATTACATCCGTCTGCGGACAGTAAGCCTTGCCGGTGTCGGAGTCGTCCTTTCGATGTACGGACTGTGGCAGGCCATCGTGCGCGTGCCGCTTGGTATAGCTGTCGACAAGACGGGCCGTGGAAAGACTTTTCTGATTCTCGGCTTCGTGATCGGCGGCGTGAGTGCAATCGCACTGGCGCTCGGCAGGTCAGCCGGAGTACTGTCGTTCGCACGCTCTCTAAGCGGCGTTGCGGCGGGCACCTGGGTGCCCCTCATTGTGGTATTTTCTGCGCTCTTTCCACCCGAGAAGGCAGTCCTCGCGACCTCGCTCTTGACCTTCTCCGGCTCCCTCGGACGCATGATTGCAACCTCGCTCACCGGCTTTCTCAACGGTATCGGGGGATATTCACTCCCATTCTACCTCGGCGCGGCCAGCGCGGTCGTCTGCGTGCTCATCATCGCCCTCACGAAGGTCGAGCGACAGGACGTTCAACAGGTTTCCGTCCGCTCGATTCTCCAGATCTTCGCCCGGCGCGACGTGCTGGTTCCCTCCATCATCAGTACGATCATGCAGTTCGGCAGCTGGGCGGTAACATTCGGGTTCATGCCGATCCTTGCAGGGGAAATCGGCGCCGGGCCGGTCCAAATTGGCCTATTGGTCGGCGTGAGTGTCTGCGCTGATATGACCGGGAATCTGATCAACACCAGGCTCATGCGGCGCCAATCATCCATAGGAATTCTCTATCCCAGCGTCATCATGTTCACTGCGGGGATCGGCGTATATGCGGCGTCCTCTTCGATAGGACTCTTCTTTGTTGCCGCAGTCCTCATGGGAATTGGCAATGGGCTCAGTTATCCTACACTCATGGGGTTGAGCATAGAGCGTGTCGATCATTCACATCGAACGACCGCGATGGGTATTCATCAGTCACTTTATTCAATGGGAATGTTTGCGGGCCCCTGGATCGCAGGTATTGTTTCTGGTGCAGCCGGCATTCGCGCTACGTTCGGATCAACTGCGCTCTTCTGCTTTCTTGCCTGCTACCCTCTGATTTTTTTGCTTGGCAAGTTCTCGGGGCAGCGTTCGCGCCGCGACAGCTCAGGAGGGCAGTAGGTGCCGGGACAACGAGGCGCCGCTATTCTGCCTCCGCCCAAAGATTCTCGCAGTAGCTGAGGTTCTCATTATCAGCATCCTGCGGAAGTGTTATGGTACCGTCGTATCCGATGCGACGCAGGGTCTTGAGGAACGGCAGATAGTCATATCCGTCGTCGGCTCGAGGCGACTCTCGCGCTTCCAAGCCCGCAAGGGGGTTTTCCATCTGGACAAGCGCAATGAGGTGGGAATAGGTCTGGAGCTCGGATTCCTTCAGGTCGATCTCAGCCAGCTCTCGAAGGCTGATCATCGACGACAGATTGTCCTTGCCTGACAGTGGGATGAAGTCCGCCACATCTTGCATGCGGTTGAGGAAGTTCGTCCTTCGCGGACCGAGCGGCTCCACGAGCACCGATATGCCGTAGCGACCGGAGACATCACACAGCATTGCCAGGAACTCCAGTACCTGTTGTTTTGCCCCAGAGGTGTCTCCCTCGAGCGGAAGCAGTCGGGCGCGACCATCCGACCAAGCGATTGTTTTGCAGCCGAAATCAGCAGCGTATCTTACCGCTTTCTTCACGTACTCGGTCCAAACGTAGATGTTGAAGCCTCTCTGCGTGACAGCTACCCCCGGGGGCAGAGGGGTGGTGCATACGTCTATCGTCAGATCGAGCTGCTCGAGTCTCTCCTTCTCCCGTCGCATTTCCTTCTGCGTGAGCGACTCGAGCAGCCCGAGCGGTGCCTGTACGCCTACGAAGCCGTCTGAGACTGCTCCTTCCGCGGCCGAAAGACTGTCAATCATCTTGATCCATCGAACGCTCATGTCCCGTCCTTCCTATGACTAACTCTTGCTCAGGTTCACAAGAGCTTCCAATGCCAAGATGTAGCTCTTCTTGCCAAATCCACCTATGACTCCCACGCAAACCGGAGCAATGACGGATTGATGGCGGAAGTCCTCTCGTGCGTGGACATTCGAGATGAAGACCTCGACGCATGGCAGCAGTGTTGCGCCGATGGCGCTGCGCAGCACGTAGCTGTAATGGGCGAGGGCTCCGGCATTGATGACGATGCCTTCGAACACTCCCGGTGCGTTCTGGAGGCTCTCGACGATCTCTCCCTCGCTGTTGTGCTGCTCGCATTCGACTGAGACGTCGAGCTCGGCGGCTCTCTGTCTAAGTCCTTGATGGATATCTTCCAGCGATCCCTGCCCGTATATGGAGGTCTTTCGAGTGCCCAACAGATTCAGATTGGGGCCGGAGATTACCAGGAATTTCCTACTACTCACTACTCCTCCTTTCGACGCCTACGGGAGCCATGGATCGAGTTTCTCTTCCATGAGAGCGCGCAGGGCGAGGACATACCCCTGAGACCCGAAACCGCAGATCTGGCCGATGCAGACGGGGGCGATGAGGGATGTGTGGCGAAAACTCTCCCGTTTGTAGATATTCGAGATGTGCACCTCGACTGTTGGCACTTGAGAGGCGGCAATTGCGTCACGCAGCGCGATCGAATAGTGTGTGTATGCGCCCGCGTTCAAGAGGATACCGTCCGCGGCATCACGGCATCCCTGTATCAGCGTAACGAGCTCACCTTCGCTGTTCGACTGATAGAACTCCACGGTGACATTCAGGTGCTTAGCTTCCGCAGCGACTTCGCCATTGATATCATCCATGGACTTGCCACCATAGATACCTATTTCTCTCTTCCCCAACATGTTCAGGTTTGGCCCATGGATCACTACCACACGTTTCGGCAATATTAACTCCCCCAGTGCCGGTGAAGCACGGCCACCGGTACAGCGGAGGTGCTTCGATTAATTGGCGAAACCGGCAACACCGCTCAAAGGCGGCCGAGCAGCCACTTCACGTTCTTCGTTGGAACGCCAAGGACAAGTGCGTCGAAATGAGATCAACCGAGATTGTATTGCACACCGCCGATTCATGTCCACATCTCTGGGCACCCATTATGAGCTGGGGTCTGCTGCCGGCGAGATGCGTTGACAACTAAATGGATAATCGATATCTATAAAGGTGGCATACTTGAATTATAATTAGAGAGGATCAATGGCTGCGAGTGGGAGCAAGAAGGCATGGGCGTACGAGAACCTCAAGAGGCGCATCATCAACGTCGAGTTGCCGCCCGGTCTGCCGATCAACGAGGCTGAACTCGCCCAGCAACTTCAAATCAGCAAGACTCCCGTGCGCGAGGCGTTGCGTCAACTGGAGCGCGACGGTCTTGTGGAAAATGTGCCGTCGCGGGGTTCCACAATTTCTCACATCACTTCCCAAGAGATCAGTGACGTATTTCAGATCCGCGAGATTATCGAATCCGGAGCCGCCAAACGTGCCGCTTTCTTCAACGGCGACCAAGAGCTCGACAGACAGCGTGAAATCTACAAGAAGTTGTTGGAAGAGACGCCTCCAGACGCCGAGTATGCTGAATGGGGAACGTGGGAGGATCTGCATCTGCTGATTGTCAAGTCGCTGGGCAACGAAACACTGGTGACCGTCTACCTGGGACTCATCGACAGAATAAAGAGAATCAGGAATTACTATGGAAGTCGTGTGACTCGACGCCGTTTTAAGGACATCATAAGCGAGCATATAGCGGTACTCGACGCCGTACTTGCTGGAGATCCGGAGGAGGCGGAGAGATCGATGGCAACACATCTCCGCAACGCAAATGCATTCTTGACCGGCTTGGCCGGCACTAACGCAGTTTTCGATCAACGGCCTCACAACGCTGAGGCGAAGTAGACCTAACCAGGGTTTCGAATGCGCCGACCAAGCGGGGAAACGGTACAATCAGTATTCGATATAGGTGACCTTGAGATTCGTACAGAAATCCATGGTCGTCTGACCGATTGAGAACGGCCCGAGGCCGGAGTTCTTTACCCCTCCAAACGGCATATTCCCGCCGCTGACGCCGAGGTTATTGACGCGAACCATGCCGGTTTCGACTTCCGACATGAAATCATAGGCAAATGCCATCTTGTCGGTATAGACGGTTGCCGTCAAACCATACTCCGTATCGTTGCAGACACGAATTGCCTCTTCCTGGGAAGGAACTCGAATGACCGCCAACACGGGGCCGAAAATCTCCTCTCGGGCAACGCGCATCTGAGGTTTGACATTCAGGATCACCGTCGGAGAGAAATAGAAGCCCTCGTCGTAAACACCGCCGGTCAGTTGCGTACCGCCAGTGCCGATCTTCGCCCCCTCGCGTTTCGCCGAGTCAACGTAATCTGCAATGGTATCCAGAGCCTCTTGACTGACAATCGGCCCCATGGTGACATTTGGGTCGGTGCCCGGTCCCACCTTCATTTTCTCCGCCTCCTCTATGAGCAGGCGCTCCAGCTCGTCCGCTTCGGCTTCCGAGACGATGACACGGCTAATCGCCGTGCAGCGCTGGCCGGCGTTCGTATATGCCGCCTTTACGATTCTCATTGCCGCACCGGCGAGATCGGAATAGTCGAACACCACTGCCGCGTTCTTTCCCCCCATCTCCAATTGGACCTTCGCGAAGTTGGGAGCAACGACTTTGTTGATGTTTCGTCCGACTGCGGTGGAACCGGTGAACGTGACACCTCTGACGAGGGGGTTGCCGACCAAGGCATCACCGATTTTCCTGCCGCTGCCAATGAGTAGATTGAACGTCCCTGGCGGAAGACCTGCCTCTTCGAAGAGCTCGGCGAGGATAACTCCGCACAAGGGGGTAGCGGTCGCGGGCTTGAAAACCACAGTGCAACCTGCCACGAGGGCAGGAACGATCTTCCTGATCGGAGTGAGAATCGGAAAGTTCCACGGCGCGATAGCTGCAACCACACCGATGGGCACCCGATCCGCGACATTGGTGGTTCTCTTGCTGTCGGAAGGGCGCGCAATCCCTTCGAGGCGAACGGCCTCGCCCGCGATAATCCGAACCTCTTTTACGCCGCGCGTCGGCTCTGCAAGCGACTCTTTGTACAGCTTGCCCTGTTCCATCGTGGCTGCCTCGGCAATCCTCTCCTTGTTCCTATCCAAGACCTCGCTGAAACGAATGAGGTACTCTGCCCGCTCTGAAGGCGATAGATTCTTCCAATTCCGGAACTGGCGGTGCGCAGCTTCGACTGCCTTTGCTGCATCCGACTCATTCGAAAGTGGGAATTTGCCGACAGCCTCACCTTTCTTTGCTGGGTTGAAAACCTGATAATACTCACCGCTTCCCGGCTCGGTCCATTTTCCGTCGATGAAGTTTCTATAGACTCCCCCAGCGGTTTGTGTTTTGGTGCTCATTCGTCTACCCTCCTGGTTCTCAATGGAACTTCGATTTGGTGTCCGGGACGTTCGCGATCACTCTCCGACCGCGAGAAGACGTCCACATTCTGTGTACGTTGCTTACCTATACACTTTTCATTCACGCGGCCGGCAATGCGACCGTCGTTCCATTCGTTTTCTGAACGCGCACTGTTGACAGTCCCTCCGACCCGCCAGCCTCTCGAGCTGATCCGGCAGGATTATTCTGTTGTACTACCCGGCAAGCTGAAGGAGCCCCTCCCGCTGATCGGCGTAGATCTCGAAGATCCGCTGCGGGACATTCGGTTCCGATCGGTGGAAGGGCCGTTGCGTACAAAAACCGCCGCCGGTCTGCAAATCGCAACGGCACCTGCAGTTCGACAAAGAGATCCCGCGCCTCACCTACCGACTCAATTCCGCCACAGTGAGAAAGGATGTCCACTCCTTTGTGTAACTCAAACATTCATTCAACCAGCCATGCCGTGCGCGAGTCCTTACACTGAATCACTCGGAAAGATGCCAGCGAAATCCGTCGGGGGTCATGACTTCGTTTCCGCTGTCGGTGATGAGGACTGTGTCTTCCACCTTGACGTGACCGACCTCCGGATGCAGGAACTCGGTCTCAACTGAAAGCACCATGCCTGCCTGCAAGACGTCCTGCGAAGTGGAATTGACCACAGGGTCTTCATGATGAACCATACCAATGCCGTGCGCAATGAACCGTCCATATCTACCCAACTCATGCCTGCGCAAGAACTCTTCGGCAGTGCCTTGAAGCTCTCTCGCAGCTACCGCGGGTCGTAGTTGCTTCCGTGCCGCGTCTGATAATTCATGACATCCCTGCAGCAACTCATCGGCGAGGGCGGTCGGCGGTCCGAGGAACCCCGAACGACAAACCTCCGCGATGTAGCCGTCGAGAACCCCACCTGCATCGATGTGAAGCGGACGTCCACGTTGCCAGATACGTTTCTCCGAGGGGGCCCTGAAGAAACTTGGTCCTGCGCAAACCAAGGAATACAAATAGTGCAGTTCGCACCGTCGGAATTCAGCGCGAACTCGGTCTGCAACCTCTAGAGTGGTTTCTCCTTCACACCCGGACGCGAGGACCGACTCGATCGATTCCAGATTCCGTGCAAGCCCGATGCGCATGAGCCGGATCTCTTCCGGGCGCTTGATTGCGCGAAGAGGATCGAAAACGGCCGACGCGTCGATGAACTCGGCATCCGGCAGCTCGTGCGCGAGTTTCTGGAAGGCGTCTGCAGGCAGATAGGACAACTCCACTCCGATTCGCCCACGGTCGAGACCGAACCGTCTCAGAACCTCCACCGTCTTGTCGATCGTGGAGAGACTCCCAATGCGTTCACTCTCGAAGCGTTCGTACGGCCACACTCCGCCCTCGTCCATGATTCCTTCTTCAGTGGGGCGTCCGATGAAGAAGGAACCGTCAAGCCGGTCAAGCGGGACCGCAACAAATGAAAGATGCTGAGTTCGCATCGTGTTGCCGTCCCACATGTATAGGGGGTAGTAGTAACCACCGGTGAGATATCGCACGTTGTGTCGGCTCGAGGCCAGGATGAGTCCGATGTCCAGCTCTTCCATCAAAGCGAAGAGCCTTTGCGCATCAAAGCTTACTTGGACCACAGCACCTCCGGTACGCTCCACATAGATGCCTCAGGCCTCGAAAAGACACTTGACGGTCTCCTTGGCCCTGAAGGTCTCGAAGGCTTCCGCGGCATCATCGAACCGGAATCGTCTCGTGACCAGGGCCTGTCCGGAGATTTTCCCAGATTCGAGCCAACTAATGGCGCGCATGAAGTGTCTCTGCACGAAGGCTACATCGCCGAAGATGGTCAGACCGTTTCGCAGCACAGTGAGCGGCTTGAAGCTCGATTCGGGGTAGAGCCCAAACGTAGAGACTCGGCCCTTGGCCGCGGCCAGCTCGAGGAGAAAGTCCCAGACTTTTGGAGAGCTTGCGGTTTCGATGACCATGTCCGCTCCCCTTCCGCCAGTGGCAGCCTTTACTGCTTCGACCGGATCATCATGGCTGGCGTTGACGATATGCGTTGCTCCGAGCCTCTTCGCGATTTCGAATCTGTGCTTGTCGACGTCCAGTCCGATGACGATCAACCTGGAGACTCCTGCAGCGTTCAGCGCCTGCAGGTGCAGAAGGCCAACCGATCCGGGTCCAACGATGACGGCACTTTCGCCGACGGAAGGCTGCAGATGTTCGATCGACCTGACCACAAGGCTCAATGGTTCGAGAATCGCTGCGTCCGCCAGCTCGACATTGTCCGGTAGGGGGTGGACGAGAGCCGCCGGTACGAGCACGTAGTCGGCAAAGGTGCCGTCGTAGGTGATCCCCAAGTGGTCCCAGTTCGTGCACATGTTCTTGTTGCCGGTACGGCAGTTGTAACATTCGCCGCACCCGCTCAGTGCTTCGAATCCGACCCGGGTTCCCGGGGCGAGTGACCGAACCCTGTCGCCGACCTCTGCTACGATCCCCGCTCCCTCGTGTCCCATCACCATCGGCACCGGCACCGGTTTCCGCCCCTTGTATTGTCCGTTCAGGATCGACATGTCCGTGTAGCACAGGCCGGTCGCTTTCACCTGGACAAGGACCATTCCCTCCTTCGCCGTTGGCTTTGGGATGTCTCTCACTTCGTATGAACCGGCTTGATCGTTATTCTTGACTATTGCTTTCATGTGCGCATCTCCTGTCCGATTATCTCGATCCTGACAAACCAATTGAGCTGCACGGTCACATGCCGAGCTCACGAGCAATCATAGGTATCCGAACAACCGCGGCAGAAACAGGCTGACCGAAGGCACATAGGTCGTTATCAGCAGCACGGCAACCTCGACCAACAGAAATGGCCAAATTGCTCGAACCAATTTCTCGAGTGACACCCGGGCTATCCCGCACGCCACGAACAGACAAAGTCCTACCGGAGGAGTGATAAGCCCGATCATGAGATTCAAAACGACAATCGCCCCCAGCATTACCGGGTTTATCGAGAACACTGCGGTCATCTTCATCAAGATTGGAACAGTGATGATCATGGCGGCAGTGCCCTCCATGAAGGTACCGAAGAAGAGCAGAACGACGTTGATTGCGAGAAGGAGAAGAGCCTGACTTTGAATGTTGTCGGATACGAACGAGGTGATCGTCTGTGGCACCTGGGCGATCGTAAGCATCCAGTTGAACACGCTTGAAGCCGCGATTACCAAGAACACGATCCCGACCGTTTTTGCAGTCGATACAAATATCTCGAAAAGCTTCTTGAGTGTGAGGTTTCGGTAGACGGCAAACCCGACGACAAGTCCATAGACCACGGCGATTCCGGAGGCCTCTGTTGCTGTAACCACGCCACCGAGTATTCCCCCTAGAATGATGAGCGGCATCATGAGGGGAATCAGTGCTGAAACAAACCCTAAGACAATCGCCCGGAGCTTCGGGAGCCCCTCTCTCTTGGGATAGTTCCGTCTCTTAGAAATGGCATAAGCGACAGCCATCAATCCGAGCCCCAGGAGAATCCCGGGAACTACTCCCGCAAGAAACAAGGCAGCGACAGAGGTGCCGCTCAGGAGAGAGAAGATAACCATCGGTATGCTTGGCGGTATTATCGGTCCTATGACTGACGAGGAGGCGGTCACTGCCGCGCTGAAATCCGAGTCGTAACCCTCCTTTTTCATCGCAGGAATGAGCATAGAACCGATAGCCGATGTATCTGCAATGGCCGAACCGGTTATCCCCGCAAAAAACATGCTCGTCACGATGTTCACATGGGCCAGACCGCCCTTCATGTGGCCCACCAGAGTATCCGCGAAGTTGACGAGCCTCTTGGTAATACCTCCGGAGTTCATCAGTTCGCCGGCAAGAACGAAGAAAGGTATCGCCATGAACGGGAAGGAATCTAGACCGTTGAACATTCTCTGAGCGACGATGTCGAACGGAATCCCTCCCGTTACGACGAGATAGACCACGGACGCTGCGCCGAGGCTGAATGCAATTGGCACACCGATTAAAAGACAGACAACGAAAATTCCCACACTCAGTAGCATCTATGCCTCTCCCGATTGTGTCCTCTCGGACACCTTTGTGCCGCTCAGGTCCTCGACTATCATGTCGATTGTCCTTCTGAGCGCTTGAAGTGCCATCAACACCCCGCCGGCCGTAACCGAAGCGTAGGGAACTGTCATCGGGAGCAGCAGAGCAGCCGTCGTTTCGCCTTGGGAACCTATGATTTGTCTTATCGAAAGAATGACCAGCAGGACCAAGAATGAAAGCACCACGATGTCGGTTAGGTATCGAAGAATGACTCGTCCCGCGGGTGGCATCGCGTTGGCAACGAAACTGATACCAACGTGTTCGCGGTCCCGGGTCGCGAGGCTCATTCCGAAGAACCCCATCCAAATCATGAGATAGCGCGATGCTTCCTCCGACCACGAGATGGCGTCATTGAGGACGTAGCGGAAAAACACGCTGACGGCGGTGTTCACGACCATGCTGGCAAGCAGCAAGAAGAGAACAATACTCGTGAAGCTATCAATGATGCGGAACAGATATCTAAGAATCCTCAACGCATTCCTCCGATGTGCTTTCGCCTCTCCCTCGAAACGAAGGGCGGAGAAAGCGCTTTCGGCGCCCTCCCCGCTCTGTTTGTCACCCGGTCGCTGTTATTGGCTTTCCTGTTGGTTTTCTTTGACCGCCTGTTGCACCGCATTCATCTCCCCGTTGATCCACGAGGAGTCTATCTGTGTCTTCAGCCAGTCCAGAACAGGAGGTTGTGTCGCATCCTTGAACTGCTGCATCTCCTGCGCATTCGGTACGTAGACCTTCATTCCGTCCGCCTGAAGTTGTGCTATGCCGGTAGCGGAAAGTAGTTGCTGAACACCTCGACTGGTAGCGGAGCTGATTCGCGCCGAGTCGAACACGATGTAACGGAGGTCCGGCGGCAGCGATTCGTAGAACTTGTTGTTGATTACGAACCAGTCCACACCGTAAACGTGTCCGTCCAGGGTCAGATATTTCTGTACCTCGGCGAATTTGGCGAACAGGATCGTAGAGACGGGATTCTCCTCACCGTCGACAACGTGTGTCTGCAGCGAGGTATAGACCTCCGGCCAGGCTATCGGCGTCGGACTCGCGCCCAGACCCTTGACCATCGCGGTGTAGATTGGATCCTCCTGAACCCGGATCTTCAAACCCTTCATATCGGCCGGGCTCTTGATCTCGCGCACACTATTCGTGAAATTTCGGAATCCGACCTCGCCAAACGCAAGGTTTCGCATGCCGGTTTCCTTCAAGAATTCCTCTGAAAGCTTCTGACCGAACGGTCCATCCAACACCTTCCACGCAATATCCGCCGACGGGAACACGTAAGGAATCGAGGTAACCATGGCGGGCTTGAAGAAGTTCGAAATGACCCCCGAGGCAAGTCCGGCTTGAATTGACCCCTGCTTGACCTGATTGACGTATTCCTTCTCGCCACCAAGCGCTCCTGCCCCATAGATCTCAACGTGAATTCGACCATTGCTCCTGGCATTGACCAGATTCGCGAAGGTCAGTGCCTGGTCCTCTTTCCGCGAGGTGTACGGATTCGTCGAATCGGCATGCGCCAGTTTCAGAATAATCGCGCCCGGTGCCGCCTTTTTCGTCGGCTCCGGCGGCGGCTTTGGCGCTTCTTGTTTACCGTTTGCCATCGCCATAGTCGCCGTCATTACCAACGCGACGATGATTGCGAAGATTTTTTTCATCTTCAGCCTCCTCGAATATTTCTGCATGTGAAGCAACGCTTCACTGTCGCCCGATTGGTTGGCACGCAGCCCTCGGGACCGCGCTCCGGCATTGCCGGGACACCCAGGTCATGCAGGTGCTTGTCTCCCGGCCCCGTCATTGGTTCTGTGGCTGCTCAGCTGCGGCGAATAGATCCACACGAACCGCAGGACCTCGTCTCCGGTGTTCAGAATCTTGTGCTCTCCTCCGGGCGGGTTGTAGACGCAAACACCCGGTTCGATCGGAATCTCTTCGTCCTCGGTCACAAAGACCCCCCGACCCGAAAGAAAGAGCATCACCTCTTCTTCGTTCTCGTGTTTGTGCGCCGGGACCATGCTGCCCGGTGCCGTCTCATTCATGCCGACTGCCAGGTTTTTTGCTCCGACGGTCTTCTCGGACACCAGCACCCACGATGTCCTCGGGGGATCGCGTCTCACTCCCTTCACGTCTTTCATATGTATGGCTATCGTCTTGGACATTGTTCTCTCCCCTATCTGATGAGTATCCCGCCGTTTACGTCCAAGGTCACTCCTGTGACCCAGTCGGACAGGCTCGACGCGAGATAGAGTACGGTCTGCGCCACGTCGGTCGGCAGCCCGTCCTTCTTCACCGCTCTCCCGGCATTCCATGTGGCAAATACCTCCGACGATGCCTGTTTCGTTAGCTCCGTCAAAATGGGACCCGGTGCCACCGAGTTTACGTAAATGCCGTTCTGCCCCTGTTCACGAGCAAGCGTCTGAGTCAGCCCGATGACCCCGGCTTTCGACGCGGCATAGTTGACCCCCACACCCGGCCTACCAGTTCTGCCCCCCAGTGATGCAATATTCACTATCTTGCCTCTACCCTGTTTCTTCATGTAGGGCACCGCTGCCTTGCAGGTAATGAAGGTTCCGGTCAGGTTGACCTTGATAATGTTCTCGAAATCTTCGAGACTCATCTCGTCGATCGGGAGGTGCTTCATAATTCCGGCGCTGTTCACGAGAACGTCGACAGAACCCAATCGTCGTGCTGTCTCCGCCATGGCCGCCTCGACTTCCTCGACGGACGTCACATCGACTCGAAAGAACAGCGCCCTCTCGCCGGTGGAATCGAGGCGTTCGGCCAGCGCGCTGCCGGTGTCTTCGGCAAGATCGAACAGGGACACACACGCCCCGGCAGAATAGAGGAGCTCGGCTATCGCCTTCCCCAAACCACGGGAAGCACCGGTGACCACACAGGACTTGTCCTTCAGACCGAAGTCTATTGCGCTCACTTCTTCTCTCCCTCCACCTTTCCTGTCTGCGTTTGCGCGGACGTGATCAACTGGTCGGCCTCAAGACCCAGCTCCTTCTGCAGGCGCTGAAGCGCCTGGTGTACCTCAGGGTCGATTTCCACTCCTTCTGAGGCTGCACACTTCTCCCTTTCCGCCTCGATCTCGCCGGGCAAGTAGATCCGCGAAGTCGATCCCGCTTTCTCCGAGCTCCGGATGCTGCCGATGTGCTCACCCAGCAGCCGACGGAAGCTATCCAACGGCATGAACCTGGTAACGTCGATCGCGAGAGCCATGACTCCTACTCCAGTGGGACTCAAAGGCCGATGAAATGTGCTCACCGCACGCGAGAACTTGGAACCTGACAGCAGGCCTGCAATGAGATCAACGAAGAAAGCCATTCCATATCCTTTTGGGCCACCGACGGGCAGAAGCGTTCCCTCCATGGCAGCCCCCGGATCTTCGGTCGGCTCGCCGTGAGCGTCCAAAGCCCAGCCCGCTGGAATTGGTTGCTTCATTCTCACCGCGCGGCGTATCTTCCCACGTGCAACCACGCTTGTAGACATGTCAAGCACAACCGAGAAATCGGGTTCTCCGGGAGCAGCGATCGAGAACGGGTTCGTTCCAAAGAAAGGTTCGGCGCCGCCCCACGGTGCCATCGAAGGCGCGCTATTACACGAACAGACCCCGATCATTCCCTCGTCGGCTGCCATGAGCGTGTAGAAGGCGAGCAGCCCAATATGGTTCGTGTTTCTCACGAGCGAGACGCCTGTGCCGTAGGTGTGTGCTTTGTCGATGGCCTTCCGCATCGCGTCAGCGGCAGCGACTTGGCCGAGCCCGTTTCCTCCGTCAATATGGGTGGTCGACCCTTCATCCGAAATCACCGTCAATTTGGTCGGTACCTCAAGCAGACCCCCTTTGATGCGTTGCGCAATCATCGGGAGGAAATTGACCCCATGCGTTGGTATTCCGCGCATTTCGGCCTTGATCAGACTCTCAGCCACGAGTTGTCCTTCGTCCCGGGGAACACCGACCTCGGCAAGAATAGATGTCGCAATCGACCTCAATTCTTCGGCGGAGATTTTCACGCATCCCCCTCCATGAGACCGAGAGCTTCGAACACCTTGTCGAGATGGTTCAACTCAACGCTGCTTGTCCCCGACGCGAGGGCGGCGGCCTTCCCTTCTTCTTTCTCGACTCGACCGAGCGAAGCCGCCAGAACTTCCCGACCCCTTTCCGCGGGAACGATCACAATCCCGTCGTCGTCGCCTAGTATGATATCTCCTGGACGTACAAGCACGTCGCCGAAGAAAATCGGATGATTCACAGTACCGAGGGTATCCTTGACTGTGCCCCGCATGCACGTTCCACGACAGAAGACCGGGAAGCCCATGGCGACGATCTCTTCGCTGTCTCGCACGCAGCCGTCTATCGCCAGCCCGGCCACTCCTTTTGCCATTGCCGAGGTCGCCATGAGCTCGCCCCAGTAGCCGGCCTCATAGTAACCTTCGACCGAGGCAACGATAACATCACCCTCACACGCGATCTGCAGTGCCTTATGCAGCATGAGGTTGTCCTTCGGGTGGCATTGAACGGTGAGGGCGCTCCCGATCAAATGCAGACCTTTTGCCAACGGCTTTATTGCCGGGTCGACAGAGCCAACTCGGCCGGCCGCTTCATACACTGTTGCAGCACCAAGTTTCGCGAAATCGGTCACGGTTTTTCTATCGGGTCGTGATATTCTCGTGTAGACGTGCGTCATGACGTGACTCCCTCTCTGTCCACCGTAAGTTCGGTAATGAAAACGCCTGCTTTTTGAAGATGGAGCTTCATGTTGGTCTCGGCGAGATCGGCGTCACCTACCGCGATTGCATCAAGTATGGCGGTATGCTCTGCGAGGATGTCGTGGAAACGACGGCTAGTGAAATGCCGTTTATAGCAGTTGCGTATTCGGGATATTCGCTCAATCAGTCCGGAATACATGTCGATCAACAGGGCATTTCCCAATGTCCTCACAATCAATAGGTGGACATCCTCCCAGGTGCCCCATTCATCGATAATCTCCTCTTCACTGCAATCACGATCCAGCATCGCACGGTCTTTTTCGAGCTCGCTCAGCAGCTGCGAATTGCCGCCCTGGAGAGCCGCATGCCGGGCTGCAGCGGACTCGATTATTTCTCTCATCTGGAAGACGTCACCGATTTCCCGCAGCGTAATATGTGAAACAGCCGAACCGCGCGAAGCGATACTCTCCACCAATCCGTCCCTTTCCAGTTCTCGGAGGGCCTCTCGAACCGGTGTTTTGCTGACTCCGAGTGAAAGCGCCAGCTCTGCTTCGTTGATGGGGCAACCGGGCGGCAGCTCGAGCTTTATGATCTTCTTCTTGAGGGCTTCGTAAACCATGGATGTTTTGCTTTGAACCATCTCCGCCGG
>Ga0307440_1000404_pt1 | contig 21155 bp, 17 predicted proteins | sample SalMarWE160410MG_FD_202150 | JGI IMG/M metagenome (GOLD analysis project Ga0307440, IMG submission 202150) | Salt marsh sediment microbial communities from the Plum Island Ecosystem LTER, Massachusetts, United States - WE1604-10 | ecosystem: Environmental > Aquatic > Marine > Intertidal zone >... | reverse complement strand
GGCGGCAGGTGTCTTCTGGCCTTACGGAAGATCTCCATCTCGGCATCGTCGGCATCCGGCACTGCTTCGCCCTCCTTATCGCCAAAGGCAATGTTGGCGGCTTGTTTGAGATACCAGTCTTCGGCCTTTGTAAAATCCATACCCGATCCGAAAGCGTTCTTGCCAAAGCCGGATAAATTTAACTTTTTGGTTATGGCAATCATAAAGGTCTCTAGGCAAATGGGCATCTTTTCACCCCCAACCGTTACTTCTTCGGTCAACGGCTTTCCCACCGGCTGACGGATTTTGCTGATTTTGGTGGCATTATCCGGCGAGGGATGCGGCATGCCCCATCGCTCCAAAAATGTCAGGTCAGGCAAAATATAATCTGCATACATGGATGTTTCTCCGATGACGATATCCGATGCAATATATAAGGGCACCTGCTTTTGATTTTTGAGCATATCTATGATGTGCTGGTTGCCACCCGGTATGGCAAATGCCGGGGTCCCCATGTGAGTTAACAGGATTTTCCCAGGATAAGGATAGCCTGAGGCAAAAGAAGGAATGACCTCCTGGTAGACATTGCCTGTGAACGGATACCACGGGCGTTGGGCCGGGTAACCTTTCCCCCTGAAGAGCGTAGAATCTTCGTAACGGCTTTGTTCCCGGGTCATCTTGGGACCGAAAGCCTTCAGAGCGCCCGGATGCAGCTTCCCAAGGTTATAGACATTTCCCGGCTTTCCGCCGCCTTCATGCCAGTGGCCGCCGCCTTTGATGAGTCCGCCTTTGTAATCTGCATTTCCGATCAATACGTTCAAAGTGATGACCAGACATCCCGAATAATAACCGTCGGTTTGCTGCACCGGACCTCGGTACATATCCACAGCTGCCCGTTTGCCATGGGAGGTCAATTCACGGGCGACGTCAACGATGGTTTTCAGTTCCACACCGCATTCATCGGCATAGGTTTGTAACGGTTTTGCAAAAGCTTCTTCAGCCAGGAGTTGAAAGGCACTTTTAATCGGGATCCCGTTCACTTGGGTTTTTACGAACAAATCACCCTCGACGGGATGTTTTTCATCTTCAGGGTCCACAGCAACAAACCGTCCGTTTTTGGATGCCACATACTGGTTTTCAGCGCCGACACCGACTTCAGACGCCCGAAGCAGTTCCAGAGGATGGCCGTCCACGATTTTGACCAGATGGGTGGCATTGCTCCAGGTGGGCTCGTTGTGAGCTTTGGCGGCGGCTTTGTTGGCGTTTTCCAAATAGCGTTGATCATACCGGTTATTTTCCAGGATCCAGCGAATCATGGCCATGGCCAGGGTACCGTTTTTTTCGGGCTGCACCGGCAGCCACCAGTCGGCTTTTCCGGCATCATGGGACAGGCGCGGGTCGACCACTGCCGTTTTCATCCCTCGGCTCACCTGACCGGTTGTCGCTTTTTCCGCCATGGATGTGAGACCGAAATTGGCCGTAAATGCACCGGTTCCCCAGAACAATACAAATTCGCAGTTCATCAAATCCGGTTTCATATGTTCGGTTTTGTGAGCGGTCATTTTCTTATAGGCGATATGGTGGGATTGTTCGCAAATGGTGGTGTGTTCATAGGCATTTTTTGAGCCCAGCGTCTTACCGGTAAACCGTTTCATCAATTCCTTGCGGCCATGCTCGATACGGCCGGCCATGAACGCAAACGCGTTGTTTTTGGGCCCCAGATCCGGATGATCCGGATCGATCAGTTTGTCCAGATGATCCCGATATTTTGCTTTGAACTCGGCCACAGTCATTTTGCCCTTACCGCAACTTTCGGCATCCTTTGCCATGGCCGAGGAGAGCTTCGGGTCCCGAAGGGCAATGACTTCTTCAAACCCGGGATAGTGACTGTCGTCGCCGATATCCGAAAACAGCTTTCCGCCTTTGGTGACTTCATCGATGAATTGTTCGAAGGGAATCGCTTTCCATTTGTCGGATCCCCGTTCGCCGGCGCGTTTGAGTACTTTTCGCACACGATAGGGATCATAGTAAGTCTGGATGGCGGTCTGGCCCTTGGCACAAAGCTTACCGTCTATCGTCGCCGCTTCTTCGGGTTTGGTATCAAACGGAATGTGGGGAAGAAAATTTTGCGGGCTGTAAGGATTTCCGCTCAGCTTGGCCAAGGTGCCGTCCCAGATCTTTGCTTTGTTCGGGCAGGCCACATGACACTGCAGGCAAGTACTGTAAATTAGGTTTTGAGGCTCGGAGAGTATATACGGCGCTGCCTGCTGTGTGGCGGCCAAAGCCTCTTTGCCAAACAAACCGCCGATTGTTTTCGCGGCTTGAAGCCCCAAAGCGGCGGAGCCGCCCACAAAGGCCGTGGATTTTATAAAATTACGCCGGGAAAGACATGTTTCTTTTTCGATTTGAGTCTTTTGGGTCATTGGTGTATTCGTCTCCTTGTTCATGGTTATCGTCCTCCCTCGTCAACGGATTTGAGTGAACCAACGGGTATAATGCGGCTGCCCAGCCAAAACAGGGCGATACAGACGGCTACGGAAAAAGCAAAAACCGCCCATTCGGTGGGAGATGGGAAATATTTAAACGTCAGCCACTTGTCCGTATAGGCATCTTGCAAACCTTTCATGGCCGGCGTGATCTGACCCGGAATGACATGGTTCAAGCGAACCGCCATATAGGTTATCGCCACCAGGGCTCCGGAAAAACCGGCGACCAGGCGTTTGGCGGGTTGCCACAACAGAAGAAACAAAGGTAAGATGGATCCGATAGCCAGATGGACAATCCAGAACACATACCAGTAGTGACCGAAAAGGATGGAGGATATGGAAATATAATCGCCCCCTCGGCCATACCACATGGCAACCGAATATTCGGACCATTCCAATACCAGTACGAAAAGAATAAGGCCGATGACTGCCCGGCTTAATATTTTAATAATTTGCTCATCAATACCGTCGTCGGTTGCGGACAAAGCGCTGACAGCCAGCACCAGTGCAATTCCGGAAAGCAAGGCCCCGGCAATGGACAAAATCGGTCCTATGGACGAATGCCAGTAAGGGCTGGAAACCATGGTGGCGAATTCCGCACCATTGGCACCGGAAAAAGCGATGGCGAAAAAGATGCCGACCCAGCCCCAAACACGGGGTACATTTCCTGTTTGTCGTCCGGATTTAAGATCGATTCCCAATACGATCACCAGGTAAATCAAATACGCCAGGGTTAACCAGGAGGCGATCGCCAGGAGGGAAGAAAAATTGGGTCTTGTATAAACTTCATACAAGCGCCACATGTGGCCCAGATCAAAAGAGATGACGATAAGGCCGGCGATGATGGTGGCGATGGATATCAGCAGGGATATTCGCGTCAACGGTTTAAGGGCTCGAATGTTGAAAGCGTAAATTAACCATGCAATAAAGGATGCCCCAACGGCAAGACCGACAAAATACACTTTTCCGGCCACCCATAATCCCCAGGGGATGTAGCTCCCATAATTCATGGCGAGTTCACCTGACGACATACGCTGGAAAACCCCGATCAGTCCCCAAACCAACAGAACCAGCCAGATAATAAACAATATGGTTTTTTGTGGTTTATTCATCGTTTATTCTCCTTTTTTATACCAAATAATATACGGAAGGTTGGGTACCCAGCTCTTCTTTTAACCGTTTGACCCGGGCAGATCCGATGAGTTCATGGACCAGACTGTGCTTGCTGTTGTAATCGCCAAAATACGTCGCACCTCCCAGGCATGTGGTCACACAGGCCGGCAGCATGCCGACGCGTATTCGGTGCAAACAGAAGGTGCATTTTCGGGCATTTCCGATAGGAGATTTTTCGGTACCCGGTTTTCTGACCCAGTCTTTGCTGTATTCATAGTTGGGGCGGGTTTCATAACTCATGATCTCCGGGGTTCCCCTGCCGAAGAAATCACCGAAATCGGCGGTTCGCGCGTTATACGGGCAGGATGCCAGACAATTTCGGCATCCGATACAGATATCGTAATCGATGACCACGATGCCGTCTTCGCGCTTCCAGGTGGCTTTAACCGGACAAACCGGTACACAGGGCGGTTGGTCACAGTGCATACAGGGCTTGGGGGTGAATATCCAGGCCATATTCGGAAATGTACCGGCCTCTTGTTTCGGAACCGGACGGTAGACCACACCCGGCGGTAAATTATTCTCCGAATTGCAGGATACCGTGCATGAATCACAACCCACACATTTTTTCTGGTCGATCACCATGACCCATTTGCGCTCGGAGACCGGTTTTTTCAGGGCTTGTAATAGCTCCACCCGCATGCGTTCCAGTGAACTTCCGTCGGAAAAATTTTTTGGAAACTGCAATGGCGCAGCCTTTTGTTCATCGTCTGCCAGGGCATCTCTTTCCAAGAAACAGTTCAATGCACCCAGACTTCCGGCGGCCATCAGGGAATTTTTTAGAAACGTTCTCCGCTTTAGGTTCACGCTTTTAAGCTCAGAAGCGAGACCGCCTTCATTCTTCGAATTCGGGCTCCGGCTGGATGGCGTACTCTTTTCCATTTAAATACCTCCTTCATTAAGGTTTTTGTGGTATGAAATTATTGAAAGTTATTTTAAAAGGTTGTTTCATACGCCCTTCTCTTCGCGTATACTTTTCAGCCAGAAAAATAATTCATCCGGATCGACCGGTTTATTGATACATGCATAAATGTGGTAGCACAGAGCTTCTTTTAGGTGGGGGTGAAATCGGTCTTTGGATAGACATAAAAAGTAGACCTCCGGGTATTTTAGGGTCAATTCCCGAATGGTCCGGTTATCAATGGGAACCGTATCAAGATCCATAATCACAACCATGCATTGGATATTCTGAATGAACGTGATCATTTCCGGCAATGAATAGGTTGGGGTGGCAAGATACTGCCGTTCATTCAGAAGGGTGCATAGGTCACCGCTTTCTTTTTCATCGGCGTTCATCACGAGAATTTTTTTTTTCATTCCTGATTTTTTTTTAGAGGCTTTCCGGAATCAAGGTTTCTAACGATCAAATACAGAGCAAGTACAGAGCAAGACCTGTGCCATGGATATTTGAAGTGGACGTCGACCTTTTGAGGGTTTCTAAGATACTGCCATACAAAAAGTATGGTGGTATTATCTATATGAAATTAAAAGGAGAATTTGGTTACTAAAAACGAGGTGAGTGTCTAAGATGTGAATAACAACGAAAATCGATACAAAAAATAGAACCGATACCGATTTGTACAGTGTGTAAGATCTCAGGACGTATTATTTTGGATTTGAGAATATATCATGAAATAACGAGACATTATGGGTGTCCAGATTATAGACACATTTTTTATTGGCCTGAACATTATCTGGACATAACGGTTATGGATCGGGTTTAATGAAATTTAATGATAAGTGGGCGGCTTTAATTGATATTTTTTGAGTTTGACGTACAGGGTGCTGCGGCCGATACCTAAAATTTGGGCGGCTTTCTTTTTATTCCAACGGCATTTTTCGAGAGCTTCAATGAGATGCTGCTTTTCGGATTCCTCAAGGCTGACCGTTTTGTTCGAAGCGGGTGTTTTTGCTCGTAAAAAATCGGAGGGCAAATCCGAAACCTGGATTTGCTCGCCCTTGGTCAGAACCACGGCATGTTCTATGGTGTTTTCCAGCTCCCGAACATTTCCCGGCCATGAATAATCCATCAGTCTTCGCATAACTTCCGTGGAAAAATCTTTTACGGTTTTGTTTTGTGTTTTGGAAAACCGATCCAGAAAATGCCGGACAAGAAGCAGCAGATCGTTTCGCCGATCCCTCAATGGTGGCAGGTGGATCGGAATGACGTTTAAACGATAGAAAAGATCCTCACGAAATCGGCCGTCTTTGACCTCCTGCAGCAGGTTTTTATTTGTCGCCGCCAGAATGCGGACATCCACGGACAGTGTTTCCCGACCGCCCAATCGCTCGAACTTTCTGCTTTGCAATATCCGCAGCAGTTTGATCTGGGCGGAAGGCGGTATTTCGCCGATTTCATCCAAAAAAACGGTACCACCGTCGGCCTGTTCGAAACGACCGGGCTTGGTTTTCAGCGCACCGGTAAATGCGCCTTTTTCATGCCCGAAAAGTTCGCTCTCCAAAAGCGTTGCCGGATATGCCGAACAGTTGATCACCACAAAAGGCTTGTTTTTGCGAAAACTGTTGCGATGAATGGCATGGGCCACCATTTCTTTTCCGGTACCGCTTTCGCCCTGGATCAATACCGTCGCATCCGATGGCGCGACATCCTCAATTAGCTTAAATATGACCTGTATCTGGGGGTCTTTACCGATCATGCCGGAAAATCCGGTTTGATCGACCTTTTGTTTCAAATCGCCGATTTCATCCTCATACAAGGTTGCCCTCAAAATCGCTCCGCCGGATTGGCTCAGAACCAAGTCGATAATATCGAGTTCATTGACGGCGCATTCGCAGCCTTCGGGGCATCCGATATATATCGCTCCCAGCAGCCTCTTTTCGAGTCGAATAGGATACACCATTGTTTTTTTTGCCGACGACAGTTCGTTAAACTCAAAACGTATTTGATTGCTGTCAACACATTCGATTTGTTCGATCTTTGACAGATCCATGGCCAAAGTATCAACCGTGTTTCCCTCTACCGTAGTAAGATTGTCTCCCGAATAGGCAAATAAAACCGACTTTTTGCTGCTGAAAACCGCAAATACCATATGTTGGCACTTGACGACATTTTGAAGCTTTTTAACGAGAAACTCGCAAACCGCCTTTAAGTTCGGCAAGGCGCCCACTTCCTTGGCAATTTCGAAAGAAATCCGGGTTTGTCGGTGGGCGAGATTCAGTTCTCTATTTTTCTCTTCGAGGCGGTTGGCATATTCTGTGAGCCTCAGCGTGTAATTCTGGATACGCGTCAGCATCTGTTTGAAAGATGCGCCCAGACGGCCGATTTCGTCATGGTCGTTGCTTTCGATGTTCACATTCAAATGACCTTCATCGATTTTTTCAACCTGTTCGGTGAGTTGAACCAGCGGCCGAGTGATATGTTTGACCAGAAGATGTGCGACAACCAACGCGAGTATCAAAATCACAAATGCAATGACACTCATTCGAATCCAGAGTTGACGGATCTGGTTTCGAAACGGTTTTTCAGATAATCCGAGACGCAATATACCGGCTTTGCCCTCAAAAATGGGCCAGGCAAAATCCATATACCGGTCGTTTGTGTTTGAAATAATTTTTTTCAAATGCCCCTGGTGGCTGTTAACCGGGGCATTGGCATTTATCAGCTCAACAGGTATTCCTTTAGAAAATGTATGGGTAAGTACCCGGTGATCCCTGACAACAAACAGATAGGCGATCTTTGGATTGCTTCGTACCCGGTCGTCAAGGAGATTTTGGAGGGAAACCAAGTCATTGATGAGGATTTTGTCGGCGGCATCCAAGGCAAGGTTGTGTGCGATATTTTCGCCCTGGGCAGCCGCCATTTGGAATAAGGTAGCGCTGTATCGGTGGATGACGATTTGGGAAATAATCAGGCCGCTGACCATGACGATTACGGCAATGGTCAATATGAGCCGTTTTCTAAAATCTTTGGGCCACATTCGAATCCCTGTATACGATATTCAGTTGTTTTTTCATTTCACGTACGGGCTGGTACCAGGTGTCCTTCGGGGATATAAAACGGTCGATCATCAGCGCCTTTAAAATGGATCTGCCCTTTGGATCTTTGTGCATGTTAAGGAGCAGATCCCGGGCTTTTGCTTTGATTTCGGGGGCCAGGTATTTGGATGCCACGAAAGGCGGGCTTCCAAAAGGAATCGATTTTTTAATCACGCGGGTTTGGGATGTGTAAATCGGATTTCGGGCGTTATAATACTCCCAGATCATGCCGTCCACGGCAGCGCCGTCCACCAAGGATTTAGCAACGGCGAGTATTGAATTGTCATGGCTGTATGTATATGTAACATTTTTAAAAAAAGTATCCGGTTTCTCGCCCATTTTCGCCAGCCAATAGAGCGGCACCATGGCACCGGTATTCGATGCCGGGTCTGTCATGGCAAACACGCCTCCCCTTAACCCTTCAAGATTCTCGATGGCGCTGTCTTTGTTTACAATGAGGTACGCCTGGTAAGAAGGCTTGTTCCGGATAACAGGGACGGCCAATGCCTCGAAACCATATTTTTCTTTACCGACGGCATAGGGTCCTGAACAAATAAATGCCAAATCGATCTGTCGTTTTAGAAAAAGTTCGTTAATTTCATCGTATGTCTTCCGTTGAACGAGTTGAATCTTGTAATTCAGATGTTCGCCGATATAGCCAAGCAGATTGCGATAAGTGGAAAAGGTTTCCTTGGGAGAAACCATCGCCGATACGGCGACTTTCAACGTGTGAGATTTGTCATTTAAGGATGTGGATTTTTCTATTTTAACGGTGTTGGAGAAATTCACCGGCGTATAACCGGTATCACTGCTGCACCCTGAAGCAAGGAGCATGATCAGAAAGAGCCCAAGATATAAAAATAGTAGCTTTTTTGAAACCCGGGATGGCAGCTTCACAATTTATCTCTCTAAAAATTTTGAATTTATTGAAAATTTAGTAGTCTATATTCTATATGATAATTAGTTCATACTACATTGTATCAATTGTGTCAACGCACCTCATCCTATTGCCGTTAATAATCAAAGCGAAATTGCCCCAAATAACCCGTCAGTCGTTCTCTATCTGCATCGCACAAGGGCGGGCAGTTTTCAGGTCCTTTTGCGCCTTCGGCCACCAGGGCGGCAAAAACCATGCAGGTGGGCAGGCCGCATTCTTTGCAATTGGTTTTCGGCAGCAGCTTGAGGATTTCAATGACCTTGGGGTGGGGAGCCGCTTCGTACAGGGGTTCGATATTATCTCGATTTTTCCAGGCCGAATTGATCTCTCGTTTCAGCCATTCGATGATTTTAGCGGCTTCGATTTCATCTTTAAGTGCATTGACGGCGATCTTTTTGCCATGAACCGTGATGAGTTTGCCATGGGCTTTGAAGGTGACGCTGGGCGGGTCTTTTTGATACGTAAACCCGCCGAGAACGGCATTGAGGTAAGGGATCGCCTCTCCCACATCCTGATCCAGATGGGCAAAACAATGCAGCGCTTCAAAACCCGGATTGCACTCGGCCCTGAAAATTTCCATTTTATAGGATTCAAGCAACATCTTGAACCTCCTTTTTTAAAATCACAGATTCCTAGCACCGAATTACAGATTTATCCGCCTCATGCGGATACATCTTAAATTCCAATCTTCAACGGATGCCGATATTCTTGTCAATCACTTTTTTCGGATTTTACTACCCGCTGTTTTATCTCCTTGAATTCTAATTTGTTTCTGCTATATTAAATTTTAAGAATTGCATAAGTTGAGGATGCCGCTCTTATAAAATATGCGTTTCGTCTCATTCTTAATATGAGGAGCCAACATGACAGCGAACATAATTGAACCCACACCGTCGGCTTACAACTATCAACTCCTGATTAAGCATTTTCTCCGGACCCCGCTTGTCTATTCACCCGACCGGGAAATTATCTATCGGGACAAAATGCGATATACTTACGCCGGCCTCGGCAAGAGAATCCATCGGTTGGCCAATGCATTGAAAAATATCGGGGTCAAGCCCGGAGATACCGTGGCGGTCATGGACTGGGACAGCCACCGCTATCTGGAATGTTTCTTTGCCGTGCCCATGATGGGCGCGGTGCTCCATACCGTCAATATCCGGCTGTCCCCTGATCAGCTCATTTATACGATTAATCATGCACAAGATGATGTGATTTTGGTGAATTCGGATTTTATTCCATTGCTGGAGTCCGTAAAAGATCAGTTTGAGACGCCGAAAAAAATTATTCTGATTTCAGATCAGCCGGAAAGCATCGTAACGTCTTTGGCTACCAGCGGAGAATATGAAGACCTGCTTTCCCATGCCGCCGAAGATTATGAATTTCCGGATTTGGATGAAAATACCGTGGCAACAACCTTTTATACGACCGGCACCACCGGTTTTCCAAAGGGTGTATTCTTTTCCCATCGTCAACTCGTACTTCATACCTACGGCATTATGTCCGGCCTTTGTGCATACAAGTCACAGGCTGTTATCAATTCCGGAGATGTCTACATGCCCATGACCCCGATGTTTCATGTTCACGCCTGGGGGATGCCTTATCTGATGACGTTTCTCGGCGCAAAGCAGGTATATCCCGGAAAATACGAGCCCGAGATGCTGATGAAACTGGTCGCATCGGAAAAGGTGACATTTTCACATTGTGTGCCGACCATTATGCACATGCTGATCAGCAGCCCGGCCATTGAAAATTATGATTTATCCGGATGGAAAGTGATTATCGGCGGTTCTGCCTTATCCCGCGGGCTTTGCAAATCGGCTCTCGATCTGGGCATCAATGTTTTCACCGGTTACGGGATGTCTGAAACCTGCCCGGTCCTGACGCTGGCCAATCTAAAGCCGAAGATGCTCGAATGGGGAATGGACGAACAGATCGGCATACGGTGCAGAACAGGGCTGCCCATTCCCAATGTGTATCTCGAAATCATCGATCCGGATGGGAGACCGCTGCCCCATGATGAGAAAAGCACCGGCGAGGTGGTGGTAAGAACACCCTGGCTCACCCAGGGCTATCTGAAAGATCCGGAAAAGAGTGAAGATTTGTGGTCGGGCGGTTGGCTCCATACCGGAGATATCGGCTTTATTGACGAAGAGGGGTATCTCCAAATCACCGATCGACTCAAAGATGTTATCAAAACCGGCGGGGAGTGGATTTCATCTTTGGCGCTGGAAGACATTATCAGCCGGCACGAGGCGGTCAGCGAAGCCGCCGTGATCGGTATTGCCGATGAAAAGTGGGGGGAAAGACCCCTTGCACTGGTGGTGATAAAAGATGAATTTAAGAACACGGTTACCGGAGAAGATCTGAAAAACTATTTCGAACAGTTTGTCGAAAACGGAATAATTCCAAAATTCGGAGTTCCGGACAAAGTAAAGTTGGTTGACTCAATTGCCAAGACCAGCGTGGGCAAAATCAATAAAAAAGCGCTGCGAAACCAATTTGGTTAACCCGAGATCAGGACACGGTGTCCGTCCGATAAATGCTTCGAATCCTAAATGACCGTGTGTTCCTTAAATAGCGCCCATCAGGTGAAAAGCGTTCCCGCATCAGCAAGTTCTTTGCTTGAGTTTCCGGAAAATACTTTTAAATATCGATACATTATTTTCTCCCGTATGTGTTCAGGCGCTCGATGTTAAAAAAAGCTTCAGATACTATTATTTCACGTGAAAAGGTGCACTATCGGCATTTTCCGGATCCGTGCAGATGCTTTGAACATCACAGGCGCTGCAACCGCAGCCGCAGGATGGCTGCGCGCTTTTTCGAAGATTGTTGAAAAATTTTCGGCCGACGTAGAACATCGCCAGACCGACAATGAGAATAACCGCGAAAGTATCCATTTTTGCTCCTTTAAAAACCGATGAATCGCCCGACCTGAAATACGGTCACGGCCAGCAGAAAAGCCAGCAGGGCGAACACCGGAAGCTTGGCGCCGCAGCCGCCAAGTACGGCTACGGCGCCAAGGGAACACGAATTCCTATGCAAACTGTTCTTCCACTGACATGGCGTGATAAACGCAGGTTTCCAGACAGGAGAAACAAACAATACACTTTTCAGAATCAAAGGATACTTTCCAGGAATCACGATCCACGTCCAGCGCCCGGGTCGGGCAGTGGGGCACACAGGCCGTACAGCCGGTACAGCGGTCTTCGAGGTGCCGGATCTTCTGAGCCAACGGCGCAACCACTACACCGAGGCTTTCCAGATAGTTCAGGGCTTGAGAAATCTGAATTTCCTCGCCCCCCAATTCCACCACCATACGTCCTTGTTTCCCGGGATCGATGCTGGCGCGCAAAATATTCACCCGGACGCCGTAATCGGCGATCAGGTTGTAGGTTACCGGCTCTTCAACGGTATCTTCAGGAAAAATAAAAACCAGTTTTGTCTGTTTCATTATGCGGCCTCCTTTTCTGTTGCAGCACCCGGGAGCGGCGCCTGGAATTGCGTCAGCAAAAAATCGCCGTCTTCAATGACCTGTTTGAGATGATGGGCCACCTTTCGGGCCAAAGCATAGCTGGAAAAAGATCCGGTCGGCACCTTTTGGTCTTTGATGCGGATACTTCCGGATTTCAGCGCCTGATAGGTGACCTCCCCGAGTTTTGCTTCCCCTTGGCCCAAGGGATAATATTCACTGTAATCGACCACCGGCGCTTTGAGCTGGTCGTCGGTAACGGAAACCGAACGCAACATGTCTTCGTCTATAATGGGAATGGGAACCCCCACGGCCACGCTCAGTGTTACGCCATATCCGGTAAAGGAAACCGCCCGAAGCCATTCCCCACTCATCTGCCTCATGTCTCCGATCAGGGCAATGGTTCCGGCCGGGGTTTGCGGCGTGCCGTTTTCCAGCCTCGGCGCTGTTGGATTGTGCTGGGTGCCGGGCCAGGCAACATAGCCCTCTGCACCGCAGAAAAATACCCGGGTGCCGATACCGATGGTACGGAAATACGGATCGTTTAGCAAGGGTGACAGTTGACCGGCGCTGCAATAGTATGCATTTCCCAGCTTGGGTTTGAGTTTTCCCATGTAAGTGTATATAGGTTTATCGGAAAGGTTGACGGCGACATTATAGTTCTGATAGCAGTTTCTCGGGTTGAACAGGAATGCATCGTTCATGTCTTCCAGTCCGATTGTCTGTTCCCGGGCTTTCAGCGGATAACAATCGGTACCATAAGCACCGCTTTTGAGCAGGACTTTTTTCCCGGCAACCAGGTCCTCGATGACGTGGGCGCCGCCATACCGGAATTTTCCCGGGCGGCCGTTGCCGTTGCGGGGATCGCCGTCGGGAATCGCCGTGGCCCCCACGTAGATGTCGGCGGCTGCCAGGCCGGCATACGCCGGTACGCCATTCAAAGTGGCGAATCCGCCGCCGAACTTCATCTTTAGTTTTTGCTGTTTTATGTTGAAAAAAGCGCCCGAAGAACACATGGGGCTGAAGGTTCCGGTGGTCACCACATCCACCTCCCGAGCAGCCTGTTTGATCCCTTTTTCCCGGACCACTTCTATAATCTCTTCGGCGGTGAACACCACCACTTTTCCGGATCGAATTTTGGCGTTAATTTCTTCTATGGTTTTGGCCATGAGTATATCTCCTTATTCGTTTCTTAATTTTAAATTCTATACTTTTTGTGGCAATTTTTTCTCGCCACAAAGACACCAAGACACTAAAAAAGAATAATAAAATAAAATCCTTCGTGTCTTTGTGCCTTGGTGGCAAATATTTTTGTTTCCTACTTAAATAAGGGTAAACTGCCATGATGCGGCTCCCAATGGAGCCCCGTCATTATCCATAGGCGGAGCCGGACAGGTATGGCGATGAAGCAGATATTTGATGTAAAGCGGGTTAAAAACATTCGATAATTGTTCCTTAAAAAATAAAAAAGCCGCAGGTTTTTTCATTACCCACGGCTTTAACGATCAAAAATTCCAGATGATCAATCCATGGGCGCACCTCGGGTACGCATCATGGACATCATTATGTCACCGTTCAATGTGTTTGAATATTTTGTTTTCATGATAATTGCCTCTTGCTTATGGTACATTGTAGTACACAAACGACAGATCGATGTCAACAAAAAAATAATGCGTCATCCTTATTCCAAAAATATAGTATTACGGGGTTCCAACAGATACCTTTTTTATGATCTTTTGGATCGGATAGACATCCCCGGGCCGAAGCTGATAACTGAGACTGACCGCGACATTCACATCTTTGACGCTTTCAGGAACCTTGATTTCAAATGTTTCTTCTTTGGATGCAAACGGTTGAATGCTCGTATCCCTGATGATTCCGAGCTTTTTGTCAGGGCCGTACACCATGGTGTTGTCCAGTGATGTCGTCGACTGAGGCATGTAGATCTTCGATGTTTTAAATATAACTTTTGATTTATTGTCCGTCGCGGTCACTTCCAGGACCACCCGATTCTTGGAAGGTCAGCCGTCCGGAATTCTATGTCCGGCCTTGCTGGTGATCTTTGTCTTAACGACAATGGTTGAAACAAATATTTTTTCAAAGGGCTGAAACCGGTAACTCAATACTTCCACTTCGAGGGGCAGGGCTTGTCGCAGTCTTTCCGACACCTCTTTTCTATCATTAAAGTTGGGTGGACAGGTATGGTCGGCGTTTTTCATGTGGCACTCCTGACAGGTTTGAGTGCCGCCGGACGGGATGTAAGCATGCAGGTAGCTTCCGTAGAGCGTGGCGCATTGAATGGGATAATCAAATTCAAAAATGGGTCCTAAGCCGTGGCACTGGCCGCACATGGCAGCTTGCGTCATGAAGGGACTCTTTTTGACCCTCATGTGCTCTTTTTCAGGATATTCTTTTTTAGCCTTGGGACCATACATGACATTGCTTTCCGGCAAACCATGGACCACGGCTTTGTCCTGGTGACAGACCAGGCAGGAAATGTTGAGTTTTTTCATAGTGGCTTTGTCATCGTTTAAAATAACCCCGGCAATTTCTGCCGCCACTGCATCGGTTGCTTTCTCCAGTTGTGGAAGATGGCATTTAAAACAGGGAAAATTCTTTTTGGTGGCATGCCCGGGATTCTTCACCGAGAAAGGACCTTTCTTGAGGTACCGTTCCATGAATATCCCTGTGATGGATCTTGCATGATGGGAATTTTGCCATTGGTCATAGATTTCTTCATGGCATTCCCGGCAATCTGTCGGGTCATAAATTTCTATCAGTTGTTTCAAACTTTCGACTTTCTGATCCGATGCATAGCATAAAGCATTCGAAGTCAAAAAAATTGCTAAAAATACAGCCAACCGATATATCCATATTTTTTTATTCAGGGGGATGCTGCTCCATATAGACCAGGGAAACGTTGTTATTTGATCATTTTTATGATGGTTGCGCTTTAATTTCATTTGGCTAATTACCCCCTTGTCGTTCTAATTTTGTTTTCGGAAAGACTCTATGCTGGTATTATTCAAGATAACATTTCTTTTGGATTACCTTTTCCTGTCAAAGCTGTAGGCGAACATGGGCACAAAAATCAACGTCAGTATCGTTCCTATCAGGAGGCCCCCCACAGCCACATCTGCCAGAGGCGACAGCCTTTCCAGTCCCACCGCTCTTTCAAGAGCTATGGGAATCATGCCTGCAATGGTACCGAACGCCGTCATCATAACGGGTCTATATCTGATTCTGACACTTTCTACGGCTGCATCAAAAGGCGCTGCCGTTTTTCGATGCTCCTGGTAAAAATCAACCAGTAAAACCGAATTTTTAATGATAATGCCAAATAGAAGAAGTATCCCCACCATGCTCGGCATACAACTGGGTTTGTTGAAAAGCAGCATGCCCCAGGATGCGCCAATCATCGACAGCGGCAAAACAACGATCATTACCATAGCCAACACTACGGAACGATAAATAGAAATCAGTGCAAAGGTTAGGATGATAACCCCGATTCCAATGGCCTTGATCATTCGTGAGAAACTGTCGTTCAACTGTTTAATATCTCCCTCCTGGCTGACGATAAACCCGGAGGTGTCAAGATGCTTGCCGGAATCTATCGCATCAGCCGTTAAGATGGTGACAGGACGTTTCGCCCGATAACCATTTACATCGATACTGTAAAGCATCATATCCCGCTCAATTTTTGATGGGGTCAGAGAGTAGTTCAATTGCGCCAGTTGTGAGAGCGGGACAAACCCTTTTGGTGTTTTTATGGGGATCAGTCTCAACGTCTCGGCATTTTCACCATACGGACCTTGGTAATAGAGCCGAACCGGTTGTACGGTAAAGGTGGAAAGGTTGGCGTTAAGGGACACCGGAAACCCCTTCAGCGCCAGTTGCCCGGCCATTTGAACCGGAGAAATTCCATAATACTGCGCTTTATTCTGATCAATGTTAAGGACGATTTCAGAAAAATCATTGTCCCAACTGATGTTTGTGGAAGTCAAGCCTTTGACCTTTGCGAGTTCGATATTAACCTTTTGGGCGACCACCGGCAGTTCACGATAATCTTCTCCGAAGATTCGCACATCCACCGGCGCTTTAATGGAAGACATGGGCGTGGCGCCAAAGTCATAAACGTCAACGCTTTTTACATTTTTTAAACGTCCTAACTGATCCCTTATTTCATCCTCGATCTGCCACAGTGTTTTTTTTCTTGAAAACCGGTCCACACAAATGATGCTCATGACCGCCTCGGTGGGAAGTGCGCCGTTTCCCAGCGAAAGCACACCGGGTTCACTGCCGAAGGAAATGGAGCTTTTTTCAACTTCGGGTCGTGTATGCAGCCATTTTGTAAATGACTGAATTCGGTTGATGGCTTCATCAACGGTTTCATTGGCGCTGAATTTTATATTGGCCTTAATAATACCCGTATCCATGGGTGGCATGACGTCTTTTCCGATCACCGGCATGATGGTTTTTAAACTTAAAATAAGAAAAAGAAAAACAGCGCTGGTCATGAGGATTTTTCGTATCAGTGAATGCCGGCCGTTTGAAAATTTAAGCACCGAAATATAGGGATTTACCAAACGCCCCAGGGATTTTTGATAAAGCCTTTCACAAAGATTCTCGAACCGATTTTTTTTTATTCCTTTTCGGTATAAAAATTTTGAAAAATGGGGGATAAACGTAATGGAAAGAAAGTACGATGCGAGCAAAGCGATGATCAAAGCAGAGATCAGGTTTCTGAAAATACGCTGAGGAAAGTCTCCTACGAACATGAGGGGCGCTATGATGGATATGGTGGCCACGGTTCCGGCAAAAACAGGTGCAATAACCTCTTTTGTCCCTTTCTCAATGGCAGTTTCCAGTTCTTCCTTGAGTTCGCTCATATGTCGCTCAATATTTTCAAGCACAACCACCGCGTCATCTACGAGCAAGCCTAAGGCCAGAATAATTGCAGTATAAACAACGATATTTAATTCACCGCCACTGAGCCAGATAATGGCCAGCGTGGAAAAAAATACCATGGGGATGGAAATCAGGGCGGCGGTGATGGCTTTCAAATTCCCCAGAAAAAAGAGAAGCACAATCAATGTGAAAATAATGGCGTCTCTCAAGGCTTCCAGCATGTTCCGGTTGGCGGTCTGAAGTAGATCTCTCTGGGTATCCGAAATTTCAAAATGAATATTCGGGTATCGATGTTCGAGAGCTTTGATGTTCTTCCGCGCTGCCGTGCTGGTGGCCAGCACGCTTCCTCCCGGTGTGCGCTGAATTGCGACGGCAATGGCTTCTTTTCCGTTGCCCAGATAACCTGAAAATCGTTTTTGATAGCTCCAATTCACCGTTGAAATATCAGCCAGCCTGACATTGGGTGCCACATAAAGATTCTTCAGGTTTTCAACGCGATCTCTTTCTCCGTAAAAGGTGAGTGTATAGAATCGGTTATCCCCTTTGACAAATCCGATGGGAAGATTTTTATTAAATTGTCCCAGGGAATTAATAACATTATCGGGACTGATATTATAACTTCTGCTCTTTAACGGATCAAGTTCAATGAGAAAAGCACCCTCGTAACCGCCAAACACTTCCACATTCCCGACGGCCGGGTCTCTCAACAATGCGGGCTTGATGTCGCTTTCAACAATCTTTCTGATATCTCCAAGGGATACGGATTTATTTGCGGGGCTTAACGCAAAAATATCCACCGGCAGTGTGAAGGCACCTGCAATGTAGATGGAAGGATTTACGTTGGGAGGAAGTTTTGCTTTTATCTTATTCAAGGAATTGTTGACATCAACCGCCGCCGAGTTTAAGCCTTTTTCATACTCAAACTCGGCTTTGACCACAGAAATACCGGCGATATTGACCGAGCTGATATCCCGGACAAGTCCCAGCGTGCTGATTTCCTGTTCGATCGGCTTTGAAACCGTGGATGCAACCACATCGGGCGTTGCGCCGGGAACCTGTGAAATCACGACAACCTGGGGCCTTTCGGCATCCGGAAAAAGGTTTTTCGGCATGACGATCAGCCCGATCAGTCCCATGACAAAAAAGGCGGCAATGATGCTGTATAACATATGGGGCCGCTTGTAGAAAAACTCAAACATGAAATATAATCTCCTCGGCGATCTGGTTTTAATCCAAGATAGAACCTCAATTGAGTGAAAGTTGAGCGTGCCCCATATCCGAGGCATCAAGGGTGAAGTCGTAGTCGTCTACTGCGAACCCTTGATAACAAAGGAGATGGAGCATCATCGGCTTTCCCAAAGGGTAAACAAAATGATGAAAAAAAACGGCTGATAATAACTTTTCTATGCCCGTTTTATCGCAACCGATTAATAGAAGCGCAAGACCCTGTATTTTTGGACTTTTAATATTCCTCATCGTTTTGTTTACGATCATTTGAGGTAGAACTAAATTACGGACACCTTTACCGGGACCCCGGTCAACAGGCGAAGAAGGATGTCGGGTTTCGCAACAATCAGAATTTTATCTTCCAACGAAACATCTAAAACAGCGCCTTCTTTACCGCTTTTGAGGATGCGAACGGAGACAGGTGATGTTTTTCCATTTTCGTAAATAAACACCATCTGTTTCCCTTCACGGCTTAATATAGCATCTAAAGGAACCAGGGTCGCACGGCCTGAAAATACGACCAGGGATGCATCCACGATTTCTCCTGACACAAAACGCAGACCTTTGGGAATCTGTGCCCGGTATTGTCTGAGGCCGTTTTGGTCTGCCACGTCCAAAGAACTTAATCGTACCGTTTTTTGACTCACTTTCAAAAATACGGGTTCTATGCCGGCAGGTAAATGAACGACAAGATAATTCCCTTCATCGGAACTGATGGAAAAAAGCGCTTTTCCGGGTACGGCGATTTCACCTTCGGAAACAAATGCATTGGAGACGATACCGTTCAGTGGTGATAAAATTAATGTATAGGAAAGGCTGGTTTCAATTTCATGGATATTTTTTCGCGTGATGCTTTTCTGGATGTAAAGGACCTGTAATCCATTTTCTATGGTTTTCAGTTTTGATTTCAGCAAAGAGATTTCAGATTCTTCTTTTTGAAACTCTTCAATGGATGCGCCTTTTACATTTAAAAGTTCTTTGGTCCGCTTGTGAGTCTCTATCGCATTTTTAAGAGAAATATTTAAAGATTCTATCTGAGCTTTTGTTGAATCGATTTCATAGTCAATATTCGGCAGTTTTAATTTTAATGCAGATATTTTATCCTTAAGTTCCCTGTTATCGATTCTGGCAATCAAATCACCCGCTTTCACCCGGTCTCCCTCATGCTTAAGAACTTCAGTAACGCTACCTGTAACTTTGGTTGAAACCGTGGCGTTTCTTTCGGATCTCACCTCGGCCAGCACCGGCAGGGTAAGGGTTATTTCCGCTGGTTCCAGCTTGACGCCATCCACATGCGCAGCCAAAACTTTCGGCGGTTTGGCCCCAGCAAGTGCATGTTTTCGAATTTTCAAAACAGCAACCCCACCAACCAGCAATACGACAATAACAACAATTGGAATAATTTTTTTCATTGGACGACTCCCAATAAATTTTGTCCGTATAAAACGGCTTGCTCTGCAACGAGACTCCATTTTTTGCTTTCCCATAATGATAAATCCGCCTTTGCCTGCAAAAGATCGATTTCGTACTTGAGGTAATCCTCGATGGTCATTCGTTTGTTTTTAAAAGACACCTTGGAAATGTTTAAAATTTCTTCCGACAATTCTATGTTTTTCTTTGCCTGGCCAATGGCATCTTCGATGACCGGCCGCCGCTGTTCGAGGCTCTTTGCTTTGGCATCAAGATCTTTTTTTGTCTTACGATAGTTTTCTTTTGCCTTTTTCAGATCGATTTTGGCGATTTCTTCATCCATATAAGGGGTTCTGTCGAAAAGCGGAAAAGAGACATTTACCGATATGGCGCCATAATCCCGATCGATGCTCTCGCCGGTGTTATAAGCATCTCCATAATTTTTGGTATAAAAACCGTTTAAAAAAAGCTTTGGATATAGATAATCTTTTTTTATCTTCACCGCTTGTTCTGCGGAATCGACATCTTTTCGGGCCAATGAAAGTGCAATATAATCACCGTGTGCCAATGGTGTTACTACCAGCGTCATAAGGACCGGACCTTCGATTTGAATTCCGGTTACGGAATAAATATCCCGGATCACATCGATCTCTTTGGTTGAGATATCGCTGAGCTGCAAATACAAACTTTTTATGGTTTTATCGATTTTAAATACTTCGGATTCCGGAATCCGCCCGTTTTTAACCCCAATGTCAAGAATCTTTCTGGTTTCTTCCAGTGAAGCAATCCTTTCTTTGATAAAATGTTTTGTCTGCTTGAGATATTCCAGAGTGCTGTTTAGCGACACGACAATCGATTCATTCTGAATCAGGGTAATCTTTTTGCGAATCTCACTTTTCTGAGTCAGTGTTTTTAACTGTTTTGCGGTGTCAAATATTTCTTTGGCAAAGATCGGCATGCTCGCTTTAACCCCATAACGAAAAATTTCATCTGAAAACGGGATCGATTCGCCGGCGGCAATATTGACTTCAGTGGGGGGCAACGGCCGAAAATTTGTCGGCGAATTGTAGTTTTCGTATGAACCTACAGCATAGATTTTGGGGAAAAGGGGGGCATAACCCTTTTTCACAGCCTTCTTGCTTTTGGCTACGGACAGTTCTTCAAATTTTACTTCCGGTTGGTCTTTCACCGCTTTAAGCAATGTGGTGATATCCATTGCATGGGCGATTCCCGAGATAAAAAAGAGAAATAGCGCAATTCTGATGAACATTTTCATGGTTTGATCCTGTATGTGTTTTTTATTATTCATGGGTAGTGATCGATGTTGCCATACTTTATCCATCCAGATGCGATTTCATTCCGTATTGCTTCTGCTGCTCCAGCCTTTTGATAAAATCTTTGACCAGGCGCAAGGCTTCATCTTTGTCATCATCCATGGCCGCCATCCGCATATCCTGAAATTCCTGGTTTGAAATTGTCAAAATCATCGGGATCCTCCTTAGCTATTGCAGCAACCTGCTGGGCTCATCGACCAACGCGTTCTGTTTGTGAAGGGCCGTAACTGGCC
>Ga0307440_1000403_pt1 | contig 21161 bp, 18 predicted proteins | sample SalMarWE160410MG_FD_202150 | JGI IMG/M metagenome (GOLD analysis project Ga0307440, IMG submission 202150) | Salt marsh sediment microbial communities from the Plum Island Ecosystem LTER, Massachusetts, United States - WE1604-10 | ecosystem: Environmental > Aquatic > Marine > Intertidal zone >... | reverse complement strand
GATGCCAAGCAGATCCAGTTGCCGATGTACGAGACGGTGATGGAGAAGATCGGCAAGCCCATCGTCTTCAATATCTGTGTGCTCGGTGCGCTTTTGGGGATCACCGATATCGTTAAACCGGCCTCGGTGATGGAGGTGATCAAGACCCGGGTTCCGGCTGATTTCATAGCCATGAATAACCGGGCCCTCGATATGGGGCTGGTGCTTGGGGCCAATAGGTAAGGGAATCGTAAAAGGAGCAGCAATGGAGAACCCTCAGCAGCTCCCCCTTTTCCAGGGGGCGCATATCATCGACAAGGCCAAGAGCCTCAGTCTTGATCCCAGTATCCTCTACGAAGCCGTCATCGATCTCTCTGCCGAGGGGTTGATAACTGCCAACTGCATCAACCTGGCCGCCGGTATTCTGCTTAACGATCTTGGCCTGCCGAATTATTTCTTCGAGAATATCACCAAGGAGTCCCTGGAGCATATCCTGGCCTCCATCGCCTCGAGCATAACCTTCAAAGACGGCAAGGTGGTTCTCTACGGCCGGATTGCCCATATCGATTTCGATCTGGCCCATAAAAACGATGTCCAACGGGTCAGGATTGCCACCGAGGAAACCCGGGACAGCATGGAAAAGATGCTGGAGAACCTGATTTCCGGGCATCGGCGTGAGTACTATTTCAGTCCGGAGAGCGGCTACCATACCTATATCATCAGGCTGGAGACCGTCCGGAATTATACAAGAGAAGAATTTACCACCTCCCGTTTCCTGTTCAGTCTGGCCGGTGATTACCTGACGACGCCGGAGCCGACACGCAGGCGCTATGAACGTTTTCTGGCAGCTTCGGAAAAAGGAGCGGTGACGCCGCTTATCGAGGTCTTCAATCTGCCGGAAAACGGGGAGACGCGGATCATGTTCATCAGTGATTTCGCTTCACCCCAGCTGCCCATTTTGCGGAAGCTGTTTGCCGACCACGGGATGACAGTGGTGCGGGCCTATTGGGAACCGTATTGGGGAAAATCCGATGTCCCCTCGTCTGTGTGCTCTCTCTATATCCAGGGAGAGGTCTCCCGAAAAAAAGAGGATGAGCTGGCGGCAGACTTAGGCGCCTTCCTGGCCTTTGCCGTAAGCAGGGTAACGGGGTTGTATCTTCTGGGCGCGCTGAGCTTTAAAGAGATGCTTTTTGCCGGCAATCTCGTTGACTTTGCCCATATGTTCATCTACCGGGAGAGTATAGACGGCACCGACCGGGAAATCATGGACAACCTGACCGACAAGGACCACAAGGATGCCTTTGCCGGCCGGATCCATGGCTCCAACAGATCAACCTACGTCTATCGGATGATTCTGGAGGCGGTGGAGGCTAATGTTGATCTGATCAAAATCCTCTATGATCTCTTTGCCCGGCGCTTCGAGCCAGGGCGCACAGACAGGATAAGTGAGGAAAAACTGGCTCAGAGATTCAAGGAATACGAGAGGATGATCGCTTCAAGGTTCCTGGATTTCTCGATTGGCTATGATATTTTCACGTTCCTGTTCAAGATGGTTTCGTGCACCTTGAAGACCAACTTTTACAAGGCGGAGAAACGGTCCTATTCCTTCCGTTTCGACAACAGGGTCCTCGACCCGCTGGTCTTTAACCAGTTCGTCTATGGGATCTTCTTCGTCAATGGCCATTATGCCTGCGGCACCCATCTGCGCGCAGCCGATATTGCCCGGGGAGGCCTGAGGCTTTTGCGGGTCAACAGGTCGAACCATCCTACCCAGCTCGACAACGCGGTCCTCCTCAATTATGCCCTGGGGCCCAAGGCCCAGCGACTGAAGCATAAGGATATCTGCGAGAGCGGCTCGAAAGGGGTGATCGTGCCCCATGGGATTTATGGCGTCCAGAGCCGGGATGCGGTTCTCGATTACACCGAGGGGATCATCGACCTGATGCTGGGGGATCCTGCCATTGTCGATTATTACGGACGGCCGGAGATGGTTTTTTTCGGCCCCGATGAGGGTACGGCCCTGCTGATGGATATGGTTTCTCTGCATGCCCGGGAACGGGGCTACGGAAATTGGCGGACCATTACCACCGGCAAGAGCTTCGGCATACCCCATGATACCTACGGCAGACTCGACAATGGTGATCTCTTCGGTCTCTTTGATCGGCAGGAAATGGGGGTCGATCTGCAGATTAACGGCACATCGGTTCTGGTGTCAAACGATATGGACGCCCTTTATGAGCAGATAGGGGGGAAGATCGAGGCAAGCGGCATGACCACCACCGGGGTTATGGCCTCCTTCCGCACCCTGATTGATCATTACGGAGCCCGGGAGGAAGATCTCAACCTGATGATGACCGGCGGGCCCGACGGCGATCTCGGGGCCAATGAGATTCAGTGCTACAGGGGTAAGATCTGTCTTATCATCGATGGTGGTTCCATCCTCTTTGACCCCGACGGCCTGGATAAAAAGGAACTTGTCAAGCTTGCCTTCATGCGCAACTCCTCGCCCCGGGCCAATACGCTTTGCTTTCCCGAGGCCAAATTGGGGCCCAAGGGGTTCCGGGTGCCTTTGCAGGCGAAAAATGTCCTGCTGCCCGATGGGATGCTGGTCGAAGACGGGGCCATGTTTCATCGCAATTTCCTGATCGATCCGGAGAATCGTCGGCTGATCCAGGAGGCGAATATTACAGCCTTTATCCCCTGTGGTGGCTTCAAAGATACGGTGAATCACGGCAACGTCAAGAAATTCCTCTCACTCTTTGGCGAGCTTCGCTTCATCGTCGAGGGGGCCAACGTCTTCTTTGACGACGCGGCAAGAAGGCATATCGCCAGCAAGACTGCCATCAAGCAGATCAAGGATACCACTGCCAACAAGGGTGGGGTTTTTTCCAGCTCCATTGCCGAGGTCTTAACCGGCTTCCTGCTGAAAGACGACTATGAGGAGAAGCTTTTAAATCATACCGACACCCGCTGGGAGCTGACTGGCGATGTCATGAACCTGGTGGACGGTCATGCCCGGGCGGAGACCTCGATGCTGATCAAGATCCACGAGGCCGATCCAACTGTTCCGCTTTTTGTCCTTACCGAGCAGACCAGCGAGCGGATCTTTGCCCTGCAGGCGGTCTTTGAGGAGCGGATTGCCGAGATCCTGGCCGATGGGGAACTGGTCTGGAAGATCCTCGATCACTATATCCCCGGCGTCCTGATCAAACGGCTGGGACGGGAGGCCATTGTCACAACCTTGAACAGCCCCGAGCTTTTGACCTACCGGGATGCCATCCTCACCAAGAAACTCGCCTCTATGGCCTTCTACGCCCATGGCGACAGCTGGGAGGAGTTCCTGGCCGAGATGGAAGACGATTTTACAATGGCTATCGACAAAATTGTCTGAAGGCCCAATTAATTATAAAAACCGGGAGTGACTCAGGGGTTGTGCGGAAGGCAAAAAAAGTTGCAAAACCAAACGTGAAGGGATAGCTTATGGCCGCAAGAGTAATATCTATTCGCCACATTCATGCATGGTTGCCACCTGTTGCCGCAATCCAGCGAGGATTCCTCTTGGATTGTCGGATTGCCCGCATGGGGAGTAATCCTGCAGGTTCGAAAATGAAGCGCACAGATTAGGATCAAAACTAAAAAATGGCTGCAACCAAATCTTCCGGTACCCACCAATATGTTTTGGGCTAGACAAAGCAGACCGTTGGGTTATATCTAGCCATGGATGCAGAAGTAAGGAAGATATCGATTTGGCAAAGCATTTCGAGAATCTTGCTGGAACATCCGGTACCGATTGTCGTCCTCATCTTTTTTCTCAAGGGATTTGATCGCATAATTCATGCGGATCTGTACGCGGAAGAGGCTACGGTATTTTTGCTTCAGGCCCTTACCCATCCTTTTTCAGCGCTCTTTCACCCCTATACAGGATATTTTCACACCTTGCCCAGGATTATTGCCCTTACAGGGGCATTTCTGCCACTTGGCATGATCCCCTATTTTTTCAATATCGTCTGTTTTGTGATCGCCGGCCTGGTTTTTTCGGTAATCATCAGCGACGATTACCGATGGCTCATTCCTGGGAAAGGGCACCGGTTCCTGATCGCACTGTTTTTCTGTATGTTGCCTGGGCTTCCGGAAATAGCTGGAAACCTAACAAACCTCCATTGGATCCTGTTGTTGTGGTTGGGCCTTCTGGGGATCAGGGACCTTTCGTCCCGCAATGGATGGCTCGAATATGTCATCATTTTTCTCGTGGTGTTTTCGGGTGGGGCAAACGTCATTTTTCTACCCTTGTTTTTGACGAGGCTTGCCTTTCATTTACGGGATCGCAGAAGAGTTTTGTTTTTACAGGAATGCTACGTCATCGCCTTGATATTTCTATCGATGGCAATCGATTATTTCCTGAAGACCGACCAGTCCCTCATTCAAATCGGGATCGATCATGGAATCGTATTCGTAACCTATTTTACCAAGTTCGTGATGTTGTTTCCTGTGATGGGCGATGCAGCAGTTTTGGCCGTAGCCGGAAACAAGGTGGTGTTTGTAACTCTGACGGTGGTCGTTTTCTTTTTGATGGCGTGGATATACTACGGGCATTTCGATCAGAAACACCTGGTCTTTTTCATGTTCCTATTCGGCGGTTCACTACTGGCTCCTCTCATTGCCATGGCCAGGACGGCCAGCATTCCGTTTCTGTTGACTCAGGCAGATTACAGTATGTGGTATAGTCATCGCTATGCCTTCTTTGGACCGGCCCTTGGGTATCTGCTCTGGAGCTTTGTCGGACAGTATCTCCGGTGGAAAAAAAGAGATGTTTCAAAATATCTCTTTTCCTTTCTGTTGGTTGTCTCCATTGCCGGTTCCTGGCATAGGTTCTTTATTCATCCCTATGGGGTGCGACACGACTGGAGCCGAAAGACCGAAAAAATAAGCTCCTGTCTGAAAACCGGCCATCCCCGAAAGGTCTACGTCAACGTCTACCCCAGGGGCTGGCTGATGAAAATTACGACGCCGGTCAAATCGCCCCCTGTCAGGTAACCATCACCTTTCCGGCAGCCTGATCGTAAAAACGACTCCCTGCCGGCCGTCGGCAAGGCAGTCGACGGTCACCGTTCCCCGATGATGTTCGACGATGGTGCGGACGATGTAGAGACCAAGGCCCAAGTGTGGTTTTGCATCCTTCTGGCTGCGGATTGAAACCATGGAGTTGAAGATCTGGCCCTGCATGTCAACGGGAATTTCCGGACCCTGGTTGATGACCTGAAGAACGATGGCGTCTTTTTCCCGGAAAAGCCGCAATTCGATGGGGGTGTTTTTCGTGTGAAAGGCTACACCGTTTTCAATGAGTTTGTCGAGTAGTTGGCGAATCCGATCCGGATCCCCATTGAGGGGCAGTGTACCTTCTTGTCGGTCATAGATGAACTCAACTTCCGGAAAGGCCGGTTGCCAACTGTGCTCCAGCCACAGGGAAAGGGCTTCGGCCAGGTCTACATTCTCCAAAAATCCCTGATCAAGGGCCTCCTGCAGATTGGTGGCATCCCTGATCGAGGTCAGCAGCTCTTCAAGGCGTAGGACGTCTTGCAGAGCCCAGTTGACATAGTCGTTCAAGTGCTCGGGCAGGTCCTTGGTCTCTTTGGCCAGGTTTTTAAGCGATGCCGAGACACTGGCCAGGGGAGTGCGCATCTCGTGTTCGAGGTTGTCGGCCATCTTTTCCCGGTATTCACTCTGATTCTTAAGCTGCGCCAACATGGAGGAAAGCGTACGCGATAGATCGCCAATCTCATCCTTTGCTGTCGCCGGTGGTAGGATATTGAGGATTTGACCGTTTTCGGTGATGGCCGCTGCCGCCTGGTTCCTGAGTTTACGGATCCGGGAAGATATGCGCAAGGCAAAGAGAAAAATACCAATACCGCCGAAAAGAAAAAACAGAATGGTCATGCCGATGGATTCCTCGATAACCTTGTTTTTCAAGGCCAGGATCGTGTTGGTGGTCTGTTCGACTACGACTGCGCCGATCACCTTCTCCTTTTCCACGAGGGGGGTGACTGCGGCCATCACCTCAACTTTACCCTTGGCTATCCGGTAGCTGGTGATGCTGCTTTTCCCCTTGAGGCCTTCCTGGACGCCTTTGATATCCAGGGTGGCCGACTGGGGTGAGGAATCGGCAAAATCAGACGAAAAGGATTCGGTGAACAGGCGATAGACTGGGGAGATAATCCGGTTGATCTTGTTGATCAAGGCGTTCATCCCCTTTTCCTTTTGCGGCAGCTCATCGTCTTCTGCCTTCAGATTGCCGTAGCTGGCCCTGACGTGCTGATTGGAATCTACGATCAGGATGCGGGAATGCGGACGATTGAGTGATTTGAGGATATCGATAATCGATGTTGCGGGAGGCAGTAACCAGCCCATTTTATCGATGCGTTCCGGATCGGCGGTCCCAACGATGGTTTCAATGTCCCTGGTCACCGGGTCGTTGACATCGGCAATCGCAAAGGCGATCTTATGGCCGACCATGCTAAGAGGCATCCGCATCTCGATACTGTACCCCTGCGGGGTTTCCGACCAGACCCCCTGGATACTGTCGGTTTCGATCGGTGGCGCATCTTCCAGGCCCTCGGGGATTTCGTAGGCATTGATCCATCCCGGTTTTTTGGCGGTCATGATATAGCGATGCAATTTGGCGTTGTTGTCTTCCAGACCGATCAGCAGATGGTCGGAACGGTCCATCCGTTCCGAGTCCTTCTCCTGGTAGACGATTTTATGATCCGTAACCAGGAACATGGCCCAGAGGTAGTTGCCGCGTTGTCCGACCAGATGCTTGAAATGAAGAGAGTGGGGACCGTAGGGACCTGTAGAGTAAATCACATGATCCCGCCCGAAGACCTCCGCTTGTTTGAGCTGGGGCTCCCAGTCATCGAATTTGCCGTTTAAGCGCATGGGATTGGTCAGCTTGAACAGGTAGAGATCGCGGTTCTGGTCAAGGGAATGGAAGAGTTCGCGGTCGAACAATCCTTGTCTTCCCGCCAGGGCCGAAGCCACCGCCCTGGCTGAGAACATCAGGGTTTCACGTCGGCTTTCCAGAAGATTGTCCTTTAAAATTCCGCTCAGTCGGAAGCCGGTATAGGGAATGGCCAGGAGCAAAAGGGATATCAGGGCCAGCTTCAGTTGCAGGGAGATCCGCATAGGGCCTTATTCCACCCAACGGTATCCCATACCGTATTCAGCTCGGATGGCGTCGAAAGAGGCGTCGATCTCCCGGAATTTCTCGCGGATCCGGCGGATATGAGCGGCTATGGCGTTGTTGGTGACGACCACATTGGCCGATTCCATCAGCTGTTCGTGGGACTTGACGTGCCCTGGTCTCCTGACAAGAGAAAAAAGCAGCCAGAATTCGGTCAGCGTCAGATTGAGTAGTTTGTTGTCCCAGTAAACCTGTTTGCGCTCCTCTTCGATACGCAGTTTGCCGGTGGTTATGATGTGTTCGTTGCTGGTTGCCGCCCCGCGCAAGGCTTCCAGCATCTTGAACAGAGCGGAGATCCGTACCGGCAGAAAATCGAGAGTCGTGGTGTTCTTGGTCAGGTAATCCCAGGCCCCGAGTCGAAGGCCCGAGACCTTGTCCAGGTCGGAGTCCCGGGCAGTGAGAAAAATGATCGGTATGGTCGGGGAAAGTTGTCTCAGTTCCTTGCAGATCTCGAAACCTCCCTCCATCTCATCATTGAGCATGATATCCAGGATAGCTAGATCAGGTAGTTGCAGGGCAAAGGCGTCCAGTGCCTCCTGCCTTCCCGGATAGCTGCTGACCATATAGCCTTCTCGTTTCAGGGCCTGAGAGTAGTTGGCCCGAAGCATTTCGTCGTCTTCCACAAGGGCGATTCGATAGGTCATGATTTTTGGGGTAGTTTAAGGAAAGTCTCTATAGATAGACATCTGGTTTCCATTCTAAGGTAATACCTACTGCGATGGTTATGCAACAGGAAAAAGACAGGGTAACATCAAGGGATGCAGGTTGCTGCCTGCAGCAGATGATCCGGCCGCCGCAATAGATAGCATCACCGGAGCGGGCGGTAGGATGTTTGGTAAAATTTTAGTTTAAGAAATCGAAGATATATTTGACGGCAGTAAAGAAGATGATGGCGGCGAGCATCCCTTTTATGATCCGGGCAGGGACATGTTTCTGGCAACGGGCTCCGAGATACATCCCCGCTACTCCGCCGATGCCGAAAAGGATACCCAGGAGCCAGTCGGGGGCTATGGACATGTGGGGATAAAAGGGGGCCAGAATCTGGAAGACGGCCACGCCGGCAATCGAGGTGACGCAGGTGCCCATCAAGGCGGCCCCGGCCACGGTATAGATCGGAAGGCCGAAAAAGGTTACAAAAAAGGGAGCAATGATCGCACCGCCTCCGATACCGTAAATCCCGCCTACAATCCCCACGATGAAGCACAATGAAAATATGCCCCAGATTGAGACATCAAAGTCCTCTCCGTAGAAGGAGTAGCCAAGACGCTTCCAGGTGACCTGGGTAATCCTGACGGTGGGAAGCGGGGTGCTTTCCCGGGAGTTTTGTGCCGTATTTGCCAGGCGCTTGCGATGCTCCCGCATCAGTTTTTGAAAGCGTTCCTCTCCTGCCTCCTTGTCGATCTTTGCTTTTTTCCCCAGGAGATCGAGTATCATCTTAAGACCTATATAGAGAAGGACCATGCCGGCAAAAAGCTTGAAATTTTCAGCCTTGGGGAGAAAAACGATTCGAACGAAGGCCCCGATGCATACACCCGGCAGACTTCCGGCCACTACCGTCCAGGTCAGTGGCCAGACCATTCGACCTTCCCGGAAATAACGGTATACGCCGCTAGGAATGGCGACGATATTGTAAAGCTGGTTTGTGGCACTCACGGAAGGGTGGGTATATCCGAGAAAGGACATCTGGAAAGGCAGCAGGAGAAAGGCGCCCGATACCCCTCCCATGGAGGTCAGAAATGATACCGAAAAGGCGACCAGAGGAGGAATCCATAAAGAGACCTCAACCCCTGCGGTTTGAAAATACATGACGGTTCTCCTGCCCAGGGTCTCAACAATTGACACGAATACGTCTATAATCGTGTCAATACAATACTTTCGAATAAAAGTCAAGGACCTTTCGAGCATTGAGCCTCGGAGACATTTGCCTGGGAGACGGGATCTCGGCCATCGGAGGGCAACCCAACCTGACCCCAAAACCCCCCGAGTAAAATACGGGTCGATTTTGGATCCTTTTTCGAATATCTTGCAGAAAATAAAGGCAAGAACCCCGTGCAAGGATAGAGTCTTGGCCGTGTAAATATGAAAAGAAAAGAAAACAGGAAAAAAAACGCGGAGTTCCTCCCCCCGCTGGAGAAAGATCGACGAATTCTTTCGCTTACCGATGGCGATAAATATCTCGATACTGAAAAGCTGAACAGGCTTGAGGCCTCTTTCCGAACCTGGGCACTAGAGAGTCCACGTTCGGATATTCGACTCTCCAGAAAACGTATCCTGTTAATCTTCCTTCTAATTCGATATACTGGAGCCAAACTGAATGAGGTTTTGGCGATCGATCCCTCCTGTCATATCGACTTCGACCGGCAGCTGATCAGCATCGGCGGGCGCAGTGGTTCGGGACGTGAACCGCGTCAGATACAGGTTTCCGCTGGATTTGCAGGTGAGATCGCAAAGATGCTGGAAGATTCGGCCTTCAGGGAATCCATTGGCAAGACACTTGGTATCGACCCTGGTTTCGTCCGTCGAAAATTCTATGAGCGGGCAGAGGCCTTGGGCTATGGGAAACACCTGGCCACCCCGGAGATGATCCGGCAATCCCGAGCGGTGGAGTTGATCAGGAGCAATATGCCTCTGCCCGCGGTCCAGATGCTGCTTGGCCATTCGACGCCGAATCCAGCCTCCTCCTATGTCTCTTTTTCCAATAAAGATATCCAGCGCGTCACCAGGTTTTTCATGGAGAAGGAGTCCGCACGCAAGACCAGCGCCCGCAACAGCTTTTTCGGCAAGATCCGGACAATAGTGCGAGGCACTATCCAGGCACGGGTGGAGTTGGTAACAATAAGTGGTTATTTAGTGACCACTGTTATTACCGTAGGCAGTCTGGACCGGCTCGGTATCACGGTCGGCAGCCTGGTCACCGCCGAGGTAAAGGCCCCGTGGCTTGTACTGCAGAAGGGCGATCAACCGCAGACTACCGCCGAAAACCGGTTTCGGGGCGTGGTGGAATTGATTCGGAGGGGAGATATTACCTGCGAATATATCGTTTCTCTGGATGACGGCACTGAACTTTGTGCACTGGTTACCCGAGGTGCCGAAGATGGACTGAATCTTGCCGAGAAGGCCCCGGTATGGGTTTTATTTAACGGTTTTGCGGTGATTTTGCATCTGGAGTGACAGGATGAAAAGTGATCCGTTTACTCTGCGATGGAAGATGGATCTATAGCCTTGATTTAATCAATCGATTGATTTACATTAGTTTCCCGCTCACCAGCATGGCTGGACCAGACCTGCCAGCCACAACGATATATGAAGGCCCCTCACTTCTCCATGGCATGTCAAGGCCGTCACTCTTGGGGAGACTTTCATATACAATTAATATGATTCCCTTCGGAATGAGCAAGGATGCAAACGAGAACCAAAAGTCCAAAGTTGACCAAACAAGAGCGGGGCTGTATTGCCAGGAACAAACTGATCGAGGCGGGATTAAAAATCTACAGCGAGGTTGGGTTCCAAGGGGCGTCGACGCGAAAATTATCCGCCACGGCCGGTGTGAATATTGCGGCAATTCCTTATTACTTCGGCAATAAAGAAGGTCTGTATCTCGCGGTCATTGACTACATCATCGCCTATTATCAAAAGCATCTCGGCAGTGGTCTTTGCAGGATCAAAAAGGCCTTGCAGAATAAACACACAACCCGGGAACAATGGTATGCCTTACTCGACGACTATATACACCTGCTGGTAAACGTTGTGCTCAGGGAAAGCGATGAATGCTCCTGGATGTCGAAAATCTACACACGCGAGCAACTTGATCCGACCTCCGCCTTTCAACGACTCTACGAAGGATTCATAAAAGATATGCGACAGACCCTGGAGGCACTGGTCGGCACTCTTCTTGGAAGAGAGGTCGCTTCGTCCGAGGTTAAGCTCGTTGCCGAGACGGTATTGGGACAGGTGGCGATTTTTAAGTCCTCGCGGGAAACTGTTTTGCACAATATGGGGTGGAAAAATTATGGAGATGAGAGAATGGCCGATATCAAACGTATTGTCACCCTCAATGTGAAGGCCCTTATACAGGCACATCAGATGAAGGATATTACCCTATGAAAACCGACCAGGCTGATGGTATTAAAAATAACTGGATGGGAAGACATCGACGTTTCCTGATGTGGGGGATTCCGCTGCTGGCAGGGGGGATCGGCCTGATCTTTTATCTCTTGGGTGGTCGGTATGTCAGCACGGATGACGCCTATATACAGGCTGCACGGGTGGCGGTGAGTGCGGATATTTCAGGGAGGGTACGTGAGATACCACTTGTTAATAACCAGTTTGTCCACAAAGGAGATGTCCTGATCAGGCTTGATGAGCGGCCGTATCGTATCGCGCGACAGGAAGCCCAGGCGCAGCTTGCCGGGACAAGGTTGCGGGTTGCGGCCATGAAGGCAAATTACCGACAGAAGCTGGCCGATCTGAAGTCTGCAGAGAACACCCTTGCTTACCGGAAACGAGAGTATGAACGGCAGAAAAAACTTGCCGCGGCAGGTATCTCTTCGGAGGCACAGCTTGATAAGGCTTCGCAGATGCTCCAAGCCGCCAGACAGGATACGGCAGCCAAGCAACAGGATGCCGACACTACGCTTGCGAGTCTCGGCGGCGATCCCGATATCGCCATCAACGACCATCCCATGGTCCGGGAGGCACAGGCAAAACTCGATCATGCCGAACTTAACCTCTCTTATACGAAGGTTACAGCGCCCATGGCAGGAATCGTCACCAAGGTCGAACGGCTCCAGGTGGGAGATTACGTGACCAAGGGGGCACCGCTTTTCGCGTTGGTTGCCAATAAAAATCTCTGGGTCGAGGCCAACTTCAAGGAAACGGATCTTACCCATATGCGCCCCGGCCAAAGGGTAAGTATTCAGGTTGATGCGTATTCCAGTAAGGAAATAGCCGGCAAGGTTGCCAGCATAAGCCCCGGTACAGGTTCGACATTTTCGTTACTTCCACCGGAGAATGCCACGGGTAACTGGGTAAAGATCGTGCAACGCCTACCGGTGCGGATTGTATTTGACCATGACCTTGATGTGCCCTTACAGGCGGGGCTCTCGGTGACGGCGGTGGTTGATACCGGATATCGCCGGATCTCTCGGGGTAAATAGACAATGGTCGAAGCGCCTGCATTTGCACCTGTAAAAAACCGTCTTCCGATCACGTTTTCGGTCATGTTGGCGACGGTAATGCAGTCTCTTGACAATACCATCGCCAATGTGGCTTTGCCCCATATGCAGGGCTCCTTTGCCGCGACCCAGGATCAGATTGTCTGGGTGTTGACGTCCTATATCGTGGCAGCGGCAATCTCGATTCCGTTGACCGGCTGGTTGGCCACGCGCTTTGATCGAAAAAAAGTATTCCTGATCTCCATTGCCGGATTTACGATCACCTCCGCCCTTTGCGGTATGTCGATGACCTTGGGCCAGATCGTCTTGTTCCGTCTGCTTCAGGGGGTAAGCGGTGCCGCCTTGGTCCCGCTGTCTCAGGCGATTCTCTTCGATATAAATCCCCAGGAAAATCATGGACGGGCCATGGCTTTCTGGGGTATCGGTGTAACCCTCGGTCCGATCCTTGGTCCCGCCCTTGGCGGCTGGCTGACCCAAGATTACAACTGGCGCTGGGTGTTTTATATCAATCTCCCCATCGGTATCCTGGCCTTTCTGGGGTTGCTGTTTTTTCTCCCGTCGAGTAAAGACCAGCAAGCCAACCGGTTTGATTTTTTCGGTTTCATCGTGCTCAGTGTCGCCGTTGGGGCACTCCAGATAATGCTGGACCGGGGAGGGCTTAAGGACTGGTTTTCCTCCCCTGAGATTATCATGGAAGCCATTGTCACCGTTACTGCTTTCTATCTTTTCAGTATGCACACCGCAACGCATAAACGGCCCTTTATCAATATGGCCTTGTTTGCGGATGCCAATTTTTTGGTCGGCAATGTCATAATTTTTATCATGGGGGTCGTTATTTTTGCGACCTTGGCCCTGCTTCCGCCGATGTTGCAGGAACTCATGCACTATCCTGTTATTACAACCGGTCTGGTCACGGCGCCGCGTGGTATCGGGTTGATGTTGGCGATGATCGTTGTCGGCCGTTTGATTGGCCGCATTGATACCAGAATTTTGATGGCATCCGGGCTCTTGATGACGGCCATCTCTCTTTCACAAATGGCGCACTTTTCCATCCTGATGGATGAGTGGCCCGTCATTTGGACCGGATTTTTGCAGGGATTCGGCATAGGCTTTGTCTATATTCCGCTGGCCACCGTGTCCTTTGCAACCCTGCCAATAAAACTACGGACGGAAGGCACCGCTTTTTTCAACCTGCTGCGCAATCTCGGCAGCAGTATCGGCATTTCGGTTGTTCAGGCACTGTTGACCCGCAACACCCAGATAGTTCATGCGGGACTTGCCGACCGGGTGACACCCTATAATGCGGCGGCAAATCCTGGGTTGCAGGCAGCACATTTCGACCTTGCAAGTAGGCAGGGCCTTGCGATGCTAAACGGTGAGATCACCCGGCAGGCCAGTATGATCGCCTATCTTGACGATTTTCAACTTATCATGGTGATGACTTTGATGCTGGCCCCGCTTTTGCTGCTCTTCCGGCGGGGGCGAAAAATCGACATCAAACATCCGGCGGTTGTGGAGTAGGTATCTATATGATGTGTGAACGGAAAAATATAAAATGTGTCTTGCCGGCGATCCTCTGTGCACTGTTGTTGTCGGCCTGTACGGTTGGTCCTGACTTTATCGAACCCCTGCCGCCGGTGACTAAAAATTACACCATCAACGGCGACCGGGGACTTCAGGGGCCACAACATATCGTTCGCGGTCAGAAGCCTGTTAGAAAGTGGTGGAGGGTATTCGGCGTACCCGCACTCAATCAGGTAATGGCCGAGGCGCTTGTCGATAACAACGATCTTGCGGCTGCTCGAGCCAGGCTTGCACGAGCATATGAAGAGGTGAATGCGACAGAGGGTGCCGCCCTGTGGCCTCAGGTATCATTTGGCGGAGAGGCCGGGCGGCAAAAATACGGTGTCGCCTTGTTTGGAACAAGCGACAACATCGTTCCTCCCTTTACCTATTATACATTTGGTCCCAGGGTAAGCTATCTGCTCGATTTTGCCGGTGGCGAGCGAAGAGCTGTTGAACAACAACAGGCGATGGCACACTCTCTAACCTACCAATTGGAAGCTGCCAGGTTGTTGCTTACGGGCAATGTCATGGCTCAGGTCTTAAACATGGCATCGGCCAAGGCCCAAATTTCCGTCCTTGAGAATATAATCGCCGATGACCGGAAAAATGTTAATCTGGTCGTGATAGCACGCAAGACCGGTTCGGGTACACTGACGGATGTTTTGAGCGCACAAAGCCAACTGGCCAGGGATCTGGCGCTGCTGCCACCTTTGCGCCAGAAGCTTAATGTCGCCGAGCATGCTCTTGCAGTCCTTATCGGCAAAGCTCCTGCCGACCGGCGAGTGCCTTCTTTTGAGCTGTCATCCTTCGCTCTGCCCCGTGATCTGCCTTTTAGTCTTCCCTCCGAACTGGTGCATGTCCGGCCGGATATCAAGGCTGCCGAAGCACGGTTGCACGCCGCGACCGCCGCCATAGGCGTGGCCACTGCCAATCTGTATCCCCACATCAGACTGACCGCCAATACCTTGCAGGAATCTCTGACCCCGGGGGGGCTTTTCGATTCGTCCGCGAACACATGGGCCTTTGCTGCAGGCCTGACCGCACCGATTTTCAATGGAGGCACTTTGAGGGCTAAAAAGAGAGCGGCTGAAGCTACCTACAAGGTGGTACTCGCGGAATACAGACAGGTTATCCTGGAATCTTTCGCTCAGGTGGCAAATGTCTTGAAAGCATTGGAGCATGACGCTGAGCTGGTAAAGGCGCAACGCCATGCCCTGGAGACCGCACAGTCCTCCCTCAAATTGGCCCGGGTAAGTTATCGAGCCGGGAACATAGGAGTATTACAGATTCTTGATGCCGAGAGATTGTTGAACCAGGCCCGTCTCGGCCTGACTGTCTCGCGGGTCCGGCAGTATCAGGATACGGCACTGCTCTATCTTGCTCTTGGCGGAGGCAGCCTGTCTCCACCAAGTCAAATACCTTAACTCGAATTTTTCATGAACATTGTGCTCATTTCCAAAAATATATTACGATATGAGACAATAAGAAATTGGTTTGGCCAGGATGCTCGGGTGATGTGTTTCATGGAAGAACGGGATTTAAGTACTCAGGGGAGAAAATGATATGATCAAGACCATTGTATTTGCCTATGACGGAAGTCCCGAGTGCCGGAAAGCCCTGGATGAAGGGGTTGATTTGGCAACACGTTATGATGCTATCTGCTATCTTTTAGCGGTGGTTCCGTCGCCGTCGGCTTTTGCCGTGGTCGGCGGTCCGCTTCCCGAGGGACTGTTGGAGAGAGAGACTGCCGAGATGCAGGCGGTGCTCGATCAGAGTGTGACCCATCTGCGCAGCAGAGGTTTGAAGGTGACCGGCGAAGTGCGGATGTGGGAAGAACCCAATGAGGCCATCGCCGACTTTGCCCGCGAGACCGATGCTGACCTGGTCGTTGTGGGCCATCAGCGGCGCTCGGCCTTCGATCGCTGGTGGAGCGGATCCGTCGGGCATTCGCTTCTGGATCAACTGCCATGCAGTTTGTTTGTCGCCATGCCTAAAGAGTCGACCGGAAAGGAAGAGTAAAAAAGGTGGAACTTCGAAGGGATATCTGCTATTACGACTGATTTTTAGCGTAACTGGATTCATTTGGGGATTTCAGAAAAACGATCGCCCGGTCAAAGAGTTTCAATGTGCCGGAAGGAGGAAAGAATGAAGACCTTTGCCGAAAGAGCCTACGATCTATTGAGGCAGGTACCCAGGGGACGGGTAACAACCTATAAGGAGATTGCCCATGCTTTACATACAAAGTCATATCGGGGGGTCGGACAGGCCATGCGGAAAAACCCCTACGCCCCCGAGGTCCCCTGACACCGCGTCGTTGCCACATCCGGTCGGATTGGTGGATTTCAAGGAGAGACCTCTGGAAGAGCCATACAACGAAAAATACAAATGCTCGAAGACGAAGGGGTTGAATTAGACAATGGAAAGATTAAAAATTTCAAAGAGATTCTTTTCCGATTTTCCTGAGACCAGAATGTGTTGAGCAAACATCGGCATTCCACACTTATTAAGACAACCCTCTCCATCACTAAAAAGTTATTCATCTTAACGCCCTCAACAAGCTGGCCGATAAGCTGAAGCTTGTAGGTGGAATGGAGGGTTGGGAAAGACTTTCCAGCCAATTGGAGGAGAGCTTAAAAAAGAAAAAGTGAAAAATAGTTAAAATACTACCATGACCCATGATGACATAAAGACGTCGCTGATTAAAATAGAAATCTTATGGGAGACGTTGTCAAAAGAAAGCAGTGATGATCTGGATGCTTTTGATTTTATATCCACCCAGTCTCTGTCCCTGCAGATGACTGCTCTCGAGCTCAAAATGAGTATTGAATCGAAAATTCGCAAAGACCCAAAAGAAAAGCTGAAATTTCAAAAGCTTAATAAAACTTTAGGAAATATTGTTCGCACATTAGATTCCATACCCCTGAAGCGAAAGGACAAGAAATACATTGAATCCATTTTAAAAAAACTCTCAGAAATAAAAGGAGATATTGAGGTAATACGACTGTATCAATAGGAATTGAGCTGGAAGATATTCGTACTGAAAAAAGCCAGAGGATAGAAAAACTGGTGTTGGAGAAAAAAAACATTTGATGCAGCTACAGCAATTGAAAATCAATTAGTTTTGACAGGCGGAGTAGTGGATGTCCCTCCAATAACCTACAGTTCAGTCGCATGGTAAGCCTTGCGCAACAGGGCGATTTCTTCCGCATAACCGGGAAGTTCATTGGGAGTTTCCAGAAAAAACGGCAGATGTCGTAGTTGTGGGTGGTTGATGATTCGGCTAATGGCCTCAAGGCCGATATGACCATAGCCTATTTTGGCATGGCGATCCTTGCGGCTGCCCAGGGGATTTTTACTGTCGTTGAGGTGAATGGCGCGCAGTCTGTCAAGGCCTATGATCGCATCGAATTCCGCGAGCACCCTGTCAAGGTTGCCCACGATGTCATAGCCCGCGTCGTGGATATGACAGGTGTCGAGGCAGACGTCCATCTTCTCCTGCAGGACGACACCATCGAGAATTCGGCGGATTTCCTGGAAGCTGCCTCCGACCTCGCTGCCCTTTCCGGCCATTGTCTCCAGCAAAACGGTTGCCGTCTGATCGGCGGTCAGGACAGTGTTCAGTTGTTCGACAATCAACGCGATTCCTTTGTCAGTGCCTTGGCCGACGTGGCTGCCGGGATGAAAATTGTAGAGGCAGCCCGGCAGGAACTCCAGGCGTTTCAGGTCGTCCTGCATGGTTTCGAGAGCGAATCCCCTGGTTTTTCCATCAGCTGAACAAGGGTTCAGGGTGTAGGGCGCATGGGCCAGAAGGGTTGTGATCCGGTTTTCATCTGCAAGCTGCAGAAAATCAGTGACATCCTGAGGGTTGATATCTTTTGCCTTGCTGCCGCGAGGGTTGCGGGTGAAGAACTGGATGGTATTGGCGCCGATGTCAAGGGCGTTGCGGCCCATGGCAGTAAAACCTTTCGCGATGGAGAGGTGACAGCCTATTTTTAACATGAGTGCTCCTACAAAAGTTGATGGCATAATTTCATGGACACACTGTAAACACTGAGAGGGGTTTCACCACTGTAAATTTGGTCATCCGAATGAAGCGTACTTTTGTAAATCTGAAAGGAACAATCCGGCAGAGTGCATCGCTTTCGGACGCTACTCTGCGGCCTCATCGCCGGTACACCGCGGCTGACAGACAGGCCGTCGTCCCTGGCCTGCTGTCAGGTGGCACCCCTCCGGGCCTGATGTGGTTCCTCAGCGGGCCTCCGTGAGGCGTCCTCCAGAGATGCCCTCTGCCTCCCCGCGTTATAGAGATAAGTACTCTCAATCCTAAAGAACCGTAAATTTCATCTTGGGTTTTAAGGCGTTTGTTATTGATGCCGTCTCTGAGGTCTGACTTTGCCAGGATAAAAAATATCGTCGCATTCAGGTACCTGCTGCATTATTCTTATACTGTCCGCGCGGCTGCATTGCAGATTGTTTCTCAGTGCCATGATGTGTAAGTCAATGTTTTATGACAGGAGACTCACGATGATTCTTTACGACCCTCATATACCGGCAAGCCTGATGGAGTTCGGCATTCAGATACCCATAAGGGACAGCCGGGCTCTCAATACATTTCAGGCCCTCCTTGATGATCCCAAGCTCGAAACTCTGCAGAGGCATTGGCATCAGGATAAGATAACGGAAAAGATAACGAAAGATGATCTTTTTCGTGTCCATTCGGCTGACTACATCGAGCGCCTTTACTCGAAAAACCTTGAACAAGAGATCATCTCCACCTTTGAGCTGGTTGATGCCGATGGTCGATATTATCGCTATGCGCCGGAAACGGCAACCCGGCCGCTGACTGATCTTTTTGATCGTCTGCTGACTAAGGCGGCGGGTTCGGTTCAGTGTGCGCGGATTGCCCTGGAACACGGTTTCTGCTTTTCCTTTACCGGAGGTGCCCACCACGCCCAGTACGATTTCGGCAAAGGTTTCTGTATGGTCAACGATGTCGTCATCGCTCCCCGCAAACTGCAGTTTGAAAAAAAGGTTGAAAAGGTCTGGATTATCGATGTCGATGCCCACAAAGGTGATGGGACCGCAGCTCTTACCGAAGGTGATGATTCCATCCGAACCTTGAGTGTGCATATGGCAAGCGGCTGGCCACTCGACGGCCCGAAGATCATGACCGACGGCAGGCCCAATCCTTCTTTTGTGCCGAGTGACATCGATATCCCCATTGAAAGCGGTGAAGAGGATCAATATTTGGAAAGGCTCCAACAAGGACTTTCCGAGTTGGAACAACCCGGGCCGGCGGACCTGGCAATCGTGGTGAGTGGTGCCGATCCATATGAAAAGGATGAGCTGCCCTCCACAGCCCCTCTAAGGCTCTCGCTGGATCAGATGTTCGACCGAGACCGGTTGATCTTTACCTTCCTTAATGAGCGCAAAATTCCGGCAGCGTATCTTATGGCAGGGGGGTATGGTGACCAGGTCTGGCAGGTCTATGCCCGATTCCTGCTCTGGGCGCTGCATTTGCGCTATGAACATATCGCCTGATCTTTTAAGGTTCATCCAACTCAAGCGTACTTTTCTATAACCCATGGAGGTGGAGATCGTCGTTTGCGGGCGCATCATGGAGGCCCGACTGGGAAGCATACCAGGCCCGGAGGGTTGCGGATAGGACATCCGCAACTGACAGCAGGCCCGGGCCGGCCTCCGTCAGCCGTGGTTCCCAGGCGATAAGGCCACAGGGCGGCGACCGAAAGCGATGATCTCTACCGGGTTAATTCTTTCAACTTTTCCAAAGTACGCAAAAACCGGATGAGCCTCTTTTATTTACTGATAAGGCTGTCCGGGATGGTTAGACCGATTTCTCTGAAGTAGCGTGCAGCACCAGGGTGTAGCGGCATGGGCAGACCATTCAATGCTTTCTGAGTGCTCATGGATTTGGTTGCCTTGTGGATGGTGTTCAGAAACGGGAGGTTCTCATAAATGGTTTTGGTAATGAGGTAGACCGTTTCCTCGTCGACATCGGCACGTACGGCAAGGAAGTTGGGCTGGGCGATGGTGTGTACATCTTTGGCCAGACCCGGATAGGTCGAGGCCGGGATCAGATAAGGGGTCCAGATGCCCAGGCCGCCGTCGGCCTTTTTCGCCTGATCTGGGGTAAAGTTCAACAGCGTCAATTTACTGCCCATGGCAGCCAGGGACCGGGCTACGGCGCTGGCTGGAACTCCGGCAGGGGTGCTCATCCCTACGATCTGTCCGTTTTGCAGAGCATCGGCGCTGGGGCCGTATCCGAGGTAAGCGAGATCATAGTCCTTGGAGATATCGATTCCAAGGTTGCCGAGAAGGACGGCGTTGGATCCCCGTGTTCCGGAGTTCTTTTTGCCAAGAGACAAACGCTGCCCTTTTAGTCCTGCCATATCGGTAATAGTACCCGTCTTTGCTTTATCCCTGAGGATTACAAAGTGTTCGACGTTTTGCCAGAGCATGGAAATTGCGCGCAACTCTTTCTGGGGACCGTTCGCGGCCAGTGGACCTTTACCCTTCCAGGCATAGTACCCATAAAGGCCCTGAAGGATCGCAAATTGTGCTTTGTTTTGGCGCAACAGCTTGATATTCTCAGCTGAACCGGCGGAGCTGATGGCCGACAGGCTGATCTTTCTAGTCGGCTGCAGTTTTACCTTGGTTAAAGTTGAGATGGCAACCCCGACCGGATAATAGGTGCCTCCAGTGCTGGCTGTGGCTAGAAGATAATCCTTTCCGTCTGCCGCTTGACTGTTTCCGGTGCAGAACAAACCTGTTGTTACTACTGTGAGCACTAAAATCTTGAAGTAGGCTGTAAGCTTCATGAGCTTCTCCTCCTGTTGAAATATGGTGTGTTGCTGAAGTGGGGTTTACGACAGACTCTAGTGCAACCCGCAGACCATCCTGGGAACTACTAGTAAATAGGGATAAAATATTGGAGAGCTTCCTTATCAGCACGATAGTGGCAGAGATGAATGAGCAAAAATAAATCGGAAGCTGAAAAATGACAGGCAAATTTTTGCCGAAAGTGTCGAGGCAGGGGATGATAGAAGAATTCCGGATGCCCATTGTCAGACTTCAATTTCAATCAGTCTATGAATATTGTCTTTTCAAGGATTTCTCACTCGAGAAATCAGGCTGAGAGAACGGTGGAACTTTGATATAAAAAGGATATCATATTGACAGCAGAC
>Ga0307440_1000402_pt1 | contig 21188 bp, 15 predicted proteins | sample SalMarWE160410MG_FD_202150 | JGI IMG/M metagenome (GOLD analysis project Ga0307440, IMG submission 202150) | Salt marsh sediment microbial communities from the Plum Island Ecosystem LTER, Massachusetts, United States - WE1604-10 | ecosystem: Environmental > Aquatic > Marine > Intertidal zone >... | reverse complement strand
CGGTATTATACGAGTCTGCCTTGGCCGCTCAAGCGTGGCTTGACGGCGGTGTATGGGGTCGCCGGAAATGCCGCCGCGACGGTAGTGCGGAGACCCAACGCCACGAACCCGACCCTACGCCGGGTGTTAATGAAAGAAGGAAACACGAACAGCCTGACGGAGCCTTCGTCTCCCGCTCCCCGGATCGTTCCGCGTCCCGAGCACAACATCTCCCGGGCGAACATCAGTGAGAATGCGCTGAAGGTCCTCTACCGGCTGCGGCAGAGCGGCTATCAGGCCTATCTGGTGGGCGGCGGGGTGCGAGACCTGCTGCTTGGGCGGGAGCCCAAGGATTTCGACGTCGCCACGGACGCGAGGCCGGAGGACGTGCGGCGGGTGTTCCGCAACTGCCGGCTCATCGGGCGACGGTTTCGCCTGGCCCACGTTCACTTCGGCTCGGAGATCATCGAGGTGGCGACCTTCCGTGGCACCGGGGCGGACCTGGACGAGGAGGTGGGTGCGCGCCTGCTCGAGAACGGCATGATCGTGCGCGACAACATCTACGGCACCATCGAAGAGGACGCCCTGCGGCGGGATTTCACCGTTAACGCGCTCTATTACAACATTGCCGATTTCTCCCTGGTGGATTACGCGGGTGGACTCGATGACCTGCGCGCCGGCTGCCTGCGCCTCATCGGTCGGGACCCCGAGCGGCGCTACCGGGAGGATCCGGTGCGAATGTTGCGCGCCGTGCGGTTCGCCGCCAAGCTGGGTTTCTCCATCGACCCTGTCTGCGAGCGGCCGCTGTTGGAGCTGGGGTCTCTGCTGTGCGACGTTCCGCCAGCGCGGCTGTTCGAGGAAGTGCTCAAGCTGTTCCAGGGCGGTACGGGTCTCGCCGCCTTCGAGAAGCTTCGTCATTACGGCCTCTTCGCACAGCTGTTTCCGGCCACGGATCGGTGTCTGGAACGCGAAGAGGAGTCGTTCCCCATCACCTTTGTGAGTCGGGGGCTGGCGAATACGGATCGACGGGTCGAGGCGGGCAAGCCGATCACGCCGGCCTTCCTGTTCGCCGTGCTGCTGTGGGAGCCGGTGCGGCAACGGTATCAGGAGCGGTTGGGCCCCGAGACGGACCCTGTTGAAGCGATGGTGGTGGCCTCCGATGAGGTCTCCGGGAGGCAGCAGGGGACGGTGACCATACCGAAGCGTTTCGGTTTGCCCATGAAGGAGATCTGGGCACTGCAGCCGCGGTTGGGGCAGCGGGACGGGAAGCGGTCCTATCGGCTGCTGGCGCATCCCCGCTTCCGCGCGGCCTATGATTTCCTGATCCTGCGGGCGGAGGCCGGGGAGGCGGAGACGGAGCTCGCAGAGTGGTGGACCCGCTTCCAGGAGGCGGACGGGCAGGAGCGTGCCCGAATGACCGACAGCGGCAGACGTCGCCGGCCTCGACGCCGCCGCCGGCGCACTCCCGGGGCCGTGGAGAACGCCGGCGACGATGGTGCGCCGGAGTGAGGGACGACGAGTGAGCGTCTCCCCTCGGCGGCGCGGCGCAGGTGTGGGAGTGAGGGCGCACCGTCTGCGCCCGTCCGGAGGTTAACCGCATCGGGGGTTCCCGGCCCGCCGGCTGATTCCTCGCAAGGCGGCAACCCAGTGCCGCCCCGGGGTCTGCGTTTCCACTGGGTTAGCTGTCCAACATCGCTATGACCACCCCACCAGTCAGTCTCTCTATCCTGGCCGCCATGAAGGGGCGCGGCGAGCGCATCGCCTGCGTGACCTGTTACGACGCGACCTTCTGCCAGCTGTTGGAGCAGGCCGGCGTGGAGGTGTTGCTGGTCGGCGACTCCCTGGGCATGGTCTTCCAGGGGCGCGAGACCACCTTGCCGGTCACCGTGGAGCACATGGTCTACCACACGGCCTGCGTCACGCGCCTGCGGCGGCGGGCCCTGGTGGTGGCGGATCTCCCCTTCCTGTCCTGCGCGACGCCCGACCGGGCGCTGGAGAGCGCCGGCCGTCTGATGCAGGAAGGCGGCGCGCACATGGTGAAGCTCGAGGGTGGTGCGTCCGTGGTGCCGGTCGTGAAGCTGCTGTCCGATCAGGGCGTTCCCGTCTGCGCCCATCTGGGGCTGCTGCCACAGTCGGTGCTGCGGCTGGGCGGGTACCGCTATCAGGGGCGGGACGAGGCGTCCGCAGAGCAGCTTCAGCGTCACGCCCTTGCCCTGCAGGAGGCGGGAGCGGGCATGCTGGTACTGGAGTGCGTCCCTGCCGACCTGGCGCGCCGGGTGAGCAACGGTCTTTCCATCCCAGTGATCGGCATCGGGGCCGGCAACGGGTGCGACGGACAGGTCCTGGTTTTGTATGACATGCTGGGGCTTAACCCCGGCAAGCCGCCCAGCTTCAGCAAGGATTTTCTTGCCGGAAGGGGCAGCGTGGCCGATGCGGTGGTGGCCTACGTGCAGGAGGTCAAGGCCGGGACCTTTCCGGGTCCGGAGCAGACGAAATTCTGAGAGTTGGGATGGACCTGGTCGATCAGGTGGCGGAGCTGCGCCGGCGGGTCAGGGGGTGGCGCAGGGACGGCGGACGGGTGGCATTGGTGCCCACCATGGGCAACCTGCACGTGGGCCATCTTACCCTGGTGCGCGAGGCGCGGAGCCTGACGGAGCACACCGTCGTCAGCATCTTCGTCAATCCCCTCCAGTTTGGTCCCGAGGAGGACTTCCCGGCGTACCCACGCACCCTGGAGCGGGACCGTGAGCTGCTAGCGGGGGAAGGCGCGGGCCTGCTCTTTGCGCCAACAACCGAGGCCGTCTATCCGCGGGGACAGACGGAGCAGACAAGGGTGGAGGTCCCGGGACTCTCGGATATCCTTTGCGGGGCCAGCCGCCCGGGCCACTTCACGGGCGTGGCGACGGTGGTGTGCAAGCTGTTCAACATGGTACAGCCCGACATCGCAGTCTTCGGCGAGAAAGACTTTCAGCAGCTTCTGGTGATCCGCCGAATGGCCGAAGACTTGAGCCTGCCGGTGGGGGTCCGCGGGGTGGAGACCGCGCGCGAGCCCGACGGCCTAGCCTTGAGCTCCCGCAACGGCTACCTCACGGCGGCGGAACGCGCCCGGGCGCCGGCCCTGTACAAGGCGCTCTGCCGGGCGCGGGAACAACTGGAGCAGGGTCGAGCAGCGGACGCGGTGGAGGCGGCTGGCCGTCTGGAGCTGGAGTCGGCAGGGCTTGCGGCGGACTATTTCAGCGTCCGCAGGGCGGAAGATCTGGCCGCTCCCGGGCCCGCCGACCGGGATCTGGTGGTGCTCGCCGCCGCCTATCTCGGCAGGGCGCGGCTGATCGACAACGTCCGGGTGCGCTTGTAGCCCGGCGGAATTACGCCGCACCCGTTCCCCCAGTGCCGGCCGCGGTCGGCGGGCCCAACCTCTGGAATGCGCGTCTTGCATGCATATCGGGTCCTATGAGTAAATGACGCGCCGCAGCAAATCGGCGGGCGGCCGCCGGCGATTTTTGAAATAATGCGCCCTTTAGGTTCTTGCCAAGGGAGGGCCCCGGTCCCCCTCGGAGGGAGTTGGCGATGCAACTGACATTATTGAAATGCAAGCTGCACCGGGCCTGCGTCACCCATGCGGAGGTGGACTACGAGGGCTCATGTGCTATCGATACCGAGCTCATGGAGCTCGCGAGCATTCGCGAATACGAGCAGATTCAGATCTACAACGTCACCAATGGTGAGCGGCTGACGACCTATGCCATCCGGGCCGAGGCGGGCTCGCGCATCATCTCGGTCAACGGCGCTGCCGCGCACAAGGCGGCGCCCGGAGACCGGGTGATCATCTGCGCATACGCGTCCATGGACGCGGAGGAGGCGGCAGCCTTCAGGCCGGCCCTCGTCTACCTGAACGAGCAGAACCGCGTCCTGCGGACCGGTGATCAGATATCGGCGCAGGTGGCATAAGGGTGAGCGCGAAGGGAGTGGCGTACAGCGAGGAACGTATTGCACCGAATGGCCAACAGCAACCTGCGGCGCAATACGGCTAGCGCGCCCCGGCAGAGCTTACCGGGCGACCTTGGTCCGCTGTGCGGACCTCTCACAGCGCTGCCCTACATCTTGTGCATGGTCATGGTCCGCGCAGCGGACCCTACCCGCCCGCTACCCAGCCAGAGAGACTGTGCGGCGGTCTTCCATCGCTTCCTGATATAGCGCCTCGTATTGCCGGGCGCTCGCCTGCCAGCTGAAGTCCCTGGCCATACCGTTTAAGGCGAGCCGTCGCCATAGGTTCTGGCGCTCCCGATGGAGCAGGATTGCCCGGCGGACCGCGCCCCACAGGCCCTCCGGACTGATTTGCTCAAAGACGAACCCCGTGGATTCTCCCGCTTCGATCTGTGCCGGGGTCGCATCCACCACCGTGTCCGCCAGTCCGCCGGTACGGTGGACGATGGGGACCGTGCCGTAGCGCAGGCTGTACATCTGGTTGAGTCCACAGGGCTCGAAGCGCGATGGCATGAGGAAGGCGTCCGCCCCGGCCTCGATCCGGTGCGCCCGTGCTTCGTCGTAGCCGGCGAAGACACCCACCCGCTCGGGGTTGGCTGCCGCCGCTCGGAGCAAGGCCTCTGCAAGGGCGGGGTCTCCCGCCCCCTGCATGATTAGCTGGGTGTCCGGATGGGCGAGGAGCTGGGGCAGAATGCTCAGGATCAGGTCTACCCCCTTCTGCTCCACGAGCCGTCCGATGTAGCCGATGACCAGCGTCCGATCGGCGGACGGCAGGCCGAATTCCTGCTGCAGGGCTCTCCTGTTCTCCGCCTTCAGGCCAAAAGTCGCGGTATCATACGCTTGCGTGATGAGTGGGTCGCGTGCCGGATCCCAGGCCTTGTAGTCGATCCCGTTGAGGATGCCCCGAAATCGGGGTCCCAGATCCCTGAGCAGGCCGTCGAGGCCACAGCCGAACCGTGGCGTCTTCACCTCGCTCGCGTAGGTCGGACTCACGGTGTTGATGCGGTCGCAAAAAACCAGTCCGCCCTTGATGAAGGATAGCCGTTGGTGGAACTCCAGCCCGTGCACCGACCATAGCCCGGCGGGAAGGCCGAGCCGGTCGAAGACCGCGCGGTCGAATAGCCCTTGGTAGGACAGGTTATGGATGGTGAATATGAGCGCAGGGCGGCCCGGCTGATCATGGAGCAGGGCAGGTACCAGGCCCGTTTGCCAGTCGTTGCAGTGCACCACATCGGGTCGCCAGTCGAGGGCGGGATGTCCCTGTCCGATGCGGGAGACAGTGCGGCAGAACAGGAGGAAGCGTTCGGCATTGTCCCCCCAGTCGCGGCCGCTGACATCGGTATAAGGATTGCCCTCCCGGGAGAAATGGTCCGGTGCCTCGACCAGATATGTGGGCAGCCCGCTGTCGGGAAGGCGTCCGCTCAGGATGCGCACCGTCGTCGGACCCCCCGGCAGCTTCAGGTCGCATAGGGTCTTGAGCTCGCGGATGTGTTTTACGGCCCTGGGATAGGCTGGGATAATAAGCCGCGCGTCGTGACCCAACTCCCGCAGCGTCGTCGGAAGGGCGGCCGTCACGTCCGCCAGCCCCCCCGTCTTGATTAGGGGATGCGCCTCGCTGGTGGCCATGAGTATCCGCAGTCCGGTCGCAAAGGGCCGTCGGTCTGTCGCGCGCTGGTCCATCGTTGGCAAGGCTTGCCGGGGATCGAGAGGGTTGGAATACACTGGGGACGGATAGACCACACACCCTAACACAAATCGTGCTGACGGAGGCGGGGCCTGAATGCCCCTTGGCGCGGCCCAGCGAATCACAAATCTAGCTGTGTATCGATCCTAGGAGCGACCCGATGCCACTCGTCAACCAGACCGTTCAATGGAAGGCCCTTGAAGCCCATTGGAGTCAGATGTCCCAGGTCCGTATGCGGGACCTCTTTGCTCAAGACCCGGGGCGGGCGGAGCGTATGTCCCTGCGGGCGGCGGATGTTTTGGTGGACTACTCGAAGAACATCATCATGGACGAGACCTTGAGTTTGCTCTTTCAGCTGGCCGAGGCCGTCGACCTCCGCGGACGGATCCAGCGCATGTTCGCCGGCGAGCGCATCAACAACACAGAGCAACGGGCGGTCCTTCACGTGGCGCTGCGGAATCGCTCGAAGCGCCCCGTTTATGTGGATCGCGAGGACGTGATGCCCGAGATCCGTGCGGTGCTCGACCAGATGGAGCATTTCGTCACCCGCGTGCGCAGCGGCGATTGGGCCGGCTATACCGGGAAGCGCATCAGGGATGTGGTCAACATCGGCATCGGCGGCTCGAATCTCGGCCCCCTGATGGTGTGCGAGGCCCTGCGGCCCTACCAATCCGACGATCTGCGGGTGCACTTCGTGTCCAACGTGGACGGTACCCACCTCGCGGAGACCCTCAAGGGTCTCGACCCGGAAACCACTCTCTTCGTGGTTGCCTCCAAGACCTTTACCACCCAGGAGACCATGACCAACGCCACCAGCGCCCGGGATTGGCTGGTGAATGCCGTGGGGAGCAAGGTCGCGGTTCGCGATCACTTTGTGGCTGTCTCGACGCATGCGGAGCAGGTGGCGGAGTTCGGTATCGATACGAACCACATGTTCGGTTTCTGGGACTGGGTGGGGGGACGTTACTCCTTGTGGTCGGCCATTGGGCTGCCCATCGCCCTCGCCGTCGGCATGGATCGGTTCCGTGAGCTGCTCGACGGTGCCCACGCCATGGACCTCCACTTTCAGTCCGCCGAGCTCGGCCAGAACCTGCCGGCGATCCTCGGCCTCATCGGGGTCTGGTATGCGAACTTCGCCGGTGCCCGCACCCATGCGGTGCTGCCCTATGATCAGTATCTGCGCTATCTGCCGGCCTACTTGCAGCAGGGGGACATGGAGAGCAACGGGAAGGGGGTGACCCGGGAGGGCACGGCAGTCACCTACACGACCGGTCCCGTGGTTTGGGGAGAGCCGGGCACAGACGGGCAGCACGCCTTTTTCCAGCTGATCCACCAGGGGACTCAGATGATTCCGGCGGATTTCATCGCGCCGGTGAACAGTCATAACGCGATGGGCGATCACCACGCCAAGCTGATGGCGAACTTCTTTGCCCAGACCGAGGCCCTCATGCGCGGTCGCACCGCGGAGGAGGCGCGGGCGGAGATGGAGGCGGCGGGGCTATCCGCGAGGCGGGTCGCCGAATTGGTTCCGCATCGGACCTTCCCTGGCAACCGCCCGACCAATACGGTCCTCGTGGACAGGGTCACCCCGAGAACCCTCGGGGCCATCATCGCCATGTACGAGCATCGGATCTTCACCCAGGGTGTGATCTGGGGCATCAACTCCTTCGACCAGTGGGGCGTCGAGCTCGGCAAGCAGCTGGCGAGCGTGATCCTGCGGGAGATAAACGAAGGCAAGGTCACCGCGGATCACGACGCCTCCACCAGATCCCTGCTCGGGTATTTCATCCAGCGCCGGGGCGGATAGGCGATACGCGATCGGACAGGCGGCGAAGGTTCGCCGTCCCTCGGCCCGGGCTCTTCTCTCAGGCCAACGAGAGTCGTTCGTAGATCGCGCTGACTGGAATCGTTAGCTCACCGTCCAGGAGGGGTACGCAATCGGCGGGCCCGTAAGCCTGGGAAATCCACTGGTGGCCCTCCCGGCGAACGCGGGTGACATGCATACGGTCCTGCGCAACTAACACGTACTCCCCGAGGCTTGGCACGAGCCGATAAGTGCGAGACTTTTCGTCCAGGTCATACTTGGCTGTGCTGTTGGACAGCACCTCGATCACCAGCCGCGCATCGGTCTCGAAGAAGGGATCGCCGGCCAGCGGATCGGAGCACAACACCATCAGATCCGGGTAGAACACCCGATTGGTTGCTTCCACACGGAGCTTGAGGTCGCTGCCGGCGACGCGGCAAGGGGTTCCCTGCAGGTGATTGCCGATCAGGCGCTGGAGGTTATTCACAATCACATCGTGCGACTTGCTCGCGCCTACCATGGCGACGATGACGCCGTCTATGAACTCATGCTTGGTATCGCTGCCCTGCTCGAGCGCGACGTACTCCTCGAGCTCATAGACCGGCAGCGGAGCAGCAGGCTCGGGCATCACGACTTCCTGGAGGGCTTCCGTGTGTGCCTTCAGTATAAGGGCGGGAAAGGGCAGGCGTTAGGGGACAACGGACGGATGGAGTTGGCATCTCCAGGCCGATACGCCGTGACAAGCGGCGAGCCGCAAACGGTGCGCAATGCGCACCGTTCTAACCGCGCTCTATATTTTGCCCTCTGCCCTCTGCCCTCTGCCCTCTGTCTCCTGAATCCTACTGCCCATCCGCATCGTCTGCCAGAGCTCCCGCCGTCCGATCGATGTCTTTCGCCCGCAGCGGCTCGTGTACAAGCACAACCGCGCCCAGGGGAGGCAAGGTGATGGGAAGGGAGTGGGGTCGGCCCATCCAGCTGACAGGCTCTGATTGCAGCCCACCCTGGTTTCCCATGTTAGTGCCGCCGTAGGCCTCAGCATCGGAGCTCATGGCCTCCCGGTAGAAGCCGGCGAGGGGAACGCCGACCCGGTAGTTGGTCCGCGGCATGGGCGTGAAGTTGAAAACGGCGGCGACGACCGCCTTGCCGTCCCTCGACTTCCTGATATAGCTCAGCACCGACTGGGAGCTGTCGTGGCAGTCGATCCACTCGAAGCCCGCGCCTTCGAAGTCCACCTCATGGAGGGCCGGCGAAGCGCGGTAGAGGCGGTTGAGATCGGCGACGAGCTCCTGGACGCCCTGGTGTTGGGGACGTTCGAGCAGATACCAGTCGAGCTCCTCGGCGAAGTTCCATTCTCGGCCCTGGCCGAACTCACACCCCATAAACAGTAGCTTCTTGCCAGGGTAGGTGAACATGAAGGTCAACAGGAGCCGCAGGGACGCGAACTTCTGCCAGGCCTCCCCCGGCATGCGGTCGAGAAGCGAGCGCTTCCCGTGCACAACCTCGTCGTGGGAAAAGGGCAGGACGAAATTCTCCGTGAAGGCGTAGATGAGTCCGAAGGTCAGGAGGTCGTGGTGGTAGTGGCGGTAGATCGGGTCTTTGGACATGTAGGAGAGGGTGTCGTGCATCCACCCCATGTTCCATTTCATGCTGAAGCCTAGTCCGCCCACATACGTCGGTCGGGACACGGCCGGCCAGGCGGTCGACTCCTCCGCGATCATCAGGGTGCCGGGGTGCTGCTCGTGGGTGACCGTATTCAACTGGCGCAGGAACTCCACCGCATCGAGGTTCTCGTTGCCACCGAACTTGTTCGGCACCCACTCGCCCGGCTTGCGGGAGTAGTCTAGATACAGCATGGACGCGACCGCATCGACCCGCAGCCCGTCCAGATGAAACTCCTCCAGCCAGAACAACGCGGAGGAGAGGAGGAAGTTCTTCACCTCGTTGCGGCCGTAGTTGAAGATGAGGGTGCCCCAGTCCTTGTGCTCGCCGAGCCGGGGATCGGCATGCTCATACAGCGCGGACCCGTCGTAGTGGGCGAGGGCGACGGTGTCCCGCGGAAAGTGGGCTGGCACCCAGTCGAGGATGACGCCGATGTTCCGCTGGTGCAGGTGGTCTACGAAGTAGCGGAAGTCGTCCGGCGTGCCGAACCGACTGGTGGGAGCGAAATAGCCGGTTGACTGGTAGCCCCAGGACGCATCCAACGGGTGCTCTGTGATGGGGAGGAGCTCGACATGGGTGAATCCCATCTTCTCCACGTAGGCGGCAAGGCGCTCGCCGAGCTCACGGTAATTCAGGAAGGCGCCGTCGGGGGCGGTCTGCCAGGAGCCCGCGTGGACCTCATAGAGCGACAAGGGGCGATGCAGCCAGTCCGCCTTGGCCCGGGCCTGCAGCCACGCTTGATCGTCCCAGCGGTAGGAGGTCGGCTCGCACACGATCCCCGCGGTGTCCGGCCGCTGCTGGAAGGCGGCCGCATAGGGGTCAATCTTGACGTGCACATTTCCGTGCCGGTCGCGCAGCTCGAACTTGTAGTAGCCGCCCGTCTCAATCTCCGGAATGAACAGCTCCCAAATGCCTGAGCCGCCGCGCACCCCCATCGGGTGGGCGCGCCCGTCCCAGTCGTTGAAATCACCGACGACGCTGACCCGCTCCGCATTGGGCGCCCAGACGGCGAACTGTACCCCAGCCACCCCCTCGACCGTCCGCGGATGGGCGCCGAGAAAATGGTAGGCGTGCCAGTGGCGGCCCTCCCCGAAGAGGTGGAGGTCGAAATCGCCGATCTGCGGCGGGAAACAATAGGGGTCGTGCCGGTGATGGATGTTGCCCCGCGGGTCGTACCAGTGGAGACGGTAGCGCTCCGGCACCTGGGCGGCCGGACCCTGCCAGACGAAGAGGTCAGTGCCCTCGATGCGCTCCAGCTCGACGGCGCTCTCCACGATGCGCACCCGTCCGGCCCGGGGGAGCAGGGCGCGGATAACGGCATGCCCGCCCTCCACGTGCCTGCCCAGGACCTCAAAGGGGTTGTGATGTCTGGCTTCGAGGATGCGCTTTGCGGGTTCGGTGATGCGCTCGGCGATAAGATTACCCTGTGGCATGGTCTGCGGCGGAGCTCTTGTTATGGGCAGAACGGGGGCGGGCAGAAGGCGGTGCGCGTGGGAGCCGTGCGCCCCGGCTCGATGATGGTACCATAGGGGTTCAGCTTGTGATGGAGGCGCCCAGAGGGGGGAGGATTATATGCCGGATACGAATCCACGTTTCGTCAGCCGACTTACCCGCAACACCCTGGCGCTGATTCTGGCGGGCGGGCGCGGCTCCCGGCTAAAACACCTCACCAAGTGGCGCTCGAAGCCGGCCGTGCCTTTCGGAGGCAAGTTCCGGATCGTGGATTTCCCCCTCTCCAACTGCATCAACTCCGGCATCCGCCGCATCGGGGTGCTCACCCAATACAAGGCCCATTCCCTGATCCTCCACATCCAGAAGGGTTGGGGCTTCCTGCGCGGCGAGTTCGGGGAGTTCGTGGAGCTTTGGCCTGCACAGCAGCGGATCGTGGAGACCGCATGGTACGCCGGCACGGCGGATGCCGTGTTTCAGAATCTGGATATCATTCGCAATCACAACCCGGAATATATCCTGGTCCTCGCCGGTGACCACATCTACAAGATGGACTACGGCGCTATGGTCGCCGCCCACGTGGAGTCCGGCGCCGACATGACGGTCGGCTGCATCGAGGTGGACCTCGCGCGGGCGCGGGAGTTCGGCGTGATGTCCATCGACGAGGAGCACCGGGTGCGGCGTTTCCGCGAGAAGCCTTCCGATCCGGACCCCACGCCCGGCCACGAGAACGTGGCCCTGGCCTCCATGGGCATCTACGTGTTTAATCGGGGGTTCCTTTTCGAGCAGCTGATGATAGATGCGGATAGCAAGCACTCCAGCCACGACTTTGCTAAGGACATTATCCCGCGGGTGATCGAGCAGTACCGGGTGATTGCCTACCCGTTCCGCGATGTGCGCAGCGGCGCCCAAGCTTACTGGCGTGACGTGGGGACGGTCGACGCCTTCTGGGAGGCCAACCTGGAGCTGATCGGCGTGACGCCGCCGCTCAACCTCTATGACGAGACTTGGCCGATCTGGACTTACCAGGAGCAGCTCCCCCCGGCCAAGTTCGTCTTTGACGACGAGGACCGTCGCGGCATGGCGGTCGATTCCATGGTGTCAGGAGGCTGTATCATCTCTGGGGCGACGGTCCGGCATTCCCTCCTGTTCTCCAACGTCCGGGTTAACTCTTACTCTTTTGTGCAGGACTCGGTGATCCTCCCGGATGTGGACATTGGCCGCAACTGCGAGATCCGGGCGGCTGTGATTGATCGGGGCTGCCGGATTCCCGAAGGGATGGTCATCGGCAGGGACCGTCGCGCCGATAAGCAGAAGGGTTTCTATGCCACCGAGAGCGGTGTGACGCTCGTCACACCGGAGATGCTAGGCCAGGACGTTAACTATGTCCGATAAAGGCCGCCCCGCCGCTCGCTCCGCGAGTCCCGGGCGTTAAGGGTGCGCCGCTCCCGCTCTTGCCTTGCCTGATCGTCCATCATGGGGCGAGTGCCGAAAGGAGCGCCCGGGGCTGTGCGCCCTGAGGTGGGGTTTGGACAGTCATAATTAGACGGATAGATCGAGAAGCCTCGCGAGCATGTCAACCGAAGAGCGGCCACCGGCCGATTGTCTCGATCGCCGCCGTGTCGGCATATTGCTTCATCTGACCTCGCTCCCGGGACCGGGGCGCTGCGGCTGCCTCGGCCCTGAGGCGTTCAACTTCGCTAACTTCTTGGCCGACTGTGGTGTGACGGTCTGGCAGATGCTGCCGGTCGGGCCGACGCAGATGGAGAACTCGCCCTATCAGACGAGCTCGGTCCATGCGGGGAACCCCCGGATGATCTCCCTCGAGCCCCTGCTCCAGCGGGGCTGGCTGCAGCAGACGGAGCCTGTTCAGGAGGGTGATTCAGGGGCGTCACATGGGCAAGCGCTACGGGCCTCCTGGGCGGGTTTTCAAGAGCTCGCGACGGAGGACGATCGCCGTGCGCTTGCGGACTTCGCGGCCGAAAACGGGTACTGGTTGCAGGACTATGCCCTGTTCCGGGCGTTGTGCGAGGACGAGGGCCGGTGCTGGTGGGCTTGGCCGGACCCCCTGCGTCATCGGGATGCCCGCGCCCTGGCGGCGGCGCGCAGGCGCTTGGCGGGCGATATCGATTACATCGTCTACGAGCAGCTCCTGTTCTTCAGCCAATGGAAGACCCTACGGGACTATGCGAACGGACGTGGGGTGAAGCTCTTTGGCGACATGCCCATCTTCGTCGCCCATGACAGTGCCGAGGTGTGGGCTCACCCGACTGACTTCGACCTGAACGACGACGGCAGTCTGCGGGCGGTGGCCGGGGTCCCGCCCGACTACTTTTCGGCAACCGGTCAGCGGTGGGGCAACCCCCTCTACCGATGGGAAGAGATGCTCGCGGACGGGTTCCGCTTCTGGTTGGACCGGGTCCGCACCCAGATGCGGCTGTTCGACATGATCCGCATCGATCACTTCCGCGGCTTTGAGTCCTACTGGGAGATTCCGGGGGAAGAGCAATACGCCGTCAATGGGCGGTGGGTCAAGGCGCTGGGCGATGAGCTGTTCGAGCGCCTGCATCAGCGCTTCGGCAGACTGCCGCTCATCGCCGAAGACCTCGGCGTCATCACGCCCGCCGTGGACGCCCTGCGGAAGAAGTACCGCTTACCCGGAATGAAGGTGCTGCAGTTCGCCTTTTCGGGCGATAGCGCCAACCCCTACTTGCCTTTCCGGCACGACCGCGATTCCGTGGTCTATACTGGTACCCACGACAACGACACCACCCTGGGCTGGTACGAGTCCCTGGATGAGCACACGCAGGGCTATGTGGACGAATATCTCGGGGTGCCGCAAGAGCCGATGCCTTGGCCCCTGATTCGCTGCGCGTTGGCCTCCCGTTCGCACCTCGCCATGCTGCCCATGCAGGACATCCTGGAGCTCGACAGTGGGCATCGGATGAATGTGCCGGGAACCACCGAGGGAAACTGGGGATGGCGGTTCTCGTGGGATCTGGTGCGTCCGGAGCTGCCCGCCCGGCTCTGCCGGATTATCAAGCTCTACGGTCGCTGATGAGCCGGCCTTTTCCGGCTGGAGCGGGCAAGGATCTGCCGCGTGACAGGCAGCTGCCCCTGCTCCTCCCAAGGATGGGCCCCGGAATCCGTCACAGAATCGCCGCGCGATTTGGGGCGCCCACCGCGGTGTGACACCGGTCACGTCCGGATTGGGGTCGGTGCTCTAGTCTGATCCCTTACGGGAAGTGCTTGATTGGGACGGGAGGCGGCTGCTCCCGACCGACCGGAGTTTATCCATGACCGACCCCACCCTAAGCGAGCGCAAGGGCAGACCGGCGCCCGGGGCCCGGCGTGAGGCCATCGGAGAGTCCGGTGGCGGGGGCACACGGCTGTTGCCCCTCTCCCGCCTGAGCAGGCTGCTTCAGGAAGGGGGGGGCGTGTCTGGCGACCCTTCTCCCGCGGCAGGGTCTCGCGGGCGCGATGGCAGCGCATCCACGGCGCATAACATCAGGTTGGCGGTCTCGGAGCTGAAGATCGGGATGTTTGTCTCGGAGCTCGATCGTCCCTGGCTGGAGTCGCCCTTTGGCTTTCAGGGGTTTCCGCTGCGCTCCATCGAGGATATCCAGGCGGTGAAGCGTGTCTGCGCTTATGTCTATGTGGACACCGAGAAGAGCGTCGGCGGAGGTGTTCGTAAGCGGGCGACACCCCCATCCCTGAGCGTCAGGCCAGAGACCGTTCAGTACACTGGTCCCTCAGCAGGCCCCAAGCGAGCACGCAGCTGGATCCCTTCCGTTCTGCGCGGACGCTCGAAGGACGGCGATTCTCCCGCTGCCATCATCCATTCCCTGGATATCGCCGGTCGCGCCTACGGCAACACAAGCAAACAGGTCCGTGCAGTCATGCGTGATCTGCGGTGGGGCCGCAGCATGGACGTGCCCGCGACCAAAGAGGCTGTCGCCGCCTGCGCGGAACAGGTGACGCGAGATCCCGGTGCCATGGCGCTCTTGGCGAGCATCAAGGACAAGGATCACTACACCGCCCAGCACAGCCTTAACGTAGCCATCCTTTCCATGCTGCTTGGGCATCATTTGGGGCTGCCCGATCGGACCCTCACCGATCTGGGCATGGCCGGGTTGCTCCACGATGTCGGCAAGCTTCTGACCCCACGAGAGATTCTTGCGAAGCCGGGGCGCTTGACCCCCGCGGAATTCAGGGTCATCCGCTTACACCCGGCCCATGGAAAGGGCATCCTGGATGGCTACGAAGGGATTGGCAAGGCCGCGCCGGATGTCGCCTTCACGCACCATGAGCGGCTGGACGGATCAGGTTATCCGCGGGGTATCAGGGAAGGCGATATGGGTCTCCTCACGCGGATTGTCGCGATTACGGATACCTATGATGCAGTGACCAGCGACCGTGTCTATTCGGAAGCGAAGACGAGCATTGAGGCCTTTAAGATCCTGCAGGCGGCAAGCGGCAATCATTACGACGGGCAGCTGGTATCCGAGCTGATAGGGGCTGTGGGACTTTTCGCGCCCGGCAGCACTGTCCGGCTCAACAACGGGAAGCACGCCATCGTGGTGCGAAACAACCAGAAGTACGAGTTTCGCCCCACGGTGCTCATCGTCAAGGATGCCAAGAGCCGCCCCGTTCGCCCGCGCTGCGTCGATCTCGCGGATGTCGCGGGGGGGGCCAGCGCCAGCTTCCAGATTGCGAAGATCCTACGACCCTCCGACTGCGGGATCGACAGCACGATCTTCCGGCATCAAGATTTCCTCGAGGCGGCAACGGCCTGACAAGCTGGACGACCGTTGGTACGATTGCCGGGAGTGCATGTAACAACGCGGTCTAACGTGGTTTTGACGGGCGCAGTCCGAGCGCTTCAAGCTCCCCGGAGGGCGCATCGACCCGATGGCCTTTAGTGAGAGGCGTCGGGTTCTTGGCCGCCTGACAGGGTTTGCTGCCCGTACAGGTCGTTCCTGTGGCGCAGTGGGCGCCAACCTTCTCTCTGGGCTACGGGTGATGCGAAGGGGGGGCAGTCGCGGTTGCGAGCTAACCCGTTGTCGTGTACCGAAGCACGGAGACGACGGTGCTTCGCCGTCTTCGCCATCGAAAAAGCCTTATCAAGAGTCCGCCGTGCCGACGCTCTTTTCCGGTTCCCGCGTCGCGCTTTGCGCCTGAGCCAGGAGACCGGCTAGGTCCCACATATTGACCTCCTCCACCTCGTAGTCGCCGAGCGTGCTCTGTAGCGAGAAGGACGCACCCGGTTTCGTCCTGGGCTGGTCGGCGGTTTGGGTTTCGGAACTCGCGTTCATTTGGCATCGCTCCTGCTCTATTGGACAAATTGGGGGGGCGGCTCTTCAGCGGGCGCACCGGCATCTGTCACCGTGCGCCTGCCCGTCGAGTATCGGGGGCTTAGGCCTTGGCGCGGTTCGTGGCATTAGCCCCAGGCAATAAATCTAGCTCCCGGCCCAAGTGGATTTCGTGACTGTGGTCACGGTGTGTCAGGGGGAGGTCGAAAGGCTGGGGCAATTCTTGACGCACGCCGTCATCGCCCAAGCCTGAGGTTGCCGCGCGCTCGCGGCGAATGTCCGTCCTCCGGGCGAGGAGCGGCGAACCCCCAAGACCCGGTGGATTTGGCTGCCTGCTGGGTAACTTGCCCCAATTGTCGCGGCCGCGCCTGCGTCCTCGGTGCCGCTCGGCTACTTCAGCAGCGGCCTCTCTGCTTCCGCTCCGGCTCTTACTGGTTGCTGGGCGGCCGGTCTGGGTCAGCGCCGGCATGCCTAGCCGAATCAAGGCATTGCAGCGCCATGGATGCTCAATCACGGGGTCTATTGGTGTTTCCCTGGCACAGCTGATGCTTGCGGCTCCAAGGAACGGATCGCTCTCAGCGAGGTTGCGTTGCGCCTTAAAAGCGTGGTGTCCCTCGGGCGTGGCTGTTCGCGACCTTGCCGTTACGCTCAAATGCGAAGGGTGGGTTCGGCTGCGGCTGGGGTAGAATCCCGGGCGAAGGCTGAGGGCGCCAGCATCACCTCGGAGAGAGGACGGCGTCGTCACCATGACCCTTCCCCTCTGGGCCAGCGCTTTCACGAGGGGTGAAGGAGATGCGGACTGCGCTATGGGCGACTTTCACGGTAATCATTTGTCGAATCTCAGCACCACCAAAGGGAAACTAGCCTGTCAATGACCGAGCATGACCAGACGGAGCCGCCAAGCAGCCAGCCTGGCGAATTGGGGGGGGCGGGCGTTGACACGGCCGCAGGGCGATCAGTGGAGTCGGAGACCTTACCATCCCCAGGGAGACAGAGCCCCGCTAAGGAGGAGCGCCTGGCGGTCGCCGAGCCACCGGCGGTGGCCCGCTATGACCCGTTTTCCTGGTTCTTGCACTGGTTGCTGGTGCTCCTCGTCGTCGCCCAACTTGGCTTGGGCTGGTCTCTCCATTATTGGCCGGGTGCGATTCCCGAGCGCCAGGCGGCCTCCTGGGTACATATCTCCCTCGGACTCAGTATTCCCGTCCTTGTCTTGGTCGCCGTCTTTTGGCGGCTGACCTTCGCCTCCGTCAGGTACTCCGAATTCACTTCCGCTTGGGTCCGGCCAACGGATCGCGCCACCGCGCTCATCCTGTACTTCTTGCTCATTCTGATGCCGTTGACCGGCTATCTGTCGCTGGTCTTTGCCGGCAAGGCTGTATCCATCTGGAGCTGGACGGTCCCCGCCTGGGGCTGGAAGGATGCAGATCTGAGCGAGCTTTACAGCCGGTGGCATTATGGCGCCGCGATCGTTCTCTCGGGCGCCTTTGTAGTCCATATCCTGGTGGTGCTGGTAGCGAGGCTTCAGGAGCGCCATGCTCGGTCGCGCAAGCGAGCGTCGCAGGCCATTATCCCCCCGGAACCCAAAGTGGCGCCTGTAAGGCAGGGACCGACGGCGGAAACTCGTGGGCTGGCTTTTAACCTCCGCATCTTCGGTTGGCTTGGGTTCTGGGCCCAGCTGTGTCTGGGGCTGCTCTCGGTACTCTTGCTGATCGTGACCGCCTCCAGCAAGTACTACAGTGCAAGCAGCTCCCTCCATATTCGTTTTCTGTCCTGGGCACAGGGCGTGTTCTGGGCGCATCTTGCGACGGCCCTGCTGGCCCTGACCGTCGTCGGCTTTTTCTATTGCACCCGTTTGGCGAAGGGGCTTAGGGGCGGCATCGATCCGACCAGCTGCCAGCGCCGTGTCACCCGCCTGGTCTCCGGTATCAATTTCGGCAGCTCCCTCGGCCTGACGGTTTCGATCCTCGGTACCGCCTTCAGCATTGCCCTCTTGATTGCCAAGACGGTTGCCCAGCCGCCCGGGATTGCCATAACCGACCCGACGAAGATTGTCCGGGCGGTGGACGTCTTTGTCCTTCTGGCCAATTTCAATATCGTCGTGGCCCACTTCGCGGGGATTCTGATCTGTCTCTGGATGCTGAACCGGATACACCGCTTCTATTTGCCGCTGGAGCTTGCCCGGGCGGCGGCGGGGGAGTGAAGGGCCCCGGTCAGGAATTGGGGTCCGAGCGGGTGAGCTGTGTGGAAGCTGCTAATCGCCCGCCGGCACGGCATCAGCGGCGAGCGCACTATGGCGGCGGGAGTAAGAGAAGTACACCGCGAGGCCGATGACCATCCAGACGACGAAGCGGAGCCAGGTCAGAGGGGCCAGGTGAGCGATGAGGTAGAGGCAGAAGGCGATACCGAGAAGCGGCGTGAGCGGGCTTAAGGGCGCCCGAAAAGGGCGGTGCATGTCGGGATGGGAGCGGCGCATCAGGATGACTCCGCCGCAGACGACGACGAAGGCGGCCAGGGTGCCGATGTTGACCAATTCCGCCACCGCTCGTATCGGTGTAAAGCCGGCCACCGCAGCCATGAGCACGCCTGCTGCCAGGATGATTCGGGCGGGCGTTCCCGTTTGCGAGTTGACCGCTGCGAACACGGGGGGCAGGAGGCCGTCCCGCGCCATGGCGAGGAACACGCGGCTCAGGCCGTAGTAAAGGACGAGCATCACGGAGGTGAGTCCCGCGATCGCCCCCGCCGCCACCGCGGCTGATGCCCAATGATGACCGATGCGCAGGAGCGCATCCGCCACGGGGGAGGCGACGTTCAGGGTCGGATAGGGGACGATCCCGGTAAGTAGCCCCGAGACGACGATGTAGATCAGGGTGCAGATCGCCAGGGATGCAAGGATGCCGATAGGGAGATCCCGCTGGGGGTTTCGGGCCTCCTCCGCCGCCGTGGAGACCGCGTCGAATCCGATGTAGGCGAAGAACACCATGGCACCACCCTGGGCGACCCCGGTCCATCCGAAGGGTAAGAAGGGGTGCCAGTTGGCGGGGTTGACGTTGGGAAGCGCGGCCGCGATGAACACCCCGATGGCCGTCAGCTTGACCAGCACCACCGCTGCATTGAAGCGGGCGCTTGCGTGCACGCCGACCGCGAGCAGGAGGCCGAGCACGAGGATGACCAGGACCGCGGGAAGGTCCACCAGGCCTCCGTCCATTGGTGCGCGCAGGAGCGCCTCCGGCAGGGGATGGCCGATGGCTGCGAAGACGTTCGCCACATACCCCGACCATCCGATGGAGACCGCGGCCGTCGCGACCCCGTACTCCAGGATGAGGTCCCACCCGATGATCCAGGCGACCAGCTCCCCGAGCCCGGCGTAGGCATAGCCGTAGGCGCTGCCGCAGCCGCCCACCGAGGCGGCAAGCTCAGCATAGGACAAGGCCGCAAATGCGCAGGCAAGCCCGGATAGGACGAATGACAGGACGATGGCGGGTCCCGCCTGGGTGGCGGCTGCGATGCCCGTGAGCACGAAGATGCCGGCGCCGATAATGGCACCGATGCCCAGCAGGGTCAGGTCCAAGGCGGACAAGACCTGGCGGAGATTCGATCCATTGACGTAGTCCGCGTTGACCGCCTTGGTGCGGAGTAGGCTCATCGGGGTCCCTTGGGTAGGGGATCAATCAGGGTGCATGAGATGCTAACCGCAGCAGGTCCCCGTTTGGAAGCCTACGCGGCCGGTCCGCACCCCGGCGGCGCAGTGCCGCCGCCCCACTGCAAGACTGCTGCGTTGGCCCCATGGGAAATAGAGGGTGGATAAATTCTCGCGAGCGCGTAGTATAAAAAGGGACTTCCCGACGGACCCATTGCCTCTGATGAGTACGGGGTCCGCGGGGGTCGTCCAATATCGATACACGAGCAAATCGCGCCTCAGGCGCGTTAGGACCGCGGACCCTCGGGTCCGCAACTCTTGGCACGACTTTGTGCGGTCACGGGAAACCACCCCACGGGTGGTCGCCCGGGACGCGAAGCGCAAGCCCTATCTGCGGTTCGCTAGGTTGTCATGCAGCCGATACGCATGACGACTGACAGGGCGTAAACGCCCCGCACGGGCATCTCGGAGGCTGCCTTGCGTATGGCGAGGCGCCCAACCCAGTGGTCGCCCTTCTGTGCCGAACGCGAAGAGACTGAGCGGCCGCCCTCTGCGGCCACCCCGCGCATCAGGCGGCAAGGCGCATGTTTGCTCTGCTTGCGTCCTCTACCACCGCGCTCCCCCCGCTTGCGGGACAGGAGGTGACATGAGACTTGAACATGCCGAGCAGGACTACGGGGACAATCCCCTGCAGGTCCGGGATACCAATCACTACCAAGCCGAATACGTCCAATCATTCGTCGAGAAATGGGATGAGCTCATCGACTGGGACGGGCGCGCCCGCAGCGAGGGCGACTTCTTCATCCGAGTCCTGCGTGAGCAGGGCGCTCGCAAGGTGCTCGACGTGGCCACGGGCACCGGCTTCCACTCGCTACAGCTCATCCACGCGGGGTTCGAGGTCACCAGCGTCGATGGTAACCCCCAGATGCTGGCCAAGGCCTTCGACAACGCCCGTCGGCGCGGAAACATACTGCGCACCGTGCAAGCGGATTGGCGCTGGCTCAACCGGGACGTTCACGACTATTACGACGCGGTCATCTGCCTGGGCAACTCCTTCACCCATTTGCACGACGAAAATGACCGCCGCAAGGCCTTGGCAGAGTTCTACGCGACGCTGCGCCATGACGGAATCCTGGTCATCGATCAGCGCAACTACGACGCCATTCTCGACCATCAGATCGCTCCGACCCATAACTACTACTATTGCGGTGAGAATGTCCGAGCCCAGCCGGAGCACGTGGACGAGTCCCTCGCCCGCTTCCGCTACGAGTTCCCGGGAGGCCAAGTCTACCACCTCAACATGTTCCCGCTGCGCAAGCACTACGTGCGTCGCCTGCTCCGGGAGGTGGGCTTCCAACGGGTGACCACCTACGGCGACTTCCAGGAGACCTACCACGAGACGGAGCCGGATTTCTTCGTTCACGTGGCGGAGAAGCGCTACATCGAGGCAGGAGAGCACTAGAGTGAGCACGGACTATTCGGAGGTCGTCGAGACCGCCCGCAGCTATTACAACAGCGAGGACGCCGACAACTTCTATTTCCACGTGTGGGGCGGTGAGGACATCCACATCGGCCTCTACGATACGCCGGAGGATGCGATCGCAGAGGCGAGCCAGCGGACCATCGAGCGCATGGCCGCCATGGTTCCGGCCATCCGGCCGGAAACCCGGGTGCTGGACA
>Ga0307440_1000401_pt1 | contig 21190 bp, 21 predicted proteins | sample SalMarWE160410MG_FD_202150 | JGI IMG/M metagenome (GOLD analysis project Ga0307440, IMG submission 202150) | Salt marsh sediment microbial communities from the Plum Island Ecosystem LTER, Massachusetts, United States - WE1604-10 | ecosystem: Environmental > Aquatic > Marine > Intertidal zone >... | reverse complement strand
GGCAGTGCCGCGCCCAGGGGGCTCGCCACCGTCCGAGGCGCCGCCACGTTGACCGGCATCGGCACGTCCGCCGGCCCGCAGATCATCGTCGTCGACGTGCGATCGCCCACCTCCGGCCCCGCCGCGAGCGGTACCATCGGGTCATGAACGACGTGGCTGTGGTCTCGATCCGCCCGGCGACCGCGGACGATGCGGAGCGGCTGGCGACGCTGCTGACGGACGAGGGCTATCCGGCCGGGCCCAGTGATCTCGCCGCCCGCATTGCGGCCTTCTCCTCGCCGGCATCACGTGTTCGGGTGGCAGAGGTGGCGGGCGTGGTCGTCGGGTTCGTCGCTTTCCACGTGATCCCACGCTTCGAGACCGTGGAGCGGTTCATCCGGTTGATCACGCTGGTCGTCGATCCCGGCGAGCGGGAGCGGGGGGTCGCGCGCCTGCTGCTCGCCGACGTGGAGCGGATCGCCGTTGAGGAGGACGTGTCGTTCCTCGAGGTCACCGCCGGCCACCACCGACCCGAGGCGCGTCAGCTGTTCGAATCGCTTGGCTACGACGCCGGCGTGACCGCGTACCTTCGCAAGCGGCCCTGAGCCGCGGGCGACGTCTCTCGCCATGTTCGGGCCAGGTCGCTGATGCTTCCCCGGCTCGTCCTGCGCGACGAGGTGGCGAGCCTGCTCGACCTGCCGTGGGAACGGCCGCTCGCCTCCTGGGACGCTGACGGTCAGCAGTTCCGCGAGCTGCCGGTCGGCCCGTCGCGGCACCTCGTCCGGTTCCTGGTCTCGGGCGGGATCATCTACGCGCTCAAGGAGCTCCAGGACGACATCGCCGCGCGCGAGTACCTGGTGCTGCGCCATCTGGAGGAGGCCGGCCTGCCGGCGGTCCGGGCGGTCGGCCTCGCGGCGCGTCCCGACCGCGGCGACGCCATCCTGATGACCGAGTACCTCCGCCACTCGATGCAGTACCGGCGGCTCCTGATGCGCCTGCGGTCGGCGAACACCGCGTACCGGGAGCGGTTGCTCGATGCGATGGCGCTGCTCCTGGTCGACCTCCACCGGGCAGGCGTGTACTGGGGCGACTGCTCGCTTGCCAACACGCTGTTCCGGCGCGACGGAGACCGGATCCAGGCCTACCTCGTGGATGCCGAGACGAGCGAGGCCCACGAGGCGCTCTCGGACGGCCAGCGGGGGTACGACCTCGACATCCTGGTCGAGAACGTGGCGTTCGGCCTCGCCGACCTCGCCGCCTACCTGGGCCAGGATGACGAGATGGACGAGGCGATCGATGCGGCCGAGTCGGTCAGGACCGGGTACCAGGCCGTATGGTCCGAGCTCCACGATCAGCCCGACATCATTCCCGGCGACCGGCAGGAGATCAGGGCTCGGCTGCGTCGTCTCAACGAGCTCGGCTTCTCGGTCGATCTGGAGGTCGATCCCATCGGACCGCACGGCTCGGTGCAGCTCCGGACCGCGGTGACCACGCGCCGCTACCACGCCAACGAGCTCGAGCGCAGGACGCGCCTGCGGACCCTCGAGGGCCAGGCCCGGATCCTGCTCAACGACCTCGCCGAGCACCACGCCTGGCTCGAATACACCGAGCGGCGCGTCATCGACGCCGACGAGGCGGCCGATCGGTGGTTGCGGGGGGTGTACCGGCCGACGCAGGCCAGGATCGCGCGCGCGGTCGGCCCGGACCGCGACCTGGTCCAGGCCTACTGCGACGTGCTGGAGCACAAGTGGCTGCTCTCGGAGCAGGCCGGGCGCGATGTGGGGCTCGACGTCGCCATCGAGTCGTATCTGGCCGAGGGTGCCCCGGCGCCCGAGCGCCCCGAGGACACGTCAGATGACGGCGATCCCCTGGGCGCGCTCGATGTCGAGGCCGACGACCTGCCCTACGAGGGCCCGCCGAGCTAGGCTAGGCTCCGCCAGCCGAGCCGGGCGTCAGCCCGCGCGCCCGCCCGATCATTCGAGCGCCCCTCCGGCACGGGTCGCTCGGCAGGGTCGGTAGGGCCATCGGCAGGCCGGAACACGGACCGTCCTCCCTATGCCCCGCAGCCCGCGGACACGACGATGGTGCCGGGCAACCGTGCGACCGTGATCCCCGCGGCCGCGCCGAGTCCGGCCCATGGACCCGGGCTGCCCGCTGTATCGGTGGTCATATGCACTGCATCGTTCTCGTCAAGCAGGTCCCCGACGTGTCCAACATCCCCGAGGATGCCTGGGACCGCGACAAGGGAACGCTCCGGAGAGCCATGCTCGAGAGCGTGCTCAACCCGCTCGACCTCCACGCGTTGAGCTTCGCCCACCAGGTGACCGCGGGCGACCCCGATGCGAAGACGGTGTACCTGACCATGGGCCCGCCGCAGGCCCGGGACGTCCTCGTGGACTGTCTGTCGCGCGCGGGTGGCGAGGCGATCCTGCTCACGGATCGCGCCATGGGCGGCGCCGACACCGTGGCCACGGCGTACTCGCTGGCCCTGGCCATCCGGCGCATCGAGCGCGACATCTTCAAGGGCAACCACGACTACCTCATCGTCACCGGGATGCAGTCGGTCGACGGTGACACGGCACAGGTCCCGCCGCAGATCGCCGAGGACCTGGGGATCGAGCAGGTGGCCTATGCGCAGGGTGTGCGCACCGAGCCCGAGCTCACCTTCCGCCGGATCGGCGCCGAGGGCACCGAGGACATCGTGCCCCGCCGGTTCCCGGTCCTGGTCACGGTCACCTCGTGCACCGACACCCTGTACCGCGGGTTCCATGCCGCGCGGGCTGCGCGCGGGGCGACGATCCACACGTGGTCGGCAGCCGACGTCGACGCCGTCCCCGGGCGGATCGGCATCAAGGGCAGCCGGACGCAGGTGTATCGGATCTTCTCGCCGTCCGAGGACCGCGAGAAGACGTGCCAGATGGTCGCCGATCCGGCGGACCTGATGCGCCGCGTCAAGGCCAAGTACCGCCTCGCCGGCGGGGGTCCCGCCGCGCACGAGGAGGGTGCGTACGTGCTCGACGGCCGGGAGCCCACCTATCACGGTGAGTTCTGGGTGCTGGCCGAGCGCGAGGGAGCGGGCCTGCGGTCGGTGTCCCTCGAGCTGCTGGGCAAGACCTGCGAGCTGGCGGCCTTCCTGGGCGAGAAGGTCGGGGTGGTTCTGCCCGGCGTCGAGGCGGGTGACCTGCCGGCCGAGCTGATCGCGCACGGCGCCGATGTCGTGTACGCCCTCGAGAACCCGATGCTGGCCGAGTTCTCGCCCATCCCGTGGAAGAAGGCGATCGCAGACCTGGTGCGCGAGCGCAAGCCGCAGGTGATGCTGTTCGGGGCCACCCCGATGGGCCGCGAGCTCGCGCCGCGGGTGGCCTACGCGTGCGACTCGGGCCTGACGGCCGACTGCACCAAGCTCGAGATCGGCGACCACGCCAAGGGCGGCCAGACGCTCACGGCCATCCTCAAGCAGACCCGACCCGCCCTGGGCGGCAACATCATGGCCACGATCATGACCAAGGACTCGCCGACCCAGATGGCGACGGTCCGGCCGGGCGTGTTCAAGATCCCGCCCCGCGATGATGCGCGGGCCGGCGAGGTCGTCCGCATCGTGCCTGAGCTCGAGGGGCAGGACCTGGGTGTCGAGATCACGGCCGTCGAATCGTTCGCCTCCAATGTGAGCATCCGCGACGCCAAGATCATCGTCGCCGGCGGCCACGGCATCCGGTCGAAGGCCGAGTTCGAGAGCTATCTCGAGCCGCTGGCCGAAGGGCTGGAGCGGCTGCTGGGTGACGAGGCAAAGGTCGCCGCGTCGCGGCACGCGGTCGAGGACGGCTACACGAGCCACGACTACCAGGTGGGGCAGACCGGCCAGACGGTCGCCCCGAAGCTGTACGTCGCGATCGGAATCTCGGGCGCGGTCCAGCACGTGTCCGGGATGCAGATGTCGGACACGGTCGTCGCGGTCAACAAGGATCCCCGGGCCCGAATCTTCAACTACGCGGACTTCGGCGTGGTGGGCGATCTCGAGACGGTCGTCCCCGAGCTCGTCCGAGCGACCCAGGAGGCATGACGTGGAGCGCATCGACGTCCTGATCGTCGGCGGCGGTCCCGCCGGCCTCGCCGCGGCCATCCGGGCTCGACAGCAGGCGACCGAGGCGGGCCGCGACCTGTCGGTGGTCGTGATCGACAAGGCACCCGCTCCGGGCAATCATGCGCTGTCGGGGGCGGCGTTCGAGGCCGCCTGCCTCGACGAGCTGGTCCCGGGCTGGCAGCAGATCCGTCACCCGTTCACCGAGCACCTCGTGCCGGTCGAGCGGGACGACATGATGTTCCTGCTCGCGAAGTCGGCGCACCGGATCCCGTCAGCCGTCGTGCCGGGGCGCATGCACCACACCGGCGATTACGTGATCTCGATCACCCGGCTGGTCGCGTTCCTCACCGATCAGGCGGTGAAGGCGGGCGTGGAGCTGTACGAGGGCTACTCGGCGCGCGAGCTGATCGTCGAGGACGGGGTCGTCCGGGGCGTCCGGCTGGCCGAGCTGGGGTTGGGCGCCGACGGGCAGCCCAAGGGCAACCACATCCCGGCCGAGGACATCCGGGCGCCAGTCACCATCGTCGCCGACGGCACGCACGGGGTCATCTCCACGCAGTTCGCCGAGCGGTTCGGGGGCGGTGTCAACCCGCAGGTCTACTCGCTGGGGGTCAAGGCGGTCGTCCAGTTCCCCGAGAAGAGCCCGTTCGGCAACAACCGGGTGATGCACACCCTCGGCTATCCCAACAAGCCCAGCACGTTCGGTGGCGGGTTCCTGTACTCGCTTGGCGAGCAGACGGTCGCGGTCGGCCTGATCCTGGGGCTGGACTGGAAGTACGGCGACCTCGATCCGCAGCGCGAGTTCGAGACGTTCCGCGCGCACCCGTACGTCAGCCGGCTGCTCAAGGGTGGGGTCACCGTCGCCACCGGCGCCAAGACGATCCCCGAGGGCGGCTGGTTCTCGATGCCCAGCCTGTCGGCGCCGGGCGCGATGCTCGTCGGCGACGGCGCGGGTCTCGTGAACATGGAGAAGATCAAGGGGCTCCACTACGCGATCCTGTCGGGGATGGCGGCGGCGGACACGGCCGTCCAGGCCCTGGGCAACGACGGGTCGGTCGGGGCGCTCGACGGCTACCGGTCGCGCCTCGACGCTCGGGGCGTGCTCGCGGAGTTGCGTCACGCCCGCAACTACCGCCAGGTGTTCCGGTGGGGGCTGTTCGTCGGGACGCCGCTCTCGGTGGTCCAGTCGCTGGTGCCGCGCCGGCTGGGGATGCATCGGGACGGGCCCGCGACGAAGAAGGGTGTGAGGCTCAACCGGCCCGACCCGGGTCGGATGGACGGCGCCACGTTCGTGTCGCTCACGGGCGCCCTCCACCGCGAGGACGAGCCGTCCCACATCACGATCACCGACCCGGCCGTGTGCGTGGCATGCGAGGTCGACTACGACAACGCCTGCACTCACTTCTGCCCGGGCGACGTGTACCGCTGGAGCGGATCGCAGATCGTGCTCTCGCCGTCGAACTGCCTCCACTGTATGACCTGCACGGTGAAGTGCCCCACGGGCGTCATCAAGTGGGTGCCGCCCGAGGGCGGTGAGGGGCCGCACTACAAGCTGATGTAGGCGACGGCCTCACGTCGCGGGCGACGGCCGGCCGCTCTCGGGCCCGTTGCCGTCATCGAGTCAGAGCACGTGTACGCGACACGCGTCGGCCGGCCCGATGACCTTCCACGGTCGTCCAAGCCGCGATCCCCGGCCACATTCGCCGTCGTGTGACTCGCTGGCACGAAGCCCTGCCTCGTGTGCCCCCCCGCACGTTGCCCCCCGCACGTTGCCCCCCGCACCTTGCCCCCGCACGTTGCCCAGCAGTCGTGCTTTGCCTATCCGGCGGGACTGACCCTCGACTGCGCCGGCGGAGTCTCAGCCGCCCTGCCAGCGCTCCTGGTGGACGATCTCCTCCAGCACGTGCCGCCCCCGGGCGCGGTTGGGCCGGGTCAGGCTGGCGGGATCAGCGGGATAGCCGAACGAGAGCATGAACTCGCAGTGCATCCCGGCCGGGTAGCCGAGGATCTCGCGGGCGCGCTCCGGTTCGTAGACCGTGGCCGGGCAGCTGCCCACCCCGAGCTCCCAGGCGACCAGCATCATCTGCGCGGCGACCCCGCCGAGATCCCAGGTGATCGAGAGCGGCGCGTCCGGCGCGTGCGGATCGGGCGTGACCAGGGCGACCGCGACGGCGGCGCCGGCGACGTGTCCGGCCCACGGCCCGAGCGTCGAAAGGGCGCGCAGTCGGTCCCGGTCGCGGATCACGATGAACGTCCACCGCTGACGGTTCTTCGCGCTGTGGGCGCGACGCCCCGCGTCGAGGATCGCGTGGAGGTCATCCGGGGCGATGGGACGGGTGTCGAACGTGCGGACCGCGCGCTTGCCGTGGACGGCGTCACGAACGTTCATCCGGGGAATCCGGGCTCCGCGACCCGATCGGAGGACGCGTGGCGGCGGCCGAGGATGCCGATCAGCGACCGGATGCCACCCGGCTCGCGGTCGACCGCGGCCAGTCGCTCCGGCTCGGGCAGGCGCCGGGCATCGACGGGCGCGGCCAGGGCGGCCGCTTCGTCGGGCGACACGGGTCCACCCAGCGACTCGGCGAGGAACCGGGCGATCGCCGCCCGATAGGCGGGCAGCTCGTATAGCCATGAATGCTGGCCGCCGGGCACCACCAGGGTCCGGGTCACCGCTCCGGGCTGCGCCCGGCGCCTGGCGTCGGCCAGCCGGTCCAGGTGGGCCGCCGGCACCACGGCGTCGTCGGAGCCGTGGGCGAGCATGACCGGAACCCCGATCTTGCGGATCGCACGGGTCGCACTGATCGATGACACCGCGTGCCGGCGCGGCTTGAGGTAGACGCGCGTCGTGAGCCACGCCAGCGGCCAGGCGATCGGGTCGGGGATCGGCAGCCGCGCCAGGCGGAACGTCTGACGGGTGAGGCGGTACGGATCCGCGGGCGCCGCGACCGCGACCACCGCGTCGACGTCCGGGTTGTCCGCTGCCGCCACCAGCGCGCCCGCCGCCCCCATCGAGTGCCCGAGCAGCCCGATCCTCGTCACCTCGGACCGTCCTCGCATGGCGACCACGCCGGCCCGGGCATCGGCTGCGTACTCGCCAACCGACATCGGCAGCGGCTCCGGCAAGTTTGCCCCGTGTCCTCGGACGTCGAACGTGAGCACGTGGAAGCCAGCGGCGTGGAGGATCTGCGCATGAGGAAGGGTCCGGTCCCGTGCCGACTCCCAGCCGTGGACGAGCACGACGCCCGGCGCGAACGCCGGGCCGGCCGGGATGAACCAGGCCGGGAGCGCCACGCCGTCGGTCGACGGGATGTGGATCTCCTGGAACGGCAGCCCCAGCTCATCCGGAGTCCACGTTGACGGATGCCGGTGCGGATACCCGGCCCGGACGCGGTAGACGAGGGCGAACCGGTAGGCGAGCGCGAACGGGAGCGTCGTCAGGCCGGCGATGACGCCGGCCCGCCGGACGCGGTGCAATCGGGACATGGCACAAGAGGAGCGCGCCTCGGCGACGATGTCAAGGGCCCTGCCCGGGCCGCAGCGGCGAGGGCGGCGAAGTCGTCGCCGCCGAAGGCGTCGCAGGCGTCGCCGCCGCCCACCGGGTCCCCGACGGTGGACGGGCGCCGATCCCGCGTCGGTACACTCATGGGATGCCCGTGAAGGATCCGTATGCCGTGCTCGGCATCGAGCCCGGCGCGAGCCCCGATGACATCAAGGCGGCCTGGCGGAGGCTTGCCCGAAGGCACCACCCCGACCTGACCGGCGACGAGCCCGAGGCCGCGCGGCGGGCGACACGTCGCATGGCCGAGATCAACGCGGCGTATGCGGCACTCACCCGGGCGGGCGAGACGCTGGAGGGGCGTCGGGACCAGGCCCAGGGACGGCCATCGGGACCCGGACGCGGCCGGCCGATGAACCGTGCCTCGGGACGGGCGGAGCGTCGTGGTCAACCGCCGCCCGATCCTCCGACGCGTCCAGTCACGGGGCGGCTCGATCTGAGCGGCACCGTCCGCCCCCGAAATCAGACCATCACCCCACCGGGAGTGCGACTTCCGCTGACCGGTCAGCCGCCGCTCCGCGTCAAGCGCAGGACGCCCGAGCTCCGCGCCTCGCAGCCGTCCGGGCCGCTCGAGCACGACATCCTCGCCGGGCACGTCCCGCCGCCTGTGCCGGACCTGGGCGAGGCTCTGGACGTCGAGGTCGGCTTCGGCAAGTTCCATGGGCACACGTTGGGCGAGATCGCGGCCTTCGAGCCCTCCTACATCGATTGGCTGGCGGGGACGATCGTCCGCGATCCGGAGTTGGCGATGGCCGCCCGCGTGATCCGATCGGAGCTGGATCGACGCGGGATCCGCCGGGTGCATCGGCCGTCGCGGCCCGGCTGGCAGTCGAACCCGTTTCGCTAGCGCGCCGGCCGCCCACGGGCCGCCGCCATCGTCCGGCAGCGCCGAGCAAAGGAGGCGCCCCCGGTGAAACCACCGGGGGCGCGATGAGCGCGGATGAGTGCACCCGCCCCGCGACCGGGCCTGCCGGCCGCCTACGCTGTCACTCGGCTCGTGATCCCGGACCCAGAACCCCCGGGCCGTCGAGCGTCCCCGACGGCCGGGTCGTCCGGCCCATGATCCGTGGCCGACGCCCCAGGTTGTCCCCCGGTGCGTCGCGGGGTCGGTGCGTTGCGAACGCGGACTACACCGTAGGGGGCGGGGCATCGGAACTCAATGGCCCTCGGGTCCCGGGTGGGTGGTGGGCGATGGTCAGGCGCATCTCGGCACCGCCGGGACCATCGGATCGAGCTCAGCTGCGACCATCAGCGGCATAGGGAATCATCGCTAATGGGACCCCCGGCGGGTCCGGCAACGCCCCGAACTCGCGCCGCCGGTACGCTCACTTCGTGCGCCTGACCAACCTCCGTTGCCACCGACGCCGGCCGTCCGTCGAGCGTCGCCGCCTGCCGGCCGTGGCCGCGATCCTGCTGACCGTCATCGTCGCCGGGGCGTGCGGTTCGGCGATCCCGGTCGTGACCTTCGATCCATCGACTCCGTGCACGACCGATGGCCGGCAACCCGGCGCCTACCCTGACCTCGAGGCGCTGCTGCCCACCACCTACCAGGACCGGACGCCGGACAACGTGGACTCGGGTCGAAGCTGCACACCGGCTGCGCTTGGGACGCTCGCGGATCACGGGATCACGGGCGTCCGGTTCGCGGGAGCCACGTGGGACCTCGACGGCACGACGGCGCTGACGGTGGCCTTGTTCGAGGCCGATGGGCTGACGCCTGGCGAGATGATCGACTTCTATCAGGCGGGTGCCGTCGGCAACGGGAAGGTGGACAAGCTGGTCACCGCCGACATCACGGTCGGCGGACGGCCGGGATCGCGACTTGACGTGCTCCTGAGCGATGGCACCGGCCAGACGATCGTGGCCTGGCCGGGAGTGGAGAACGGACGCGTGTTCGTCCTGCTCGCCTCGGACCTGGGCGACGCCAAGGTGATCAAGGCGCTCGAGTCGTTCGGCTCGCTCTGAGCGCGGCGGCCGGGCGCCCCGGCCGAGGTGCTGGAGGCCCCAGAACTTCCCCCCGGCCCCGCTGGGTCGGTGGCGTGCCCCGGGGTTGCGAGCGCGCGCTAGAGGGTGACGCGGAGGTCCTCGAGATCGGACGACATGCATCGACGATAGCGGCGGTCGCAGGTGGGCTCCGGTCCATGGCCTCTCCGGCCCGGTGCTACAGTCCCGGCCATGAGCGACCGTCCCGACGCCTGGTCCGAGCGCCGCCGGGCCTGGCGCATCGAGCGGCTGGCGCCGTCGCTCGACCGGCTCCCGGAGCGGCGACCGCGGTTCAGCACCATGGGCGACCTCCCGGTCGAGGGGCTGTACGGCCCCTGGGACTGGGACGCGGCTGACAGCCTCCAGTCCACCGGGCCGGGCGGCCCGACCAGCGTCGACCATCACGGCGATCCGTTGCGGGACGGCGACGGCGGGTATTCGACCTTCGATCCCGTTCGCGATGTCGGCATGCCTGGGGAGCCGCCCTTCACCAGGGGGATCCACCCCACCGGGTACCGGAGCCGGCCGTGGACCATGCGCATGTTCGCGGGCTTCGGCAGTGCGGAGGACACCAACGCCCGCTTCCGCCAGCTGCTCGACGCCGGCCAGACCGGGCTCTCCGTCGCGTACGACATGCCCACGCTGTACGGCTACGACACCGACGATGCCGAGGCCGAGGGCGAGTTCGGTACCTGCGGGGTCGCCGTCAGCAGCCTGGCCGACATGGAGCTCCTGCTCGCCGGGCTGCCGCTCGAGCGGGTCAGCACGTCGATGACGATCAATGCCCCCGCGGCGCCGATCTGGGCGATGTACATCACGGCGGCCGAGAAGGCCGGCGTGCCGCGGGCCGCGCTCGAGGGCACGATCCAGAACGACATCCTCAAGGAGTACGTCGCCCAGAAGGAGTTCCTGTTCCCGCCCGAGCCGTCGATGCGCCTGGTCGTCGACACGATCGAGTTCGGGACCCGCGAGCTGCCCAAATGGAACACGGTCTCGATCAGCGGCTACCACATCCGTGAGGCCGGCTCGACCGCGGTCCAGGAGCTGGCGTTCACGATCGCGGACGGGATGGCCTACGTCGAGGCGTCGATGGCGCGTGGCCTGCGGGTCGACGAGTTCGCGCCCCGCCTCAGCTTCTTCTTCAACAGCCACTCCGATTTCTTCGAGGAGATCGCCAAGTTCCGGGCGTCGCGCCGGATCTGGTGGAAGCTGATGAGCGAGCGCTACCGGGCCGAGAACGAGCGCTCGGGCTGGATGCGGTTCCACTCCCAGACGGCCGGTGTGTCGCTTACCCCGCAGCAGCCGCTCAACAACCTCACCCGGGTGGCGACCCAGGCGCTGGCCGCGATCCTGGGCGGGACCCAGAGCCTGCACACCGATGCCTATGACGAGGCGCTCGCGGTGCCCACCGCCGGGGCCGCCCTGCTCGCCCTGCGGCAGCAGCAGGTGCTGTTCGAGGAGACGGGCGTCGCCTCCACCGTGGACCCGCTGGGTGGCTCGTGGTATGTGGAGGCGCTGACCAACCGCGTGGAGCGCGAGGTCTGGCGGTATCTGGACGAGATCGACCGCCGGGGAGGGATGGTGGCGGCGATCGCCGAGGGCTACCCACAGCACGAGATCGCCGATTCCGCGTACCGGTTCCAGCGCGAGCTCGAGGCCGACGATCGCGGCATCGTGGGCGTCAACCGGTACGTGCAGGCCGAGCCGATCACGGTGCCCGTGCTCGAGGTGCCGGAGGGCTCGCTCGATCGGCATCTGGCCCGGCTGGCCCGCGTTCGGGCCGAGCGGGACGCGGAGGCGGTTGGTGCCGCGCTGGCCGGCCTTCGCGAGGCGGCGTCACGGCCCGGATCCGCCGGATCGAACCTGATGCCACACCTCCTGCGCTGCGCCGCGGCCTACGCGACCCTGGGCGAGCAGTGCCAGGTCCTGCGCGAGGTCTTCGGTGAGTACCGGGAGCCCGTCTCGGTGTGAGGCCGCGAGCTCCGGACTCTCGGTGCGACGGGAGTATCCACAGCGTCGCATGCCGGATTACGATGCCCGCATGTACCTCGATGCTCTCTCGTTCCTAGAGGACGAGCGCGACGGCTTCCGCGCCTACGAGGCCCTGGCCGACCTGACCGATGAGCAGCTGGAGCAGCCGGTAGAAGCGGCCCACGGCTGGACGGGCCGCGACCTCATGGGCCACATCGTGATGTGGCAGGAGGCGGCGCTCGCGAGCGCAAAGGAGCTCGCCGTCAACGAATCCAGCCCGACGATGCAGCAGCTCGAGGCCGAGTGGGACGCCGCGCCCGACGCCGGCGAGCGCATCAACGCGGAGGCGATCGAGCGCTTCCGGGCGATGCCGCTCGACGAGGTCCGCCGCCGGTTCATGGAGACCGCCGGCGAGCTCCGCGGCTACCTGACGGTCGTCCCCGAGACGCGCTGGATCAAGAACGCCGATCACCAGGAGTGGTTCTTCGGCGAGACGACCGAGCACTACGAGGACCACCAGGCGGACCTTCGCGCGATCCTCGAGGCCGCGGGACGATGACCCGGCACGGCCCCGGAGATGACGACGAGCCGCTCGACGACGAGGCGCTGGATTCCGAGCCGCTCGATCCGGCGGAGGCGGCGTCCGGCTCCGCGCTCGCCGGGGAGGGGACGGGGGAGTCGCTCGAGGAGCGCCTGCGCACCGTGATCGCCAGCCTGGCTGCTGTCATCCGCGATGTCGAGGGGCCTGCCGAGCGGCTGTCCGCCGACGGAAGCGTGTTCGCGGTGGTGAGCCCCGGGCTGCTGGAGGTCGCGCTCGATCAGCGCGTCGCCCGCGCCGCGCTCGCCACGCAGGACACGCGACCTTCCTCGCGGGGCGCAGGCTGGGTCGCGTTCACACCGGGAGCCGCCGACCGGTTCGCTCTCGACCGCGCCGAATCGTGGATCCGGTTCGCGTACCGCCGAGCGCTCGATCGCGGACGATCCTGACGCGGAGGATCTGCGAATCGAAACGACCCCGGCGGCTGGCCGGGGTCGTCGTTGATGCTGAGAGGTCTAGGTCAGGAGACCTTCGGCGCCGACAGGGTGGTCAGGCCGAACGCCTGCTCCAGCTGGTCGAGCGGCCGGAAGCCGATCACGCCCTGCGGCTGCGCGCCGGGCTTGAAGAACGCGATCGTCGGGATGCTCATGATCCCGAAGGTCTGCGAGAGCCGCGGGTTGGCGTCGACGTCCACCTTGACCACGTCGACGACGCCGTCGTACTTGGCGGCCAGCTTCTCCATCTCCGGTGCGACCATCTTGCAGGGTCCGCACCAGGTGGCCCAGAAGTCGACCACGACCGGCTTGTCGTTGTTGAGCACCAGCGTCTCGAACGTGTCGTCGGTCGCTGCCTTGATCTCCGCCACGAGGCGGCTCCTTTCTCCCACCGGCTCGGCGGGACGTCAGCGCCCGCTCAGCGGGCGATCGTCTGAAGAAGCTTGTAGGCCTCGAGGACCTTGGGGTCCGCGAGGCGGTAGTACACGGTGTTCCCGTCACGACGGGTCGTGACGAGCCCGGCCGAGCGCAGCACCGCGAGGTGCTGGCTCATGTTCGGCACCTGACAGCTCACGCGCGAGGCGAGCTCGCCGACGGAGGCTTCTCCGCCGGCGAGCGACTCCAGCACGCACAGGCGCTTGGGGTCGCCGAGGGCTCGGGCCACGACGGCGGACCGTTGTCGCTCCGTCTCGTGGCTGATCCCGGTGTCGATCACGAGCTCAGTCTCTCACTAGTTGCGCAATAACGCAAGTGGCAGCATCGATGCCCGCGATCGCAGACGCGCCCCGCGCACGTGGGCAGGGCATACTGCGGCCGTGGCCGACGCAGCGATCAATCTGGGCGCCATCCGCGCCATGCGGACACGCCTGCGCGGGAAGATCCATCACACGCCGATGCTCTCGTCGGCATCGGCGGCGGCGATCGCCGGAACCGTCTCGAGCGTCCGTCTGGGCGACGCCCGGCTGTACCTGAAGAGCGAGCATCTCCAGAAGACGGGATCGTTCAAGCCCCGGGCGGCTCTCGCCCGGATCGGGTCCCTGTCGGCGCCCGAGCGGATGCGTGGTGCCATCACGATCTCGGCCGGGAACGCCGGCCAGGCATACGCATGGGCGGGTCGCGAGGCGGGCGTGCCGATCACAGTCGTGATGCCCGAGGACGCGGTCGAGGCCAAGGTGGCCGCGTGCCTGGCCTACGGAGCGGACGTCGTGCTCCACGGCGCGCACGTCGGGGAATCGCTCATCCACCTCGAGCGGCTCCGGACCGAGCGCAACCTCGTCCTGGTGCACCCCTACGATGATCCCGAGGTGCTGATCGGCAACGGCTCGTGCGGGCTCGAGATCCTCGATGACCTGCCCGATGTCGACGTGGTCGTGGTCGCGGTAGGTGGCGGGGGGCTGATGGGCGGCGTCACCACCGCGCTCAAGGAGGCGCGCCCGACGGTGCGGGTCTACGGCGTCGAGCCGACCGGATCGAGCGCCATGCGGAGCGCGCTCGATGCCGGCGTGCCGGTCGCGGTCACGCCGCGAAGCGTGGCCGACGGGCTGGGAGCGCCGATCGCGGGCAAGCTGGCGTTCGACGTCGCCCGTCACTATCTCGACGGTGTGGTCCTCATCGACGACCAGGCAATCCTGGCCGGCGTGCGGTTCGCGGTCGAGCGGCTCAAGCAGGTACTGGAGCCGGCCGGTGCGGCCGCGCTGGCGGCGATCCTGACCGGGGCGGTCCCGCTTCGGGACGGCGACCGGGTGTGCGCGATCCTGTCGGGCGGCAACGTCGCGGTCGAGCGCCTCGGCGAGCTGATCGCGGCCGCGGGCCCGCTGCCGGCGCGCGCCAGCTGAGCATCGACGCGGCGCAACCTGCGGGCCGGCGCTTCCCTGGCGATCGGGGCAGTCCCGTCGGTGCGGTTGGAGCTGCGCTCGTCGGATCGAACCGCGTCGGCTACTCGATCCCGAGCTCGGCCAGGCGGTCCTCATCGTCGATGCCGAGGTGGTGGGCGAGCTCGTGGAGGATCGTGACCCGGACCTCGTCGGCGAGCTCGTCGGGATCGGGGAAATCCTCCTCGAGCGGCAGGCGGAACACCAGGATCCGGTTCGGCTCGGCGGACCAGTCGGCCCCCCATTCGCTCAGCGGCACGCCCTCGTATAGCCCGTACAGGGTCTCGTCGGGAGCGAGGCCGTTCTCGCGCAGCTGCTCGGGCGTCGGCTCGTCGGCGATCACGACGGCGACCTCGTCGAGCGCCGACCTGAACGGTGACGGGATCCCCGCGATCGCGCGATCGAGGAGGCGCTCGAACCGCGCATGGACCGTCGCACGCGGCCGCCTCGATGCGCTTCGGGATCCGCGACGGCGCTTGACCATGGCGTCCGTATGCTAGCCGCGATGGCACCTGTTCCCGACCCGATCGCGTCAGATGGCCTGGTGCGGTGGATGCCCGACCCAGCCCGCAGCCCCGCGCCCGATCCGGCTGCCGAGCCCCAGGGCTTCGTCGTTGCCGGCGACGACGTCCAGGTCCACTTCCTCGACTGGAGTGACGCGGCGGACCTGGACGTTGGAGACGGGGAGGGACTGCAGGCAGGATCGCCCGGCGTCCTGCTCGTGCCCGGGCTGCTGCAGTCGGCGTGGACCTGGGCCCCGGTCGCGCGCCGTCTGGGCGGGACACGACGGACGGCCGTCGAAGACCTGCGGGGGCAGGGCCTGTCCGATTCGCCACCCGATGGTTACGACCTGGACACGCTCGCCGCCGATGCCATCGCGGTCGCGGGGGCGGCCGGGCTGCCGTCCGGGGGCGAGGGCCCGATCATCGTCGCGGGCCATGGGTTCGGCGGGATCGTCGCTGCGGCAGCGGCGGCCCGGCTTGGGCAGCGGTGTGCGGGCCTGGTGCTCGTGGACGGCGGCTGGGAACGGCTCGAGACCACGACCGGGCTCGACGTCGACGAGTTCCTGCGCGGTCTCGACGAGCCGCCCGAGGTCATGCGCTCGATGGACGCCTGGCTGGCCGATCGCCGGGGCTTCGATCCGCCCTCCTGGGACGCGGACCAGGAGCGGGCCACCCGCGAGGCCGTGGTGGAGACGGCCGCCGGTCGCGTCGTGCGGACGGTTCGGCCGTTCGTGGTCGAGGCGCTGGTGCGGACGATGTTCGGTTACGAGCCGGCCGAGACCCTCGGGTCGGTCGAGGCGCCGGTCACGGCGCTGGTCGCGTTGGGTGGCGCGGACGGCTTGGTGCGGCTGGAGGAGCTTCGGCGGGCCGCCGGGTCCCGCACGGGCCTGGGCGGCCTTGCTCCGATCCGGTGCGCCACGTTCCCGGGGGACGCCCACAACCTGATGCGCTACCGGCCGGCCGAGGTGGCGGCGGCGATCCTGGGCTCCACCGGCTGAGCGGCGCAGCCGGTACCATCGATCGACCATGGACGACCGCACCTCAGACCGCCGCCCGGTTCGCGACCTGCCCGAGCACATTCGCCTGATCGTCGAGGAGATCGAGAACGAGATCGGCGACGACGAGCCGGCGCCGTCCATGGCGGGCGCGCCCAACGGCCGGATCGAGGCGGCCGTGCGCGAGATCCTGATCGAGATCGGCGAGGATCCCGAACGCGAGGGCCTCAGGGCCACGCCCGAGCGAATGCACCGGATGTACTTCGAGCTGACCGCCGGCTACCACGTCGACCCGGAGCGGCTCATCAACCACGCGGTGTTCGAGGTCGATTACTCGGAGATGGTGGTCGTCAAGGACGTTCCCTTCTACTCGCTTTGCGAGCATCATCTGCTGCCGTTCTTCGGCTCCGCCCATGTCGCCTACGTGCCCAACGGCCGGGTCATCGGGCTGTCGAAGATTCCGCGGATCGTCGAGATGTACGCGCGACGGCTCCAGGTCCAGGAGCGGATGACGCAGCAGGTGGCCGAGTTCCTGATGGATCGGCTGGAGCCCCGCGGCGTCGGCGTCGTGCTCGAGGCGACCCACCTGTGCGCCGCGATGCGCGGGGTGCGCAAGCCGGGCACGGTGATGACCACCGCGTCCGTGCTGGGCCTGTTCCGGCGCAACGACAAGACTCGCGCCGAGTTCTTCGCTCACCTGGGCCGGAGCGCGCCGGGCGCCTGACCGGGCAGGACTGCGCCGGGCGCCTGACCGGGCAGGCCACCCGGGCCTCGGCGGGTACGATCCCCGCCCCGGATCGCGTGACCGCGGCCGGATCCGCGTTTCCCGGCCCCGGTCCCGGCGCGGCCGCGTCCGTCGCTTCCGTCATCCAGTACGAGCACGACTGCTCGACCGGCTGGATCGGCCGGAAACCCGCGCGACACCCCCGGCGCCCGGCGGTCTCACGCACGAAACGCGCGATCGACGACCGAGGACATGCCTCCGGCGTTGCCTCTGCAGCCCGATGATCGGTCTTTGAGTCGTCCTCGGACTACGTGGCGAGAGGGGCGTGGCGAGAGGTACGTGGCGAGAGGGGCGTGGCGAGAGGTACGTGGCGAGAGGGGCGTGGCGAGAGGGGCGTGGCGAGAGGGGCGTGGCGGAGGTCCACCCGGTGCGAGGACGGCCCGGCGATGGGCCGGAGGCGCTCGGGACCGGGTGCACATCCAACTACAATTCGCGCCATGACCGACCGACCGCTCAAGGTGCTGATCGCGAAGCCCGGCCTCGACGGCCATGATCGAGGGGCCAAGGTCCTCGCCCGCGGCCTGCGCGACGAGGGCTTCGAGGTCGTCTACACGGGGCTTCGTCAGACCCCCGAGATGATCGTGACCGCGGCGCTCCAGGAGGACGTCGACGTCGTCGGGCTGTCGATCCTGTCCGGTGCGCACATGACGCTGGTGCCAAAGGTCTGCCGCCAGCTCAGGGAGCGTGGTCTGTCCGACGTGCTGGTCACGGTCGGCGGGATCATCCCCGATGACGATGTCGAGCCGCTGAAGGCGGAGGGGGTTGCGGCGGTGTTCGGCCCCGGCACCACCATTGGCGAGGTCGCCGAGTTCATCCGTGCCAACGCCACGCCCCGCGAGTAGCGGCGGAGCGGGGGCCGGCGCCGGGGCCGCCGCCGCCCAACCCGCGGATCGCGCCGCCCAACCCGCGGATCGCGCCGCCGCCCTGGCCGAGGGCACCCGGGCAGGGGACCGGCGATCGCTGGCACGCCTGCTGACCGCGGTGGAGAACCGGACGGCCATGGCCGAGCACGCGATGCGCCGCCTCTACCCGCTGGCCGGGCACGCGCACCTGATCGGGATCACCGGCGCGCCCGGCGCGGGCAAGTCCACGCTGGCCGCCGCGCTCATCGCGGAGCTGCGACGAGCCGGCCGCTCGGTCGCCGTGGTGGCGGTGGACCCGTCGTCACCCATCACCGGAGGAGCGTTGCTCGGCGATCGAGTGCGGATGCAGGCGTATGCGGGGGACGACGGAGTGTTCATCCGCTCGATGGCGTCGCGCGGCCATGCGGGGGGGCTGGCCGCGACGTCCACGGCCGCCGCGGCCGTGCTGGACGCCGCCGGGTTCGACGTGGTGCTGCTCGAGACCGTGGGCACGGGGCAGAGCGAGGTGGAGGTGGCGGCTGCGGCGGACACCACGGTGGTGCTCGAGGCGCCCGAGATGGGCGATGAGGTGCAGGCGATCAAGGCCGGGCTGCTCGAGGTGGCCGACATCGTGGTCGTGAACAAGGGCGACCGGCCGGGCGCCCAGCGCACGGCGTCGCAGCTGCGCGCGATGCTGACGCCGATGGCCGGCCGCGGGGCCGACGGCTCATCGCGCCCGGCCCCGAAGCGGCCCGATGTCCTGATCACGACCGCTGCGACGGGGGAGGGAGTTCCGGAGCTCCTTGCCGCGCTCGATCGCCACCGCTCGGACGGACCGGTGGTCCACGAGGCCAGGGTGGCGCGCGCCGAGGCCCAGGTCGCCGAGGTCCTTGCGGAGCGAATGCGGGCGCGGCTTGCGGAGCGGGCGGGCGCGGATGTGGCGCGCGAGGTCTACGACCTTGTGGCGCGTCACGAGCTCGACCCGTATGCGGCCGCCGACAGGCTGCTGGCGCAGGTTGATCAGGATCGGTCCCCGGCATGACGGGACCGCCCGTCGTGCCGGCCTGGGGTCAGCGGTCGCTCGCCGACCTGCTGCCGTCGGTGATCGCGGCGATGGGGGCCGGGCCCGCGAACCTTGGCTCGGGGCTGCCGTCCCCAGGGGTCGCCGTCGATCGCCCGGCCATCGAGCTGCCGGCTGCGGACCGCGTCTGCCTGCTGCTGGTGGATGGCCTCGGCCTCGACCTGCTCGCGGACGCCGCCCCGGCGGATGCTCCTTTCCTTCGCTCGCTGCTGACGTCCGGCTGCGAGCTCGACGCCGGGTTCCCGTCGAGCACGCCGATCAGCCTGTGCTCGCTGGGCACCGGACGTGCACCGGGCGAGCATGGGATCGTGGGCTTCGCGATGCACGTCCCGCCGGTGCCCGCCGTGATGGAGTGTCTGGGGTGGACGCGCTACGGCACCGCTGAGCCGCTCATCGGCGTGCTGCCGCCGGAGGAGCTCCAGCCGCACGAACCGTGGGCCGGGCTCCGGGGTGACGCGGCGGCCGTGGTCACCGTTGTGTCACTTCGGGAGCACATGGCGACCGGCCTGACCCGGGCGGCATTCCGAGGCGCCCGGTTCGACCCGATCGCCACGTTCACGGACGCTGACGCCCGCGTCGCACGGGTACGGACCGGGCTCGCCCGTGGGGAGCGGGCGCTCGTCTACACCTACGACGGCAGGCTCGATACGGCTGCCCACCAATCGGGCGTCGGGTCGGAGGCGTGGCGCGGCGCCTTGCGCGCGGTCGACGCCATGGCCCGGCGCCTGGTCGCGGCGCTGCCCGCGGGCGGCATGCTGCTGGTGACCGGCGATCACGGTGGCATCGATGTGCCTGCCTCCGCGCGAATCGACCTCGCGGATCGTGCCGACCTGTCGGCGGACGTCGCCTGGCTGAGCGGTGACCCGAGGGCACGCCACGTCCACGCTCGGGAAGGGCGGGAACGGAACGTCCTTGATGCCTGGCGCACCGGTCTCGGGAACGCCTGGACGGTGCTCTCGCGCGACGAGGCGATCGCCGCCGGCCTGTTCGGTCCTCGCGTCCTGGACGCCGTCCGCCCCCGGATCGGCGACGTGGTTGCGATCGCTGGCACCACCGGTGGGATCTTCGATCTCCGCAGGTTCCCCTGGGAGCAGCGGCTGGTCGGGTTCCACGGTGGGCTCAGTCGCGGCGAGCTGAAGGTCCCGCTGCTTCGCGTGGTCGGCTGACGACCAGCGCCGTACCTCGCGGCGCAGTACGCTCGCGGCTCGACATAGGAGCAGCTCATGACGATCCAGCGAGTGTTCGTGGCGGGGGCCGGGCTGATGGGCCACGGGATCGCCCAGGTCCATGCTGCCGTTGGCAAGCACGTGACGATCTACGAGCCCGGACTGGCCCGGGCCCAGGCGGGACGCGACCGCATCGCCGGGAACCTGGAGCGGGCGGTATCGAAGGGCCGGCTCTCCCCGGAGAACCGCGACGCGACCCTGGCCCGGCTGGAGGTGACCGATGACCTGGGCGCGGCCGAAGCTGCCGACCTCGTCGTCGAGGCAGTGTTCGAGGACGTCGACGTCAAGACCCGGCTGTGGGCAGACCTCGACGCCGCCGCTCCGGCTGCCGCGATCTTCGCGTCCAACACGTCGTCGATCTCGATCGACCGCCTGGCTTCATCGGTGGGCCCGAGCCGTCGGGAGCAGTTCGTCGGGATGCACTTCTTCAGCCCGGTGCCGGTGATGCCGCTGATCGAGCTCATCCGCGGCTCGGCCACCTCGGACGGGACCGAGGCGACCGTCCGCGAGCTGGCGGGCGAGCTGGGCAAGCAGGTCATCGTGTCGGCTGACCGCCCCGGGTTCATCGTCAACCGGATCCTGATGCCGTTCCTGGCCGAGGCGATGCGCGCCTACGAGGAGGGGTTGGGCACGGCCGAGGACATCGACACCGGGGCGAAGGTTGGGCTCAACCATCCGATGGGCCCGCTCGAGCTCGCCGACTTCATCGGGCTCGACGTGTGTCTCGGGGTCATGAAGGTGCTCGAGGACGGCTTCGGGCAACCGCAGTTCGCGCCGCCCAGGGTGCTGCGGGACCTCGTCGCGGCCGGGCATCTGGGCCAGAAGTCCGGTCGAGGCTTCCACGTCTATCCGCCCCGGGGCCTCGGCTGATCGCTTCGCCCGATCCGTCGGCGGATCGCCGCGTCCGCCGGCCGGCCGTCGAGCAGGCCCCCCGCACCGACCACGTTCCCGGCGGTGAGGGCGCCATGCCATGACGGCGCACCCACCGGTCGCGATGGCCCAGGTGTACCCTCGCGGGGATGCAGGAGGTCAGTCGTCCGGGCGGTCAGGCGTTCCTCGTGAGCGCGGCGCGGACCCCCATCGGCAGGTTCGGAGGCGCACTCGCGGACGTCCCGGCGGTGGAGCTGGGTGCGGTCGCGATCCGAGCCGCGGTCGAGCGTTCCGGGCTGCCTGGGGACGCCCGGATCGACGAGGTGTTCATGGGCCAGGTCCTGCAGGCGGGGGCCGGGCAGGCGCCCGCGCGCCAGGCGCTGCTCCGGGCCGGCCTGGCCGACACCACGCCCGCG
>Ga0307440_1000400_pt1 | contig 21268 bp, 20 predicted proteins | sample SalMarWE160410MG_FD_202150 | JGI IMG/M metagenome (GOLD analysis project Ga0307440, IMG submission 202150) | Salt marsh sediment microbial communities from the Plum Island Ecosystem LTER, Massachusetts, United States - WE1604-10 | ecosystem: Environmental > Aquatic > Marine > Intertidal zone >... | reverse complement strand
TTCGTTGGCGCAGCCTATTGCCAATAATAACATCAGAAAAAGGCTGGGAAAACCAGCGTTGATAAATACCGCGGAGGCGTTATGGATAAACCGGTGCTGATAAAAAACGTCACTTTTTCGGAGCCCCATAATCTTGAAGAACTGGTGGCTTATGAAGATGGACGTGTTGTGAGCCGAACCTTCGCTCAAAATTCATCCGTAAGTTTAACCTTGTTCTCATTTGACAAGGGAGAAGGGGTGAGCACACATACCGCGCCCGGTGATGCAATGGTACAAATATTAGATGGTGAGGCGGTCGTTAATATCGGCGGAAAAGAAATGACTGTCGCAAAAGGGCAGGTGGTTGTAATGCCGTCGGACGTCCCCCATTCCGTTACCGCTGAAAAGCGATTTAAGATGCTGCTGACCGTGGTAAAAAGACCAAAAGGTATCCAGCCAATCTAAATGAAACCCAGGAACTCCGCTAGTTTTTGCAGCTCAATTCTTTTCAAAAACAGGCCTTCAGTAAATTTAAGGCCCAGATTTAATAATAGGATCTCTATCACACAAAACACCGTTTGATCCGTGCTAACCATTCCTATCTGCCCCTTTTCAACATCTATTTACTTTCATTGAAATCCTATTCGTTTTTGCTGGATACGAGAATGTTTCATTTCATCTAATTTCCTTCCGTGCCTTGACATTGTTGTTTGTATAATTACAATAATTTATACAAGTTTGATAATATTGGCATTGTTGTTGCCGACGCTGCTAATAATTACACACCATTTTGATTTAGATAATATTCGAAGGAGAATCATGACATGACGGTAAAAACGGATCGCGGCACATTAAAAAGAAAAATCATGGTTATGGAACAAGCGCTCGAGCAGGGCAGGCAATCCCGTAAGTCGGTACGCGATGCCGAAAACACGGCAAGTGCGCTGTTAAATGCGACTTCGGAGTCCGCGATTCTTATCAATGCAAAAGGAGTCATTCTCGCTGTCAACGAAGCTGCGGTTCGCCGGCTGGGTAAGCTCAATGCCAACATCATCCGCAAGGATATAAATGATGTCCTCCCTGCGGATGCCGCGATGCAAATAAAACAAAAGACCGATGAAGTCATCCGCACGGGCGACCCCGTTCGGTTTGAAAGTGAAAGTGACGGGCTGTCCTATGCCAATACGGTCTATCCGATATTTGACAGATCCGGGAGTGTCGAAAAGTTGGCGATTTACACAATGGACATTACCGATCAAAAACGGACCATGGAGGCGCTCAGGGAAAGCGAAGAAAGATTTCGGAGCATCAGCTCTTCAGCCCAGGATGCACTGATAATGATGAACAGCACCGGGAATATCTCCTATTGGAATGAGGCCGCCGAAAGAATTTTCGGGTATACGAGAAAAGAGGCCATCGACAAGGACTTGCACAGGCTATTGGTTCCGAAAAAATACCTCGATATTTTCATGAAAGGGTTCAAGAATTTTAAAAATACCGGTCAAGGCAGCGCCATTGGAGAAACCATTGAAATGTCGGCACTCAGAAAGGATGGAACTGAATTTCCCATGGAGCTTTCCTTGTCTTCTTTTCAACTCCGGAATCAATGGTATGCTTTAGGTGTGGTTCGGGATATTTCCGATCGAAAGCTTGCAGAAAAAGAACGGCTTAAAAAGGAAAAACTGCACGGCGTAATCGAGATGGCCGGGGCTGCCTGCCACGAATTGAATCAACCCCTCCAGATCGTGTCCGGGTATTATGAATTATTACTAAATGAAATCCCGGCTGATCATCCTTTTATTGAAGAACTCAACCTTATCAGAGACCAGATAGAAAAAATGGGCCGGATTACCCTAAAAATAATGAAGATCACAAAATACAGAACCAAGCCTTACATCAAAGGCAGCATGATCATCGATATCGATAAATCTTCGGATACCCATGCATGAGGAAATAAGTGGTTCCCGATATGCTATTATTTTATTGAAATAATCACCTCTTCTTCTCTATGAATGATGTTATTCGGTTTTGAAACCGTCTCTTTTTTTTGCAGGCAAATCCGTCTTAATTGATATCCTTCTTCCAGATGCTTGGCCAGAGATTCTTTGATATGTTGCTGAACATTGTGATGATTATAAAAGGATAGTTTTTTGCGAACGGCTACGGTCTCTTTGATCTCGCAATGATTCCCGGATGTATGCAAACGGTCTTCGACCTTGTTTCCGTCGGATAAAAAGATATGCGAGATCTCCTCCAGTCCTCTTTCCAATCGCTTGTGTTCCATTGACAATGCCGTTCCTTAAGCTTTCCTAAAACTCCTCCTCATCGTCTAAAAAGGAATCCCTCGAATTTGCGGCAATCGCTTCGATCATCTGTGAATAATTGGATTGAGAAGCATACGCGGGAAGTTCCTCTGTTTCCGAGTCCTGCGGTTCATCATCGGAAAGCGCCGCCATCTCGGAGACAGTTTGTGCTGGTTCATCCTCGGAATATTCTTCCATCTCGGCGTCCGTCATATCATCATCGTACAATTCCTCCGCTTCCGAGGCCGCCGGTTCATCATCTGAAAACGATTTTATCTCCGAGGCCGGTGGTTCATCCTCGAAATATTCCTCCACTTCAGCGTCCGTCAAATCATCCTCAAACAATTGTTCCCTGTCTGAAGCCGGCGATTCCTCCTCAGGCAATTCCCGGGCAATATCGATATATTCCTCTGTCTTTTGTAAGATGTCTTGCGGTGCGCTTGAGTCATTGCGGTATTCATGCATGGGAGCTGCATCCAATCGAAGGATCTCATCTGCCAGATTTTCGTAATCCTCATGGCCGATGGAGTGTTTATCATAATCTCCCACCGGCAATCCAAAATCAGCGGTTTCTCTGAGACGGATATTGTATCGAATCACCGTTTCGAAAACATTGCTTTGAAATTCCGCTTTCACCTTTTCTAAAACAATTCTGGAATAACGGGTTCTGCGGTCAAACATGGTAATCAGCGCTCTAGATCTAATGTCATGGCCGATTTTGTCTTTAAGCAAGATGATAATCTCCAACAGTTTTGAAACGCCGCGAAGAGAAAAAAGGCTCATATCGATGGGAATAATCACTTCTTCGGAGGCGCGAAGCGCATTGAAGCTCAGATGCCCGATGCTTGGGGGACAATCAATGACAATATAGTCATATTTTCCTTCAAGGGGCTGAATCGCCTGCAACAGTCTGTTTTCCCTGCCCTCCAGCCCGGAAAGTTCTTGTTCGAATGCACTGAGGATGATGTTCGAAGGCGCAAGATCGAAGTTTTCTCTAATGGACCACAAAATATCCTCGATTGCCAAGGGCTCATCTTTATTTGGCGTGACAACATCATATATGCTTTTTTCAAGTTCGCCGGGCTTTACGTTCAGTCCCATGGTAGCATGGGCCTGGGGGTCAAAATCGATAAGCAGCACCTTCTGACCTTTTAAAGACAACGAGGATGAAAGATTAATGGCCGTTGTTGTTTTGCCGCATCCGCCTTTTTGATTCGCGCTCGCAATAACTCTCATGAATTTCCTCCTTTTATCCTTTTGGTGAATAAAGATTCTTTCATACATTAGACGAAATGATTTTTCAAGGAAAAATACGATATATAGTATTTTTTTGCGGTTATTATACCAGTTATTGTATTTTTAACGTTATAACGATCGAGTTTTGTTATCGGATATGGGGATTGGCTGTCGAGATTCTTGTTGTTTCAGTGATCAGGATTTTAAGAGGGGCAAAAAGGCGTTTTGGGACATACTGGGGCTGCATGGGACAGGCCGGTGTCATTTGCCGAAACTTCGAGGATCATTTTATCTTCAGAACCGAAATGATGGCAAAGCGTTTCGAAAATTTCAGCACCATGTTTAATGAAATAGCAATTCTTAAAAACACTGTGACCAACCATGCCTTCGGCCGTCATATGGGAGAGCATGTCTTGAAGCGGTTTATAGAATTCTCCCACAAAGATTTGGGGCTTGTAGTAACCGATGCCGAGCTTCTTCTTAACAAACGTAATGGCGTTTTCAAGGTTTGTGCCGACACCGCCCTTGAAATAAATGTCGGCTTCGGTGGTTTCAGAAAGAATTTCCTGTCTTTCCAGTAAATCATTTCGGCCCAAATGGGCGGCGAAATCGACGTGTGAATAAATGTCCACCCCGGGAATCTTCCAATATACGGCGCCGCACAATAACCCGAGATCGGATGCTGTTTTGGATACAAAAGACATAATGCTTCCGGCGCTGCCGCCGGTCAGAATACCACAGATACCGCCGTGAAAATCCTTGAATGACTTGATACTGTCGATGATTTCTTTTTGAGTATCGGCATCGACGCTCCCTGCGGTACCGTATATTGCCGCCAATTTCCTCGAACTGAAGGCTTCATGGAATGACGGGATCACCGAAGACCGCATAAAGAATCGCTTGTATAAGACCAGGTCGCCTTGCAAGGGGCTCTTCCAGAAAATCCTGACACCCATATCCTGGAGCGTATTCATAAAGACGAGGTGTTCCGACTTGAAAAAGTATTCTTCTTCAGGGGCTCTTCTGAACGTCAGGTCGCTGAGAAGCCCGAGATCTGCGGCTACGATGAGATATGATGCAAGGCGACGGTTCGGGAAATCCTGCAGGATCAATGTGGTGTTGGATTTAAGCTCATGGAGCAATCGATCATATCGGTCATTCAGTTTGATGAATTCTTGCGCTTTGGTGTCATTCACGGCAAGGATGGTTTTATCGTTGACGGTCTCTTCGGTGTAAAGTTTTTCCAGCAGATCGCTGTTCAAGTCAATATAGTACTTTCTGTTGATGTTTTTTTGGGATGAAGCGGGTTTGTAAACTTCAAAGTGCGCGAGCTCTTTGACAAAGTCTTTTTCCCCGCCGACAAATTCGAGGTAGATGATACCGTTGGTGTGCCGGCTGCCCACCCTCGCATCCGCGTGTTCCGGATCTAAAATATACATTTCGTTCTGCTGGGTAAAGAGCGTAGTATGGGTTATGACGCCGCTTTCGGCCGGTACGATGACCTGATCCACCTTTTGTTCCGGCTGGACAAAATAGAGGTCTTCACGGGGGATTATTTTTTGAACGGCCGCCTTAAGATATGAAGGTGTCAGCACTCTGGGGTTGGGAAGATGTACAAAAGGCATTACCGGTACCGCTAAAATGCCTTCTTCAAGCACCCTGGTTCCTTTCGGGACAATGATGATGCGATTTGAAATCAGGTTGATGAGTTCCTGTGCCGTATATTTGAGTTTGGGATTTCTCAAATAAATCTTGCTGACTTTAAGGCCGGGTATCATTAACCGGTCAATGGTCAGGCCCATGGCATATTCGGGGATATAAAACCAGAATTTCGCTTCATAGACGACCTTGTTCCCCTTGAGTTCAAAAACGCCTTGCTTCTCCTGATTAATCCCGAGCCTGGCTTTTGTACTGTGCAAATCCGTAGTCAGGCAATCCTGATGACATAAAAAATACTCCATTTGCTCATCTTCAAGGTCTACGGTGACTTTGGCAATAACCGCTGTGTCATCGGCATGAATGATTTGTTCGATTTGACAATCAGGACTTTCATTTAAGGACATCATAATGCTCCGATAATATGGGACCGACTTAAGTTCCGTCATTTAATTTAGATATTAATGATATCACAAAGCGCCATTTCTATCAATTGACTATCTTTGCCAGAATTTTAGGTATCCTTCTGTCGGTTTGATTTTTCTGAAATATTTGATATGCTGTTTATGTATCGGGATCGTTCGCCATCATTTTCACTTCTCGAGAGCAGCCGCGGTGACGGTCAATGGTTTTTCCGATTTTGCCGCACATTGCCGGCGATTTTGTTTGTGCTTAAGGACATAAAATCATGAATATCACACACCTGAAATTAAGAGAAATACAAGCCCCTATTGTCCAAAATCGTGAAAGACGTTTGGGCCAAGGATGGCGCACTAAACATCAAGATGATCAAAGAAACCGACAGGGAGTTGTTTTTTGACGTGACATATTGCGGATATGCCCGGATTTATGAAAAAATGGGGCCTGTTTTGTCGTGCATCCGGGATTTCTCATTTATAACCGGATTTAACCCGCAAATCGAATTAAACAGAACCCAGACCATTATGGAAGGCGCGAAATACTGTGATTTTCGTTTTAAAAAAGTAACATTTTCAGTATGATGAGCACTCAATCCAAAACCATCCTGGTTCTGATCCTGCTCGGAGCGGTTGATGTTTTAATTCCGATACCCATTATCGGTTTGATCTTGATTTACGTGGTTATCCAAAAGCCTCCATGGTTTCAGGATCTTGTCAAAGACATTTACCGGCTTCAATAAAGCGATTTCGAACGAATACGGATCAGCGTGGCGATGTGGGACCCAGTGATACGAAACAGGAGAAGAAACGATTAAACATTTTGTTTTGGTGTATTTCTCCGATTCTGTTTCTCGTTTTTCTGCGCCTTTACTGGATGCTTTTTCAATTTGTATACGGCACCTTATTTCTTTTTCTTTTGGGAAAACAATTTAAAGGGATCATTGCCGTGGTCGCGTTGGTTTCGTCGATACTATTTAGCGGCTTTACCTTTTCGTACATCTACAAGCAATTCAAAAAACACCTTATCGACGGATGACGAACTTTCAATTGTTGCCTCAAAAATAGTCCGGTTTACGGCATATAACATAAGGCGGTATCAAAATGCCTGAAATATTAATTACCAGAAAAGTGTTCAGAGATGCCGTAGATCTATTGGAACAAGAACGGCACACCGTTGACATCAACGACACGGACAGAATTCTGCCGACCCGTGAACTGATAAAACGCGCGCGCGGAAAGGCAGGCCTTGTTTGCCTGCTCAACGACAAAATCGACGCGTCGGTTATGGACGAACTGCCGTCGATTAAGGTGATTTCCAATATTGCCGTGGGGTATGACAATATCGATATTGCCGGAGCAACCGAGCGAGGCATCATGGTGACCAACACGCCGGGCGTGCTCACGGAAACGACGGCGGATTTGGCGTTTGCGCTGCTGGTCAGCGCTGCGCGCAAAGTCCCGGAAGCGGATCAATACACAAGGGGGGGGAAATTCAAAAACTGGCAGCTCATGCAGGTGCACATGGGGGTGGACATTTATGAAAAGACACTGGGCATCGTCGGGATGGGCGCTATCGGACAGGCCGTAGCCAGAAGAGCAAAAAAAGGCTTCGACATGCGAATCGTTTACCATAGTTCATCCAGAAATGAAAGAGCCGAGAAAGAATTTGAAGCAAAATTTGCAGCATTCGAGGAACTCCTTGCCGTCAGTGATTTTATCAGCATCCACGTTCCCCTGACGAAGAAGACAAAACATATGTTTTCTACCCAGGAATTTAAAAAGATGAAACATACCGCCATTCTGATCAATACTGCCAGAGGACCGGTGGTGGATGAAGCGGCCCTGGCCGAAGCCCTCAAGGACGGTCAGATCAGAGGTGCGGCACTGGATGTGTTCGAAGAAGAGCCTGCCGTTCATCCGGGACTTATCAAACTTAAAGAAAACGTGGTCTTGACGCCTCATATCGGAAGCGCTTCCATTGAGACAAGACTCCGAATGGCAAAAATGGCGGCTTTGAATATGGTGGAAGCCTTGAAAGGAAACCGTCCGCCCAATTTGGTCAATGAAGCGGTGAACCAAAGGAAAAATCTTGCAAAGGAAAATAAATGGAATCAAACACATTCGCCCGTAAAAAAATAATTATCCGTCTGCTCTATACCGTATTCTTTTTTATTGTATTTGAAATTCTGAAAATTATCATCCAGGTTTCCGTTTTATTTCAATATGTTTATCTTCTGATTTCAAAAACATACAACAATCCGGTCAGAAATTTTACAAACAAGGTTTCGATTTATGCCTATAGGGTGTTAAGATACGTAACCTTGAACGAAAACGAAAAGCCGTATCCGCTTCATGATTTTCCCGAAGAAATTGAGTTGCCGGAGGGAGAAGTGTTTTTCGAATAAAGTTCTAAAAATTTTCATGTCGGACAATTTCGCCGTTTACCAGGTAGATAACCTCTTCGGCAATGTTGGTGGCATGGTCGGCAATGCGTTCGAGATGACGGGAGATTAAGAGCAGGTTAATCAAATGCTCTCCCTGTTCGGGATTTTTTTTGACGGCATTTTTCACCATTCGGTGAACGTCACCGTTCATCTTATCGACCTCATCATCAAGGATGCATACCTTTGCGGCGATATCCGTATCCAGATTTACCAGGGCATCCAGACTTCTCTTTAGCATGAACTGCGTCTTGGCCAGCATTTCGGAAAAGTCAAAATCAAAGCCAAATCGTTGTTTTTTCTTTGAAAGATAGTTTATGCCGCGTGCGATATTTACGGTTTCATCGGCGATTCTTTCCAGGTCGTTGTTGATTTTGATGACGGTGGTGATAAAGCGAAGATCCACGGCAACCGGCTGATATAGCGCCAGAATTTTCAAACAATCTTCCTCGATATCGACTTCCATCTCGTCGATTTCATAGTCTCCGTTGATGATCTTTTTTGCAATGACGGCGTCTCGAGTTTCAATTGCTTTAATGGATAGTCGAACCCGATCTTCCACGATGCCGCCTAAAGAAAGAATCTTCTTTTTTATTTTTTCCAACTCTTTATGAAAATGTTTGGTCATAATGTTACCTTCATGAAATAACGACGTTTTCTACTTTAAAGCAGGAAATCGGTGTTTTAAAAACCAAATCCCTAAAGATCTAAATAAGCATACCATATCTTGAAAAGAATTGTCAGGAGAATATTTAAGGGCTTGAAATAATAGATTCCCATGGGTTAATATAATATCAATTTCGCGGAATCAGAAACGATCAATAACAATAACGCATCTGAATGCAAAGGAGCCTTCTCATGAAAGACGCACTGAATCCCTTTAACATCGCGCAGCAGCAGCTTGACGATGCCGCCCAAAGACTGGGTTTGGACCCTGCAATGCACGAATTGCTCCGCTGGCCCATGCACGAGCTAAAAGTCATACTCCCGGTAAAAATGGACGACGGTTCAACGAAAATCTTTCATGCGTTCAGGGTTGCATACAATACGGCTCGCGGTCCTGCCAAGGGGGGTATTCGATGGCATCCCGATGAAACCATCGACACGGTACGCGCTTTGGCCGCCTGGATGACCTGGAAAACTTCCGTTGTGGACATTCCCCTGGGCGGCGGTAAAGGGGGTGTGATCTGCAATCCCAAAGTGCTTTCGGAAACAGAAAAAGAACGCCTTGCCCGGGCCTATATTCGTGCCATTGGCCGAACCCTCGGCGTCACCAAAGATGTTCCGGCGCCTGATGTATACACCACTCCCCAGATCATGGCCTGGATGATGGATGAATACGAGACCATTATGGGTGAAAAGCATCCGGGGGTCATTACCGGAAAACCGCTTCCCATCGGCGGGTCTCAGGGACGCGGAGATGCCACGGCCAGAGGCGGTATCTATGTGACCCGGGAAGCCGCCAAAGTCCACCGCATCGATTTAAAGAATAAAACAATGGCGGTGCAGGGATTTGGAAATGCCGGCCAGTATGCCGCACTTCTTGGTGAAGAAGTCCTTGGACTGAAACTGGTGGCGGCTTCCGACTCCAAAGGAGGGGTTTACAACCCGAATGGAATCGTCGCAAGGGACGTTGTGGATTTTAAACTGAGTACCGGAACGTTAAAGGGGTTTTCAGATGCGGATGACATCACGAATAAAGAATTGCTGGAACTCGAGGTGGCGGTACTGTTTCCTTCGGCGTTGGAAAACGTTATTACAGAGGAAAACGCCGATAACATTCGATGCAATATTCTTTGTGAACTGGCAAACGGCCCGACCACGCCCGGCGCGGATGATATCCTGTATCACAAAGGCGTTATCGTTCTTCCCGACTTTCTGGCCAATGCCGGCGGCGTGACCGTGTCCTACTTTGAACAGGTACAAAACACTTATAATTATTACTGGCATTTGGAAGAAGTCCACAGAAGACTCGATGAGAAGATGACCCGTGCTTTCAAAGGGGTTCACGACATGTACCTCAGAGAAAAAATCAATATGCGCCAGGCCGCCTACCTGGTGTCGGTGGCCAGGGTGGCGGAAGCGTGTAAACTCAGAGGGTGGGTATAAGGAGGTTTGCCATTAAAGATCAACAAGGACTGGACCTGATCAAAACCTATCGCATGTTTTCCAAACTGATGCGTTATCCGGATCTCATGGATTCAATACGAGAACTTTTTCTATCCGCGCTGGCCGAAAGAAAAATCACTACCAGGGAAAAGATCGAGAATGAGGCCTTGGAAAGACTGACCACCGAGGGGAAAAACCCCGACAAGGAGAACCTTTATGAATATACGGGTGTTCTGATTGATCTCTATTTCGCCAGTTTTTTCAGTGAATCGGAAATCGAAAACTATATCAATCTCGCCAGAAAACAGGACCGGTTCAAGCATCTGAATCGTATTGTCAATATGGAGAGAGCAACTTCAACGGAAATTAAGCAGTCACTGAAGACATTCTGCGATATCCCCATGGGGGACCTTTATATATCTCCCAATGAAGCAGAAGGGGTCAGGGTCGCTTTAATCAGCCATTTCATATCCAATCAGCTCCCTTTTATCGGAATCAGCAAACATTATATCACGATTCGGGACATCGATGAACTGGTGGACAACATGTACTGGAACCGGCGCCGGCCCGGCAAGATCGGCGGAAAGGCCGCCGGCATGTTTCTGGCCTATAAAATTCTCGTTCCCAAGCTCACCGACGCGGATTCTGAAATAGACCGATACGTGAGGATCCCCGAGTCGTATTATTTTAGTTCCGGCATATTTTCCGATTTTCTCGATTTCAACAATCTCGAGCAATTCCACAGCCAAAAATACAAGACCCGCGAAAAAATCGAAGCAGAGTACAAAAACATTTCAGAGCTTTTCAAGCGGTCGTCTTTTCCGCCGGATACGGTTGAAGATTTCCGAAAATTCTTGGAAAAAGTCGGCGAACACCCCCTGATCCTCAGATCTTCGAGTTTCTTGGAGGACAATTTCGGATATGCCTTTTCCGGAAAATATGACTCCTATTTTGTCGCCAACCAGGGAGATATCCAAACCCGTCTGAATGAATTTATCTGGGGGCTCAAGCAGGTTCACATGAGCACCTTCGGCCCCGGACCCATTTTATATCGACGGAATCATAACCTTCTCGATTTTGATGAAAAAATGAGTATCCTGGTCCAAAAGGTTGTGGGACGCCGGTTCGGTGACTATTTCTTTCCCTTTGCCGCGGGTGTCGGGTTTTCTTACAGCTCTTATGCCTGGACATCCCGTATCAAAAAGGAAGACGGGCTTGTTCGAATGGTGTTCGGCCTGGGTACGCGAGCCGTGGACCGCACCGGCGGGGATTACACACGAATGGTCCATTTAAGTCATCCGCTGCTGCGTCCCGAGGCGGATACCGGGCAGATCATGAAATATTCACAGAAGATCGCCGATGTACTCAATCTTAAAACCGGTGAACTGATGCCGATTCCTGTTGCAGCGCTTTTAAAAGAAATATCTCATCCGGATCTATATTGGGCAGTGTCCGTTAATGAAGACGGCCATCTTTCCGCACCCATGTTCAAAGGGCAGCCGATCAATCCGGCAAGAACGTGTCTGACCTTTGAAAACTTGCTTTCCAAAACAATCTTTCCTTCTTTGGTGAAAAAAGTTCTCCACCAACTCCAGGCCGCATACGGAAGACCCGTAGATGTCGAATTCGCCTGGGATGGGGATCATCTTTATATTCTTCAATGCCGTTCTCTGGCGGTAAGCCGGAATATCGACGAGGTCGTTTTGCCGAAGGACCTCCCGAAGGAAAAGATCATCTTTACCAATTCCCAGGTGGTGTCGGGGGCCGTCATCCCGAACATAGAATATATCGTTTATGTATGCCCGAGGTCCTACGGCAGACTTTCCACGGTTGACGAAAAACTCGGCGTCGGTCGTGTTGTCAGCCGGATCAATCGACTGCTTCAGGATAAGCGCTATGCGCTTTTCGGGCCCGGCCGGTGGGGAAGCAATGACATCAACCTGGGCGTCCGAGTTGGTTACGAAGATATCAACCACACCTTGATTTTGGGTGAAGTCGCATTTTTAAAAGAAGGGTATACGCCGGAAGTATCCTTTGGCACGCATTTCTTCAACGATCTTGTGGAAGCTCAAATCACACCCATTGCCATTTTCCCGGACGATGTTGACGCTGTCTTTAAAGAAAAGTTTTTAACGGAATCTCCCAATCAATTACTGTCGATGACCACGGAGTTTGAATCATACCAAAGCGTTGTTCATGTCGTTCATGTTCCATCCGTTACCGATGGGCGGCTGCTCCAGGTTTATCAGAACAACGAGGAACAAGAGGGGGTCGGGTTTATTGGAAAATAAAAATAAAGACATGAAGCTTCGCATTGCATTGACCCAACGCAATGACCATGCACTGGCAAAAGCAAATGCCATGCTCGACCACTTCAATGGAAACCTGGGTACGGGTCTGCTATTTGATGGACCTTGAAGGAAACACCATCGCATCCAACAACTGCGTCGATCCCGACAGTTTTGCTGGTCATTACTCTTGTCTTTTTGAGGAGGTATTTTTATGAAACGATTTTCGGAATGTTTGATCAGCATGTTTTGTATGCTGGGCCTGTTGGTGACAGGCGCGCCGGCGGCAGACACGGTGAAGGTAGGTGTTGTTTTGCCGCTCACCGGATCCCAGGCCAGGTTCGGTGAGATCGAAAAAAAATCTTTTGACCTGGCTTTGGATGAGATCAATGCTTCCGGCGGCATCAACGGGAAAAAACTTGAATTGGTTATGGCAGATGATACCGGCCGCCCCGAGGTAGGTCGATCCGTAGTAGAGAAGTTGATCACCGGGGATAGCGTCGTCATGATCGGTGGCGGATTCAGTGATTCCGTGACCTATGCCGCGGCAAGCGTTTGTCAACAATACAAGATGCCGTTTCTGGTCAATACTGCATCCGCCGATAAAATTACCGCCACCGGGTGGGATTATGTTTTCCGGTTGAATCCGCCGGTGAGTCATTATGCCGACGCCGTGAAAACCTTGCTGGCTGAAAAAATAAAACCCAACACCGTGGCCATTCTTCATGAAAATTCACTGTTCGGCACCACGGGCGCCAAATCCTTTTCGAAATTTTGCGAAAAAGCCGGTTATAAAGTCATATTAAGGGAAGGGTACGAGCACGGCCGTATTGATTTTAAGCCCATGTTGAGTGGGATCAAACAGCTCAATCCGGATATCATCTATATGGTGTCATATATTATGGAGGGGTCTTTGCTCATGAAACAGGCCAAAGAACTGAAACTGACCCCGAAAATGTTTATGGGCGGCACCGGGGGTTTTACGCTGCCGGAATTTGCGAAAAATGCCGGAGTTGCCTCCGAGGATGTTATTTCGGCAACGCTTTGGAACCAGATTTTACCCTTTCCCGGCGCCATGGATTATTATAATAAATTTGTAGCAAAATATAAAAAATCCACTGAATATCACGGTGCAGAGGCTTACGCTGCATGCTATGTTATCGCGGATGTTCTGAAAAGGGCCAAGTCGTTTGAGAACACGGATATCAAACAGGCCCTGTCCGAAACCGACATGATAACCGTTTTCGGGCCGGTGAAGTTTATCACATGGGGTAAAATGAAGAATCAGAACAAGGCCACCGCCTACGTGGTCCAGTGGATCAATGGAAAACTGGAAGTGGTTTGGCCGACTGAGTATGCAACCACGCCGCTGCAATATCCCGTGGATTGGCTGAAAACTTGGGGTTATTAAGCGGATTATTGTGTGGATATCCGGAATTATGTTTTCGCCCAATGGAGGGATCATCGGAGACCGGGGGAAAATCAAACAACATGTGTTTAAAATGGAGCCATTGAGCCCATCGGATGATAATAATAAATTATGGCACTTCTTGAAGTAAAAAATCTGACCAAGGCATTTGGCGGGCTTCTGGCGGTCAATGATGTCTCCTTTAACGTGGAAGAGGGAGAAATCGTCGGCCTTATCGGCCCCAACGGCAGCGGAAAAACCACCACATTCAACTGTATCAATCAATTTTTTCCGGTGACATCCGGTGACCTTCGGTTTAATGGAAAAAGCATCGTCGGATTGAAAACCCACCAAATTTGTCATCTGGGTATCGGCCGGACGTTTCAGGTCGTCAAACCCCTTGCCAGAATGACGGTTTTAGAGAATGTTACGGCATCTGCTTTTTGCCGCGTCAACAACATCAATGAAGCACAGGAAGAAGCCCTAAGAATTCTGGAATTTTGTAATCTTGCGGATCAGAACACTAAATTCGCCAAAAGTCTGCCCATCGCCGGGAGAAAACGCCTCGAAATTGCCCGTGCCCTGGCGACAAAACCAAAACTTTTGCTTCTGGATGAAACCGCGGCAGGCCTAAATCCGGGTGAGCTTGACGAGGCTATCGATCTCATTAAAAAAATAAGGAACAGTGGTATCAGCATCCTTGTGGTCGAACATATTATGAAGGTCATCATGAGCATATCGGATCGAATTCACGCCATCAACTTCGGCCAAACCATTGCAGAAGGGACGCCTCGGGAAGTTGCCAAAAACCCGGCGGTGATCGAGGCCTATCTGGGAGAACAGCGTGCTTAAGGTTAACGGAATCAATGTTTTTTACGGAGATCTTCAGGTTCTCTGGAATGTTGCCTTTGAGGTCAAAGAAGAGGAAATTCTGGTTTTGGTGGGGGCCAACGGGGCCGGGAAAACCACCACGCTCAAGACCATCTCATCGCTTCTGAAGCCGGCTTCCGGGACCATCGAATTCGACGGAATTCGCCTGGACAAGTTGCCGCCAAATAAAATTATCGAAAAGGGAATTGTTCACGTTCCCGAAGGAAGGCGTCTTTTCCCGGAGATGAGCGTCGAAGAGAATCTGATCATGGGGTCTCTTTATGGTGAAGCAAAGTCAAAACGCAGCGACACCATGGACTATGTGTATTCCCTGTTTCCGAGACTTTTAGAGAGAAGAAAGCAAACAGCCGGCACTTTGTCGGGAGGTGAACAGCAGATGCTGGCCGTGGGACGAGGGCTCATGTCTCGGCCCAAATTGATGATGTTCGATGAACCGTCCCTGGGACTGGCGCCCATCCTGGTGCAGGATATTTTTAATTTAATCAAAAAGATCAATAAAGAAGGCGTAACCATCCTCTTGGTGGAACAGAACGTTACCCAGACGCTTGCCATGTGCGATCGGGCCTATGTTCTGGAGAACGGAAGGAATGTTCTTGAAGGCACCGGAAAGGAATTGATGGACAACGACCATGTCAGAGAGGTGTATTTGGGAATTTAAGAGTCCATAATATAGCCCATCTATGGCAATCAATTTTCAAGAATCTGATTTTTTAAGCCTATCGATATTTCAGCATTTCAACACGCCGGCCCTTTTTGAATGCTTCAAAACCGTCCAATGAACTCGCGGCGACATCGCAATTCCGGTTTTAGATTCGTCGGAACATCTTTTTGACATTCGTTGAACAGCTTGAAAGGCTGAAGATGAGAATTATTATTTAATAATGCACTCCCGATGGTTTCGCTAAAAGTCAAAAAAATGCGCTTTTTATGGGAGTGTTTCATCACACTGGAATATAAGGATCATAATATGGACAACATATCAACAGAATCAGATGCTCTGGCGTTTCGACGCCGTCACAGAGGCCTGATCGGCGTTAAGAGTAAAATGCCGATTAAAGATCTGTCTGTTTTGAGCCGCATCTATACGCCCGGCGTCGGCGCGCCATGCAGGGCGATACATAAAAACCCGCTGCTGTCTTTCGACTATACCTGCCGGGGGAATTCTATTGCGCTGATTTCCGACGGGAGTCAAGTTTATGGTTTAGGCAATGTCGGCGCACTGGCCGCACTGCCCAAGCTGGAGGCCAAATCGGTGCTTTATAAAACGTTTGCCAATATCGATGCGGTTCCCATCGCGCTCAATACCCAAGACGCCGACGAGATCGTGGAAATTGTCCGTATCCTTGCGCCTTCATTCGGCGGATTTTGTCTGGAAAGCATTGCGGCGCCGAAATGTTTTACCATTGAGCAGCGGCTTCGGAGGGCCGTGAATCTGACCCTTCTTCATCATGAGTATCACGGAGCTGCCATCATCGTCCTGGCGGCGCTATATAATGCCCTGAAGGTAGTGGATAAAAATCTGTCCCATGCCCGAATCATTATCAACGGTGCCGGTGCTTCAGGCATCGGCGTTGCCAAGGCGCTGCTGGCCGCGGGCGCAGAGAATATTACCATTTGCGACCGGCATGGTGCCATCCATATCTATCGGATGGAAGATATGAATTGGGCCAAAGCTGAAATCGCCAGCATGGTCAAACCTCAGGATTTGAAAGGGAGCCTGGCCGATGTCTTGAAAGGGGCGGATGTTTTTATCGGTTTGTCAACCAAAGGCGTACTCGATCGTCACATGGTGGCCGGCATGGCCAAAAATGCCGTGGTGTTTGCACTGGCGCTTCCTGAGCCGGAGATCAGCGAGGCCGAGGCCTTGGCCGGCGGCGCAAAAATCGTGGCCACCAGTCTGGCGGAAAGTGAAAACCAGATCCGTTCGTCGCTGGTATTGCCCGGATTTTTTCGGGGATGTCTCGATGTCAGGGCAAAGCGGGTCAATCGGGAGATGTTTTTAGCGGCATCAAGAGCTTTGGCCGGGATGATTCCTGAGAATAAACTGTCACCGACCAATATTATCCCCCGTCAGATGGATTGGAAAATTTCGCCAATATTGGCTGGCGCGGTGGCCAAAACCGCGCAGGAAACCGGTGCGGCACGACTGACGTCTGAAGAAATATCTCCAAAAAGCATACAGGAACGCACAGAATGCTATATTTACGAAGGAGAGCTGGCGTGGCTTCCGTCCGAAGGGCAGGATTATGGGAAACAGTGTATCGATGAAGAATCTTTGGACCTTCATCATCGATACCAGGGATGCCTGGAAGTGTATGCCAAAGTCCCTGTCAAGGATGATGTCATTTACCGGCGGCTTTACGGACCGGAGGCGGTGGCACAGGTATGTCGGGAAATCTTTAATAATTCGATGAAAGCCTATGATTTTACTTGTAAAAATAATCTCGTGGCCATCGTTACCGACGGAAGCGCAGTTTTAGGATTGGGAAACATCGGCCCCCGGGCAGCCATGCCGGTGATGGAAGGAAAGGCTATTTTATTCAAAACCTTCGGAGGCGTCGAAGCCTTTCCCATTTGTATCGGGACGCAAAACCCGGATCATATTGTCCGGCTGGTCGAAAACATCTCACCGGCGTTTGGCGGAATTAATCTTGAAGATATTTCTTCGCCGCGTTGTTTTGAGATTGAACAGAAGCTTCGTGAACGGCTCGATATCCCGGTATTTCACGATGATCAGCATGGCACGGCGATCATCACGTTGGCGGCGCTTACCAATGCATTGAGAATCGTCGATGGAACACTTAAAGATGTCAAAATTGTCTTTAACGGCGCCGGCGCCTCCGCCATAGCGACAACCAAACTCCTGATTAAAGCCGGGGCACAACATATTATCATTTGTGATACCAATGGTGCCATATATAAAGGTCGCCGGAAAGGAATGAGTTTTATCAAAAAGGAACTGGCAGACATGACCAACCCCGAACACCGGAAAGGGAGTCTTGCGGAAGTGGTAAAGGGCGCCGATGTTTTCATCGGGCTTTCCGGTCCCAATGTTTTGCAACGGAAAATGGTAAAGTCCATGGCCAAAAATCCCATTGTTTTTGCCCTTGCCAATCCAGACCCTGAAATTCATCCCAAAGAAGCCAAAGAAGCAGGGGCGATGGTGATTGCTACCGGAAGATCCGATTTCCCCAACCAGGTGAATAACTGCCTGGCATTTCCGGGCATTTTTCGGGGTGCGCTGGATGTTCGGGCAAAATGGATTAACGAAACCATGAACCTTGCGGCTGCCGAGGCCATTGCCGGCCTGGTCGGCAATGAGCTGAAACCGGAATACATTCTTCCCGGCGCCATGGATTTCAGGGTGCCCCCCGCAGTGGCCGAAGCCGTGGGTCGGGCGGCCATGGAAACCGGCGCTGCCCGGCTTCATATCGAGCCGGAAAGGATTGCCAGGCATACCCGGGAATTTATCTATGACAAACGACTGTCATTGATATAACCTTTTCATGAAAATGAACGGGAACCTTTCGGTCCTTGACGATACGCACCGATTATCGTACATTATTTTCCATTATGTTGGAGGATAGATCAATGACCCAAGACTCTGTATGTTTGAGAGAAAGACGAAAGGCCGGCAAAAAAGCAAAAGTGCAAGAGCATAAAGGCTCGGACGTGGTTTTGCAGGAGAAAGGATTACAGCTTGACGCCATAATAAAAGCTTTTGACGGGTTGATATACTTGTGTTCTCAGGACTATCATATTGAGTTTATGAACAAAAAGTATATCGAACGTATCGGTTATGATGCCACCGGACAAATTTGTTATAAAGCGCTTCATCATCGTGATTCTGTCTGTCCATGGTGTCTGGTCGATCGAATCTTAAAAGGTGAAACCGTTCGGTGTGAAGTTATGACGCCCAGAGATAACTGGTATTATGTGGTCAGTACCCCCATATACCATTCAGACGGCTCTTTCTCAAAGCTGGCCATGATTATGGATATTTCCGAACGAAAGTATGCGGAAAGCTCGCTGGAGAAAAGGGTGGAAGAACAGAAATTGCTTCTGGATAACATACAGACACAAATCTGGTATCTAAAAGATGCAAAAACATATGGCGCGGTAAACAAGGCACATGCCCAATTTTTAAACCTGGAAAAGAAGGGTATAGAACATAAAGCAATTTCGGAAGTTCTGGGTAAAGAAGAAGCCGAGCTATTTATGGCTCACAATCAGAAAGTGTTCGATCAAAAAATCAGAGTTCAAACGGAAGATTGGCTTAAAAACGGGAAAGGAGAAAAACGATTATTATCCATGGTTTTTACGCCAAAACTGGACAACAATGGATATGTTGAATACGTTGTTTGTTCGGGAGAAGACATTACCGATTATCGACGGGCGGAAGAATCACTGCGTCAAAGTAAAAAACGGCTTGACCTGGCGATGGAAGCAACCAGCGATGCCTTGTGGGACTGGGATCTAAGAACAAACAAAACATACTTCAACCCCTGTTTTTATACCATGTTAGGTTATACTCCCTACGAATTACCACAGGATTTTGACACATGGAAAAGTTTGATTCATCCCCAGGACAAAATACACATCATCAATAAGGTTCAAGAATATGTCCAGAAGAAAATCGGATCCTTTGATGTGGAATATCGCTTGCAAACAAAACAGGGGGGGTGGCGATGGATAATGGTCAGAGGGAAAGTGGTCGATCGGGATGAAAGGGGCACGCCCGTTCGAATGGTCGGCACACATGTCGATATTACCGAGCGTAAACTAAACGAAGAAGCTTTGCGAATCAGTGAGGCGAATCTGCGTGACGAGAATATACGGTTGAAAGCATCCTTTAAAGGCTCCAATCAGTTCGGCAATATTATCGGGAAAAGCAAGGTCATGCACGAAGTCTATGAGACGATTTTAAAAGCCGCCCAATCCAATGCCAGGGTCATTATTTATGGAGAGTCGGGTACGGGTAAAGAGTTGGTGGCGAAAACCATCCATGATTTGAGCAACCGCGGCAGCAGGCGTTTTGTCACCGTCAATTGCGGCGCCATTCCGGAGACCCTCGTTGAGAGCGAGTTCTTTGGTTATAAAAAGGGCGCATTTACCGGAGCGGATATGGACAAACCCGGTTATTTGACGATCGCCGACGGTGGCACGTTATTTATGGATGAAATCGGTGAACTTGACCTGAACATGCAGGTGAAATTATTACGTGCTATCGAAGGCGGCGGGTATACCCCTATCGGCAGCAGGGAAAATATAAAACCTGACATTCGCATCATTGCAGCGACCAATAAAAATTTGAAGGAAAGCGTGGAACGGGGCGAAATGCGCGAAGATTTTTATTACAGGATCCATATCATTCCCATCTATCTCCCGCCATTGAGAGAACGCAAAGAAGATATATCTTTGCTGGTCTATCACTTTCTTCAGGAATATAGTGATGACAAGACGATACATTCCATTCCGGAACATATCATAAAATCGCTGCAAGACTACGATTGGCCGGGCAATGTCCGGGAACTCCAGAATACGATACATCGTTATATTACATTGAAAACGATAGACTTTATGGATATACCCCAGTCCAAAAGGAATGAAGCGGATATCATCCCCGATGGTATCCTCATTCAAAATGATCGAGATGTTGAATTGCGAACGCTTATGGAAAAATTTGAAAAGAAAATCATAACAAGTACCTTGGAAAGACACCGGTGGCATAAAACCAAAGCCGCTTCGATTTTGGGTATTGATCGTAAAACCCTTTTCAGAAAGATTAAAAATCATGAGATTTTATAGCCCCACATTGGGACAAATATGCCCCAATGATAACTTCTTCAATATTTCCGGTATATAATCCTTTCTGCGGGGCAAAATGGGGCAGTTTCGCCCCATTTATTTAAGGGTCATATCGCAACTCGATTTCTTACAGCATATAATATGTTATTATTTCAATTCCTTATCCATTACCCTTTTTTGGCATGACTGTTGCAGAGGTCGGGTACTTTGTAAGTTCCATCAATTTTCCTCCAAACAGACGTTTTTTACCGAAGGACCATTTTGTCGACGACAATTTGGTAAAATTTTCCATTGGCGAAGAAAAAGGAGCACGATACAATGGCGGTGAAAGTAATTATTAAACGAATCGTTCCCCAAAACAAAGCCGAAGTCTTAAAGCCGCTGCTTCAAAAACTTAGAAGCCAGGCCATGCAGCAACCCGGTTATATCTCGGGAGAAACCTATAAACGAATCGATCGTCCGGGCGAGAGCCTGGTGGTCAGCACCTGGAAATCCATGGAAGATTGGAGATCATGGGTGATGAGTGACGAAAGAAGGGGAACACAGGAAAAAATAGATGATTTGCTCGGAGAGAAATCAGAGTTCGAAATATATGCATATGATTAAAGGAAGTTACCAATGGGAATCATCGAAGATAAGATCAAGGATCTCAAGGCGCGAGAAGCCAGGGTTCTTGGGATGGGCGGAGAGAAAGCCGTCGCGGTTCAGAAGGAGAAAGGCAAACTGACGG
>Ga0307440_1000399_pt1 | contig 21300 bp, 15 predicted proteins | sample SalMarWE160410MG_FD_202150 | JGI IMG/M metagenome (GOLD analysis project Ga0307440, IMG submission 202150) | Salt marsh sediment microbial communities from the Plum Island Ecosystem LTER, Massachusetts, United States - WE1604-10 | ecosystem: Environmental > Aquatic > Marine > Intertidal zone >... | reverse complement strand
CGTCGAGCAAGGACCGGGTGGGCATCACCCGCCGCTTCCCGATCGGACCCATCGCCGGGATCAGCCCGTTCAACTTCCCGCTCAACCTCGCGGCCCACAAGGTGGCGCCGGCGATCGCGTCGGGCAACCCGATCGTGCTCAAGCCGCCGTCCAAGGATCCGCTGGTGATGCTCACCGTGGGCGAGATCATCGACGCCGCCGGCGTGCCCGAGGGGGCGGTGAGCATCCTGCCCATGAGCCGCGAGCTGGGCGACCGCATGGTGTCCGATGAGCGGTTCAAGCTGCTCACCTTCACCGGCAGCCCCGCCGTGGGCTGGCGGATGAAGGAGCGGGCCGGCAAGAAGAAGATCGTCCTCGAGCTGGGCGGCAACGCCGGCGTGATCGTCGACCGCAGCGCCGACCTCGACTGGGCGGTCAAGCGCATCGTCACCGGCGCGTTCGCCTACAGCGGCCAGGTGTGCATCAGCGTCCAGCGGATGTTCGTCCACGAGGACGTGTGGGACGCGTTCATGGGCAAGTTCGCCACCGCTGCCGCCGCGCTCAAGGTGGGCGATCCGGCGGATCCGGCGACCGACGTCGGACCGATGGTCGACGAGGCCAATGCCCGCCGGACGCAGGCTTGGGTCGACGAGGCGAAGGCGATGGGCGGCAAGGTGCTCACCGGCGGCACCGCGAACGGCACCTACTTCCCGCCCACCATCCTGACCGACACGCCGTTCGAGGCCCGGGTGTGCTCCGCGGAGGCCTTCGCGCCGCTCGTGGTCGCATTCCCGTTCCACGAGATCGGGGACGCGATCGATGCCGTCAACGACAGCCTGTTCGGGCTCCAGACGGGCGTGTTCACCAACGACCTCGATCACGCCTGGACGGCGTTCCACCGCCTGGAGGTCGGCGGGGTCATCGTCAACGACATCCCCACCTATCGCATCGACCACATGCCCTACGGCGGGGTCAAGGACTCGGGGCTCGGACGCGAGGGCCTGCGCTGGTCGATCGAGGACATGACCGAGCTCCGGATCATGGTCCTCGCCTGGCCCCAGTAAGGCTGTCCTGCCTGGGCCAGCGCGGTCAGCCTGTGCCCTCCGCACGGTCGCCGCGCGGCGGCACTCCGATCCCCAGGGCGCGCACGTGCCCGGGCCAAGCCATGTCGGCCAGGCCGTTGCGACCATCGAGCACGACCTCGAGGTCCGGGAACCACGCGGCACCCAGCGTCTGGAACACCGGATCGGCCGTCTGGAGCACGATGGCGCGCGCCGGGCTGGGCGTCGCCCAGGTCCACGGCTCGGCCCCGCATCGCGTGATCTCCTCGGGCGAGAGCAGCGGGTCCCATCCGGAGACCCGGGCACCGTCCGCAGCCAGCCGCTCGATCAGGGGCAGCGCTCTCGAGTAGGCCAGCTCATGGACGCCCTCGCGGTACGTCAGTCCCAGGACCAGGACGTCAACCCCGTCGAGAGCGCCGAGCTCGCCGCGCAGCGCGTCGATCGCGACGTCCACCTGGCCGTCGTTGACCCGCCTCGCCAGCTGGACCATGGCCATCTCGGGTGCGCGGGAAAGCAGGAAGTGCGGGTAGACGGGAATGCAGTGGCCCCCGACACCCAGGCCCGGCTGGTGGATGTGGCTGTAGGGCTGCGAGTTGGCGGCCCGGATCACCTCGAGGACGTCGACACCCACGCGTCCCGCATACCGGGCGAGCTCGTTCGCGAATGCGATGTTGAGGTCGCGGTACGTGGTCTCGGCGAGCTTGCTGAGCTCCGCCGCCTCGGCGGTGCTCATCGCCACCACCTCGGCGTCCAGCACCGACGCGTAGAACCGAGCCGCACGTTCGGTGCTCAGAGGGCCGATCCCGCCGACCAGCTTGGGGTAGGTCGCGAGGTTCCGGAACACGGCGCCGCTGAACAGTCGCTCGGGTGAGAACGCCACCCCGAAGGCGATCTCGGGCTCGAGGCCGCTGAGGGCGGCGAGCCGTGGCGCGTAGCGGTTCCGCGTGTCCCCGACCGGAAGGGTCGTCTCGAAGATGACGGTGCTGCCCGGGTGGACGCCGGGCCCGATGGAGTCCGCGGCCGCGTCCATGAACCCGTAATCGGGCTGCTGCCGGTCATCGAGCATGACCGGAACGATCAGGATGACGACATCCGCTTCGCGCGCAGCGGCCGCTGCGTCCAGGGTGGCTCGCAACAAACCGTTCGCGTGCACCTCGGCGACCCGTTCGGCCAGGCCAGGCTCCTCGGCGACATGCGCCCGCCCGGCATTGATGGCGCCCACGACACCCGGGTTCACGTCGACCGCGATCACGGACCATCCGTGGGAGGCGTACTGGGCGGCCAGCGGCAGCCCCATCTTGCCGGCACCGACGACGGCCACGGTTCCGGTCGTGCCGGGCTCACCCAGCCAGGGTGAGGCAGGCCTCGTCTTGCCGTGCACGCAGGGCTGCTCGGGGAGGGTGATGGTCCCGCCGATGACGGAGGCCGTGGTCGACGGCCGGTCCGTGATCCTCATGCGCCGTCGATCCTCGAGGCCAGGGTCGCCAGATCGACCGGTCGTCCGTCGCCCGCCGCACTGAGGAGCGCAGTCGCGATGGCCAGTGCCCACAGGCCGTCGACACCGTCGACGGCCGGACGGCCACCCTCTCGAGCCACCTTCAGGAACGCGTCGAGCTCGGCCGCCAACGGCTCGTGGCTGGCCACGTCGACCGCGACCACGTTGCCTTCGAAGGTGGTGGCATATCCGTCGATGATCGTGGGGCTGCCGACGTCGGCGCTGGTGAAGGTCAGCCGCTGGGTCAGGTAGTCGAGCTCGAACATGCCTGCCTCCCCGACCACCGCCAGCTGCCGCCGCTTGGCCGGCGTGAGCCAGTTGACGTCGAGCATGCCCGTGGCGCCGGACGGGAAATGGAGCAGCCCGAACAGGAGATCCTCGTTGGTCGCATGGAGCCGCTGGGCGGTCTCCGCGTAGACCCGCGTCGGCCGCTCGCCGGCCACCCAGGACAGGATGTCCGCGTCGTGGGTCGCCAGATCGATCGTCACGCCTACGTCGCGGATCCGGGCCGGAAAGGGCCCTGCACGGCGGCTGGTGATCGAGTACAGCGTGCCGACCCAGCCCTTCTCGATCCGTCGTCCGAGCTCGAGCACCGCCGGGTTGAACCGCTCGACGTGGCCCACCTGCAGCGGAACGCCCTTGGCGCGGGCGGCGCTGACGAGCCCCAGCCCCTCCTCCACGGTCGCGGCCAGCGGCTTCTCCACGAGAACCGGCAGGCCGCGCGCGATGGCCGCGTGAGCGATGGCGGCATGGGATGTCGTCGGCGCGGCGATGACCACGGCCTCGAGCCCGGCATCGTCGATCATCGCCAACGCGTCGGCGAAGCCTGTGGCGCCGGTCTTGGCGACGGCGTCCGCCACGAGGTCGGCAGCCGGGTCGGCGACGGCCGCGAGGACGCAGCCCTCTCGCGAGGAGAGATGGCGAAGGTGGTTGCGACCCATCGAGCCGAGGCCGGCGAGCCCGACCCGCAGCGGCGCGGTCATCGGTCCCCCTCGGTCTTGGCCGGTGCGGCCGAGACGCTCGCTTGCGACACTGGCGTTGCCACCTCGCGGACCGCGGCGATCACCGCCGTGAGCTCGTCGTCGGTGAGGTTCGGCCGGACGGGGATCGACAGGACCTCGTCTGCCAGGTGGTTCGTGACCGGGAGGTCGAGGTCGGCCGCGCCGGGGAGGTACCTCTGGAGGTAGTCCTGCCGGTGGACCGGGACGGGGTAGTAGATCAGGGTCCCGATGCCACGCTCGGTCAATCCATCGACCACCTGCTGGCGCTCACCCGGGAATCGCATCGTGTACTGGTGCCAGACGTGCTCGCGGCCTTCGGGCACGACCGGGACGAGGTAGTCGCGGAGGCCCTCGGCGAGACGGGCAGCGTTGCGCCGCCGCCGGGCCGTGCGTTCGTCAAGCCGGGAGAGCTGGGCAAGCCCGAGCGCCGCCGCGAGATCGGTCGGCTTGAAGTTCGTGCCCAGTTCGTCGTGGTGGTAGCGCTCACGCATCCCGTGGTTCCGGTAGAGGCGCAGCCGCTCGGCCAGGTCGTCGTCGTCGGTCGTTGCGAAGCCGCCCTCGCCCGTCATCAGGTTCTTGGTTGCGTACAGGCTGAACATCGCGGGGCCGAACTGGCCCGCGCGCCGACCGCGGTAGGTGGCGCCGTGGGCCTGCGCCGCATCCTCGATGATCCGCAGCCCATGGCGTTCGGCGATCTCGATCAGGGGATCCATATCGCCCATCAGCCCGTACAGGTGAACCGGCAGGATGGCCCTCGTCCTGGGCGTGATCCGCCCCTCGACCTGGTCTGGATCGATGCAGAAGTCGTCGCTGCGGACGTCCACGAACACCGGACGCGCGCCGACCTGGAGGATGGCGCTGACCGTGGCGTTGAACGTGAAGCTGACCGTGATCACCTCGTCCCCGGGCCCGATCCCGAGCGCGCGCAGGATGGCCTCGAGGGCGACAGTCCCGTTGCTCATCATGATCGCGTGGCGAACGCCGCAGTAGGCCGCCCACCGCTCCTCGAACTCGGCTGTCCTGCGGCCCATCGCGAGCATCCCGGACCGGAGCACGTCGAGGACCGCCTGCTCCTCGGCGGGGCCCACATCGGGTCTGGAGATCGGGATCATCGTTGTTCGGCCTCCCCGTGGGATCGGGTGCATCGACCGTCCCCGATCTCGTACTGATCGCCACAGACGCCACATTCGGCATGTCCGGATGATCCGCCCGTCGTCGTGCGTCCGAGCTCGTCCCGGAGACGCCGCCCGCAGGCGCACACCCAGCCCAGCAGCCGCGCCGGGTTGCCGGCGACCAGGGCGTGGTCGGGCACATCACGCGTGACCACGGCCCCCGCGCCGACCGTCGCGAACCGGCCGACGGCGCAACCGGCGACGACCACGGCACCGGCCCCGATCGAGCAGCCCAGCCTGAGGATGATCGGGCTGACCTGCCAGTCCTCGGCGCGCGCCAGCTCGCCGTTCGCCGTGATCGCCCGCGGAAAGCGGTCGTTGGTCAGGATCGCGTTGGGCCCGATGAACACCCCGTCCTCCACGGTGACCCCGTGGTACACGAGCGCCACGTTCTGGATCTTGACCCGATCGCCGATGACGACGCCCTCATCGATGAACGCGTCGCGGCCGATGATGCACTCGGCGCCGATCCGAGCCCCGGTCCGCACCTGGGCCCGGTTCCAGATGCTGGTGCGCGGACCGACGGTGACATCGGCCTCGAGGTCCGCGGTCGGGTGGACGCGTGCTGAATGATCGATCATGAAATCGGTTGGGCTCCCCGTGGCGGGCGGAGGTCGGTTCGGGCCTACGCCGCACGGAGGACCATATCAGGCGCGGCGTGCAATCGGGCCGGTCGCTGAGCCCGGGATGGGGCCGCAGCGCATCTCCGGTGCCCTGTCGCACCATCTCGAACTGGCCCGCCCCACATGTACCGGCTGTGTCGGGCCCCGACCCGTGCTGGAGCCCGTGACGCCCCCGCGACCCTCGGACAGACGGCGGACGGTCAACGGGATTTCGTCAGCCATCCATCCGGTACGCGGGAAAGAACCCATCGCAGCTGGAGACATCCGCACCTGGATCGGCGGCGCGTACCAGGCGTTTGTATGCGGACAAGTCGAGGACCATGCGGAGCGTGCTGAACGGTTGGCGGTCGGGCGAAAAGCCAAGCTTGAAATGGAGGAGCGAGTCCTGGTTGGCGCCGACGCCGCCACCCAGGTGCAGGATCTGGCAGCCCTGCTCACGGCCCCACATGCTCGCGTGGTGGATCATCAGCTTCGTGGGCTGCAGATGGATCGACTTCTCCGCGGTGCCGGACAGGTGGTATTCCACGATCGATCCCGACCTCACGAACAGGCCGGCAGCGGCAACGTCTCCGTCGCGCTCAACCACGCACAGCTTCAGTCGGTCGCCCAGCGCGTCTCGCAGCTCCGCGAAATAGGCGTCGTCGAAGAAGTAGAAGGCTCCCGCTCCGCGACGCTCCATCGTCTCTCGATAGAGCCGCTTGAACGTGTCGAGGTGGCGAAACTCCTCGTCCATGCGGGCGACGAAGCCAAGGCGGCGGGTTCGCACGATGTCCCGCCGGTGGTTGTTTCGCAGCTTCGCCCACAGATCTCCGTCCGGTCCGGTCAGGTCGATCCTCACGGTGTCGCCATGCTCGACCAGGGTGCCCAGCCCGGCCGGTGGGATCGGGTTGAGGATCGGGTGAAGCCGGATGAACACCGACACGATGCCAGCGCCGCGCAGCAGCTCGCGGCAGGCCACCATCGCGATTCTCTGGAAGTCCGGGTCGCTATCGGTGAACAACGGACCTGGATAGCCGTACGGCGAGGTTGCGTCGACGCCGCCGCCCTCGACGTCGCGAATGATCAGAGGCAGCAGCATGGCGCGGCCTCCCATGGTCAGATGCAGCGCACAAGCCCGGCCTCGCTCCCGGGTGGCGCACATGGTGACGTAAGCCGGAAGGTGATAGAAGTCGTGCGGGATCGAATCGAGCATCGCCCCCCATTCGGGGGCGTCTGCGCCGATCAGCCCACCATCGATCGTCAACGGCCTCCCCTCGATCTGGCGTGACGGCTCCGGCTCATCGAGCAGGTCCCGGATCATGAGCAGCTCGCCGCGCTCCACCCCAACGTACGCGTAGCCCAGCGATTCGTACAGCCGCCGAGCCCGCACGTTGTCAGGGTGCACCCTCAGGCGCATCGCGATCGCACCACGTCGCCGGGCCTCGTCATGCAGCATGCCCATCATCCGTCGTCCGAGCCCACGACCCTGAAGCTTCTTGCGGACGGCGATCCCGAGCGTCGGAAGGGGATAGCCCTCGTCCCAGCCACGCAGCATGCCGTACGCCGCCGGCTGGCCGTCCTCGGACAGCAGGATGTAGGTGTCTCGACCGACGCGCTGCGCGATCTTGCGCGCCTCCTCGGCGGTGAACGGGTGCGGCCGGAAGAACCTGTCGTCGATCTCCTGGAAGATGTCCGCGAGGTCGGGCACGTCCGCGGGTCCGACCACCCGAAGGGGTCCCCGACGCGCACCTGTTTCCACGCCGCCATCGTAGGAGCGATCCGTGGTTTGCGCTTATGGGCGGTGGGACCCTCGGCGGACGCGGAGCCGACGGGCTCTGGTGGCCAGCCGATGCCCTGTGCCGTGAGCGGCGAGCAGAAGCCAGTTGAGCCAGTTCCCCCCGTACGGTACATAGCACCGAACGGGATGCCCGGCTCGGACGAGACCAAGCTGCAGGTTCCTCTTGACCCCGTAGAGCATCTGGAACTCGAAGGCCGAGCTGGACAGGCCCGCCCGTTGCTGAACAGCCTGGCTCCAGGCGATCGCATTGATGTCGTGGGTCGCGATCGCGGGGGTTGTCGCCTGGCGCACCAGCGTCTCGATGTCGCGCCGGAAGGCCGCGTCGATCTCGGCTCGTTCCCGGAGGACGACACCCCCCGGCTCACGGTAGCCACCCTTCACCAGCCGGATCTGAGAGCCCCGTGACGCCAGCTGGCCGAGGTCATAGGGGGGGTTGCGAAGATATGACTGGATCACGATCCCGACGGTCTGGCTGCCGAACTGCTGCTCCATCTCGTCGAACATGGCGAGGGTGCGCTGGACGTACGCGGCCTCCTCCATGTCAATGCGGACGAAGTTGCCAACCTCCGCAGCGCACTCGAGGATCCTGACCAGGTGCTCCCGGCACAGCTGCGCGTCGATGTCCAGCCCGATGCCGGTCAGCTTGATGGAGACGTTGGACTCCAACCCCTCAGCCTGAATGGCCCGCAGGGCAGCGATGGCCATCTCGGCACCGGCCTTCGCCTCCGCTTCGTCGACAATGTGCATGCCCAGGGCGTTGAGGGATCCCGTGATCCGCTCGGGGTTCAGGGCACGTACGGCTGCCAGGCCAGCGCTGAGATCCTCACCGGCGACCAGCCGCCAGGCCAGATCCCGAAACCCTGGCGTGCTCATCACGAGCTTGCGAAGGCCGGGTTTCCCGGCCGCCTGGATCGCGAGGTTACGAATCACCACCCTGTCCGATGACCTCCTGACACGCCGCCTCGGCCGTGCATGGGCTGTATGGCTGAGTGTCGCATAGCGGAGCGAACCGCAGATCCGGTAGGCTCCGGCCGACCATGAAGATCCCGGGTGCCCAGGACTCCAGTACCGCCGACACCGGCGAGATGTCGCGATCCGGCCTGGCCGGCGATGGCGAGCTGCACGTCATGGCCGAGGCCGAGATGGCGATGATGCGCGAGGAAGAGGGCGCGCGCGTTGTCGAACGCGATGGGCGCTACTGGGCAGAGACGTTCAGAGGCTTCTACCAGCCAATCCATCAGCTCGCTCCACACGCGTACGCGGACGTTCGGCGACCCACCGTGGCGTGCTGGGGGTACCGAGCCGTGCTGGCACCGGCCGACGCGCATCTGGCCAACGGCGCATACCCCGTGCACCTGCTTGAGGACCTGGCCGCGTTCACCCAGGCGGCGTTCGAGGAGAGTCGCCAGCGCGACCTGCGGAAGTGCCGGCGCCAGGTCGAGATCGTCCGGTCGCCCGACCCGGAGATCTTCCTGGACAACGGGTGGAGCGTGTACCAGTCGGCCAAGGAGCGAGTTCCACAAGGTGGGACGCTGTCCAGGGCCGCATACGTCAAGGACATCGAGCGGCGGGCAGGGGATCCCCGGCGACTCCTGGTCGCGGGCCTCATCGACGGGAGGCTGGCTGGCTATCTTGAGTCCTATGCGGTGGACGGGATCCTCTATGGCCGAGACCTCTACGTGGCCACGGAGGCGATGCGCACGGGGATCGCGACCGGACTCTACCTGGAGACCTTCGAGATCGGCATTCGATCACGGAAGGTCGGTAGGCTGTGCCTGGGGCCGGAGCTACGCGAGCGTTCCGGTCTGGCCTGGTTCAAGAAGACGCTGGGAGTACCGGTCGTCAGGGTGCCCACCCGGGTCGTCGTCCCGCGTCCCATCGCGACGGTGATGCGGATCAGCCAGCCTGCTGCGTACTATCGGATCACCGGCCTCGAGCCCGAAGGCGACGGCCGGCGACCCGGGTCAAGCGACGATGGTTGACGGAGCGGGCCCGCCGTCCATGGCCGAGGACGTCCGGGTCATGACCGAGGCCGAGATGGCGGAGCTCCGGGCCTCCGATGGCATGACCGTCGTGGAGAGCAACGGCCACTACTGGGCAGCGATCTTCCCGGGCTTCTACCAGCCGGTACACCTGCTGGCACGCCTCGAGATCGAGGCCGTTCGGCGGCCCACGGCCTTCTGCTGGGGCTACCGCGCGGCGCTCCGGGAGACGGACGCGGGCCGGACCAACGGTTCCGTGCCCGTCCATCTGAAGCGTGCCGAGGCGTTCGACGCCAGCCGGATGTCCGGGGACCGCAGGCGCAATCTGAACCGGTGCCGCCGCAAGGTCGAGCTGATCAGGTCCCGCGACCCTGCCCTGCTCGAGCAGCATGGATACCCGGTGTTTCGATCTGCGCAGGACCGCCTTCACTACTGGAGAGAGGCATCCGCCCCCGACTATCGTCGGGACATCGGTGCGCGGGTCAGGGACGACCGGCGACTGTTCGTCGTCGGCCTCGTCGACGGGAAGGTGGGTGGATACCTGGAATCGTACGTCGTTGATGGTGTCCTCTACACGCACGAGCTCATCGTCGCGACAGATGTCATGAAGACCGGGATCAACACGGGTCTCTACGTCGAGACGATCGAGATCGCAAAGCGCGCCGGAACGGTGCGAGACATCTGCCTCGGCCTCGATACGCCCGAACGCCCCGGGCTGACCGAGTTCAAGCTGAGTCTCGGCTTCCCGATCGTGCACGTTCCGGCCCGATCCTCGATCCCGGCTCCGATCGGCGCCTACATCCGGGCGCGACGTCCGGCAGTCCACTATCGGTTGACGGGCCTGCCTCGGTCGACGTCTGGGCCGCAGGCAGGCGAGTGAAGGCCAGGGCCGTGTATCAGTCGGCCAAGCGACTGATCGACATTGCCTGGAGTCTCGCTCTCTTGATCGCCCTGTCGCCGGCGATCCTGTCCGTGGCCATCGTGGTCGCGATCACCCAGGGTCGGCCGCTCCTGTTCCGGCAACGCCGCCCCGGACTCCACGGCAAGCCGTTCACGATCTACAAGTTCCGTACCATGCGGGAACCGAAGCCCGACGAGGTGTGGTACCTGAGCGACGAGCAACGCATCACCCGTGTGGGAAGGTTCCTGCGGTCGTCGAGCCTGGACGAGATCCCCGAGCTTTGGAACGTGATCCGGGGCGACATGAGCCTGGTCGGTCCGCGCCCCCTCCTCATGGAGTATCTCGGCGAGTACACGCCGGAGGAGGCACGCCGTCACGACATGAGGCCCGGGATCACCGGCTGGGCCGTCGTGAACGGGCGAAACCTGCTCCGGTTCAGGGATCGACTGGCGCTGGACACCTGGTACATCGACCATTGGAACCTCCGCCTCGACGCGCGGATCCTGGCGATGACCGTGACCCAGGTGCTGCGGCGAACCGGCGTGACCCCGACCGAGGACCTGGAGCTGGGGTTTCCGTTGCCCGTCCCCGGCGCCGGCCGCGCGCGGGAGCGATCCGAGCCGGATCCCCTGGCCGGTCCCCAGCCCGAGGATGCCCCCTGATCGCGATCCGGGCGCGAATCAGTCGATCGCCTCGCACAACGCAGCCGCAGCCCGCCGAACCTCGTCGTCAGCCATCCGGCTCGAGAACGGCAGAGCAAGGGTCGAGGCCGCCACGCGCTCGGTCACCGGGAAGTCGCCCGGCGCGAAGCCGAACGTCGCGCGGTAGAACGGCTGCAGATGGAGCGGTGAGAAGTACGGACGGGCCGCCACCCCCAGCTCTCCGAGGCGCCCGATCACGCGATCGCGATCGATCTCCGGATGCAGCCGCACGACGTAGACGAACCAGTTCACGATCTCCTCCGGACCTGCGTGCGGGAGCTGCAGCCAATCATGGCCGCCCAGCTCACGCTCGTAGACGGAGGCTGCCCGTGCCCGCGCAGCACGGAGCTCTCCGAGCCGCTCGAGCTGCGCGACGCCGAGCGCGGCCGAGAGCTCATCGAGACGGTAGTTGTAGCCCAGCCGCACGTGCCGAAGCCAGGTTCCATCGGTGTCCCGGCCCTGGTTGCGCAGGCTGCGCATCGTGTCAGCCAGCTCGTGATCGTCGGTCACGACCATGCCACCCTCGCCGGTCGTGATCTGCTTGTTCGGATAGAAGGCGAACACGGCCGCGTCGCCGAAGCTGCCCAGTGGCCTCCCATTCACCGATGATCCCAGACCCTCGCAGGCGTCCTCGATGATCGACCAGCCTCGACCTCTCGCCAGCATCTCGATCGCCTCGATCCGGCACGGACGGCCGAACACGTGCACGGGCAGAACTGCACGTGTGTACGAGGTGACGGCGGCGCCGATCTGATCCGGGTCGATGCCGAGGGTGTCCTCCTCGATGTCCACGAACCGTGGGACGGCCCGCTCGTAGAGCAGGCAGTTGGCAGACGCCACGAAGCTGAATGGTGTCGTGATGACCTCGTCGCCCTCGCCGATCTCGAGTGCCCGCACACAGAGGTGGAGCCCGGCCGTTCCGCTGGAGCAGGCGACTCCCTCGTCCCGGCCGGCAAGCTCGGCCATGCCGGCCTCGAATCGCGGTGCGAACGGCCCGAGGGCCAGGCTGTCACTCCGCAGCACCTGGGAGACGAGCTCGAGCTCGCGCTCGCCGACGTTGGGCCTCGAGAGCGGGATCGCCGTGTCCCGAGTGGGGCTGGGCTTCGGGGACATCGGACCTCCGGATCGTTCAAGCCCGGCGCCGGCCGCGCTATCCGGGCTGCCGCCGCTTGCGGCACGGGCCCGCAACGTATCACGCCGCCGTCGAGGGGGCCACGAGGCGTGGCGCCGGTAGGTCTGGATCCAGGATGCCCGGTGCGTCCTGGCACAGGTGATTGGGGTGGCCACGCAGGGCGCGAGTCCAGGTAATCCACATCTGCTGGCGTGCGGTGGCATGCGGGGCAGTCGCGGCCAGTCCGTCACTGCCTTAAGTCCCGTACCAATGCACGGCTATGCCCGGCGGCTCCATGGCGGTAGGGTGCAGCAGCGTCCCCAGTATCCCCGCAGTCGGCTGACCGCGACATCCGGCCGGCCTCCCTGTAAATAGCACACCCGTCGCGAGACGGGGCCGCAAAGCCACGGGACTCTCCGAGTCAGCCGGGTTGCCGAAAGGAGCCACCACCTCATGTTCTGGGATGGCTCGCGCTGGATCGATGAACGCGTCCACGAGGCCGAGCTGGCACGGGCCAGGTCCACCTCGAACCATCGTCCCCACATCGCCCTACTCGTCGCGGCCGTCCTGGTCGGGGTTGCCGTCCTAAGCCTGCCTTCAGTGCAGCCGGCGGCGGCGAGCTACCAGTCGCGTGCCCTCACGGCGGCTTGGGGAACGAGCTACACGATGGACATCGTGCAGGAGTCGGCCCGACACGTGGCGGCCCGCGGCACATGGCGCCGCAAGACCAACGCCCGGTTCCTCGGAAGGCACGTGCTCACGTCCTGGCAGCGCGGCGCCACGATCAGCTACACGTTCACCGGTACCGGGATCGCGATTGTCGGCCCCACCAGCCGCCATCGCGGCAAGGCGCGGATCTCCATTGACGGAAACGTCGTCGAGACTGTCAGCTCCCACTCGAATCGATATCACCGCAAGGTGACGTTGTTCGCAACGAGCTGGGCCACGGAGCAGACGCACACGATCACGGTCACCGTTCTCGGAAAGACCCGAGATACGAAGCTCTCGGTCGACGCGTTCGTGGTGCGCCATCCGAAGGCCAACGGTCATGGCCAGGCCACCCTCACGCCGGCACCGACCAAGGCACCGGCCCCCACGGCCACACCCGCTCCCGCGGCCGGATCGCTTGCGATCAGCGCCGTGTCCGCCTATGACATCACGACCAACGCGGCCAAGGTCACCTGGACCGTCTCCGCGCCGGCCACGGGTCAGGTCGAGTACGGCACCTCGACGCGATACGGCGAGGCATCGATCCTCGAGGCGTCGTTCCACTACTCGACACACGTCCAGACCCTGTCGGGGCTGAGCCCGGGCACCCGCTATCACTTCCGCGTCCATTCCGTCGCAGCCGATGGGCGCAGTGTCTACAGCCCTGACTACACGGTCACGACGGCCCTCGCTGCGGCCGCCCCGACCGTGGCGCCAACCGCCACTCTCGCGCCAACCGCAACCCCCGCCCCCCCGGCGGCGACCCCAAGTCCGACCCCCGCGCCAACCGCGACCGCCAAGCCAACGCCTGTACCCACGCCAGCGCCGGTCGGCAGCTCCTCCCTGTTCGGCAGCGCATTCAACGCCGACACCCTCGCCAACACGCAGGTTGGGGGAACAGACGGCTCGGGCAAGACGCAGGTAGCCTTCCGGTTCCGGGCCACCGGCACGTCCCTCGCGTCCGTCCGGTTCTTCATCCAGTCGGGGAGCGGCTATGGAGCCGGCACGGGCGGCACGCTCGAGCTGTCCATCCGACCCGACGCCAGCGGTGTTCCGTCCTCCAACGTGCTTGGCTCAGCCTCCATCGTTCATCCAGGAACAAACGCCGGGCGCATCGTCACGTTCTCGCCTGCGGTGTCCCTCACCAAGGGCGCGATCTACGACCTCGTGTTCCGCAACACTGACGCCAGCCCACAGTCCAACTTCGTGTCCGTCAACGCGACCTACGTCTACGGCACGGCGCTCCACCCGCTGCAGCCAAGCGGCGACGACATGTCCGTCCTGATCAATCAGGGCACCTGGGCCAAGCGCACCAACTACATGCCCGTCCTCGATCTGGGCTGGGCCGGCGGTTCGCACTCCGGACAGGGCTACATGGAGATCTGGGTGCGTGACTACGCCAACATCGGTGGCTCAGCGAAGGTTCGGGAGACGTTCACGAACCCAACTGCCCGGACCATCACGACCCTTGCCGCCCGCGTCCGACGGACCTCGGGTTCGGGGGCCCTGACGCTGTCCATCCCGGGAGTCGCCTCGGCCACCGTGCCAGCGTCCGCGGTGCCGGCGTCCGCTCCGGGCGGCGACAACGGCGGCGCCGTGTGGGTCGTCGCGACCCTGCCCTCGCCGGTGACACTACCTGCCGGGTCGGGCTCGTTGGTGCTGACCGCTCCGTCCGGCACGACATACACCACGTTCCCGGTGCGGAAGGGTGCGGACTACGGCTACGACGCCGCGACGTGCTTCGCTCAGGGCCAGGCTCAGTACACCACCGGCGGATCCTGGCAGCCGTTCAATGGCGACGCCAACGGCTCCGACCTCCAGTTCTACCTCAAGTAGAGGTTGATCTTGGCCGCGGCAGCGGCCGTGTGCAAGCGGTGCGCGCCAGCTCGCCGGGTGGCGTCCTGACCCCGCTGTAAGAGTGAAGACGGCGTAGGCTCCAAAGTGGACCTAGGAAGTTCGCATCAGGAGACCACGCCGTGGATCGAAGAATAGCCCCCAGCGTCCAGATCGAGGCCGCGATCGAGGCGGCCCTGCTCGCCGGGCTCGAGGAGCCCGACCGGCTCACCGAGCTCGGCCGCCTGGGCGCCCGGCTCGTCCTCCAGCGGGCCGTCGAGGACGAACTCGAGGCGTTCCTCGGCCGGGCTCGCTACGAGCGGACGGAGGCGGCCAGCGGTTCCCGGAACGGTCACCGGCCCCGCCGGATCCAGACCGCCGAGGGCGAGCTGACGATCGCCATGCCCCAGGTCCGCGACAGTCTCACCCGGTTCGTCAGCACGACGATCCCCGACACCCGGACGATCGTCCGGACCCGACCGCTCGAGGCGCTGGTCATTGGTGCCTACGTCCGGGGCCTGTCCGATCGCGACATCGAGAGTCTCGCCCGCGAGGCCGGTCTGGGTCACATCAGCCGGACCGCGGTCAGCACGATCTGCCGCGAGCTCCGGGATCGGTACCGGGCGTTCCGGGCGCGCAGCCTGGGCGAGGTCCGCCTGCTCAGCCTGATGCTCGACGCCATCTACCTGCCGGTCCGGCCCGACGGGCCCAAGGAGGGCGTCCTCGTCGCCTGGGGCTTCACGACCGACGGCGACCGGGTGCTGCTCGACGTCTGCCTCGGCCAGCGCGAGCGGGTCGAGGACTGGACGGAGCTCGGGCGCGGCCTCATCCGGCGCGGTCTGCGGAGCCCGCTGCTCGTCGTGTCCGACGGGGCTCCCGGGCTGATCCGGGCGATCGGCGAGCTGTGGCCCGACGCCGACCGCCAGAGATGCGCCGTCCATCGACTTCGGAATGTCCTGGCCAAGCTCCCGAAACGGCCCGGGCTCCATGAGCGGGTCCGGGCCGCCTACTGGGCGGCGCTCGACGAGGCGACGACGCCGGCCGAGGCCGAGCATGGGCTGCGGGTCCTCGTCGGCGCGCTATCCGGCCAGTACCCCTCGGCCGCCGCCTGCCTGGCCGACGATCTGGCGGCGCTGACCGTCCACCTCGCCTATCCACCGCGGCTCAAGAGGAGGCTGCGTTCCACGAACTTGCTGGAGCGGTCGTTGGAGGAAGTCCGGAGACGGACCAAGGTCATCGGCCGCTTCCCGGGCGAGACCTCGTGCCTGACCCTCGCCTGGGCGGTCATGGACCTCGTCATCGCCGGCGGTCGCGGGCTCGGCCTGACCCTCCCCGAGCGCCACCAGATCGCCGCCCTCGTCGCTGCCGGCTCGACCCCGCAGATGGAGGAGCGGATCGCCTAACCTACCGGTGCCGAGGAGCCTCTGCCGTCAGAGCTTTTCCAGCAGATCCGGGACACGACCCCCAGCTCGCTCGCCGCTGCTCCCGCACCCGCGCGCGTCCACGCGGGCCACTCGGCACGACGCGATTCGACTGGCGCGCGATAATCCTGAACGCGCGCCGGCCGCCGGGCTGCTGGCGCACGGACGCCCGAATGCCGGGCAGTCGAACGTCGTTCGCACGAGAACAACCATCGGCAGCACGCTCGGACCATCGGGCCGAGCCCTCCGCGATGCGCTGACACCAGGTCGCCGACCACGTTTGGCCGCACCCGCCGGGCATGCCGGGCGCCGTTGACCTGGGTCCCGGATCGTCCGATGTGTCACCAGGAGGCAGCACACTGTCGCACCGACACCGCTCCAACCGTCCAGGGCGCCGTGTGCGCCTCACGCCCTCGCGGTGGCTGGCCATCCTGGCCGCCCTCAGCCTGGGCCTTGCGGTCGGCCTGCCGGACGTCCCGCCGGGTGCCGGGATCGTTGGCCTCGGTGGGTCGACCGCCGCGCCCGAGCGTGTCGGCGCCCCGGCACTCGGGCTGGTCGCTGCACTGTCCATGACCCACGTCTACGGGCCGGGCATCGCAATGGACAGCCTCAACAACAGCGTGGTCGGTGGATCCGCGAACCACCGGGTCGCCTACCGCTTTCGCGCGTCGACCACGTCCCGGCTGAGCTCGATTCGCGTGTACCTGATGGGCCCCACCCATGCCGGCTACGGGGCTGGGACCGGTGGAACGTGGCGGGTCACCGTCGAGACCGATGACGGTACGTCCCGGCATCGGCCGTCGGGCAGGGTCCTCGCGTCGACGACGATCAGGCCTACCAAGGTGTTCCCGCTCATCAAGTGGTCGACGCGGGCACGTCTGAAGAAGGGCAAGCTGTACCACATCGTATTCACCAACGTGGATGCCAACCCGGCGGCCAACTACGCCTCGCTCAATGGAGTGTTCACCTACCGGCCGACGGCGCGTCGCGAACCCGCGTTCAGCAATAACAGCTGGGGCCAGCTGACGAGCTCAAGTGGCGGCTGGGCAGAGTCGTCGAGCACCGTGCCCATCATGCAGCTCAACTACGCGAACAGGGTCGTTCGCGGGCTCGGCTACATGGAGGTCTGGGTGGCCGCCGCCAAGACGATCTCGGGTAGCCGTCGGGCCCGCGAGACGTTCACGGTCAGGGGCCCGAACCGCAGGGTCTCCAGGGTCGCGGTTCGCGTCCGGCGGATCAGCGGCAGCAGCCCGCTGAACCTCCGGCTGGAGAAGGGAGGCGGAAAGGTTGTGGGCAGCTGCGCGGCCCCAGCCTCATCGATCACGACTTCCAATCACGCGAGCTGGGCGGAGTGCTCGTTCTCGACCGCGCGGACGCTCAAGGCAGGCAGCCACTATCACCTCGTGGTGAGCGCGCGTGCGGACACGTCCTACTCGCTGTACGTGATCCGCGAGGGTTCCACCTACGGGTTCAGCCCCGGCACCTACTTCAGCGATGGCCGCGCCCAGTACACGACCGGTAGCGGCTGGGTTGGCTTCGAACAACCAGGCGGGTCTGGGAACGCGCGTCAGGCGGATCTGCAGTTCTACTTCAGGTGAGGACGGGCCGACGGGCCTGCCTCCGTCCGGGGCTCGCCGGGCCGGCTGCCCTCGCTCCCCGGCCGGGTGCGATTCGACAGGCAGGGTGATAATCAGGCGGTGATGGCCCCGGGGCCAGTGTGCCGGGACGCATGGCTTCCGACGGCCGTCCTCGCCTCTACCAGAACATCCTCGCGCGGCGAGATCGGGTGCCGCGCTCAGGGCCGTGGCTGCCGGGAAGCATCGGCGGTTGTGCTACCGCGGCCGCCACATCGCCGGGTGGTGATGTGGCGTGATCCGCTCACCGTCGGAGCCTCGGGACTGTGCGGAACCTGCTCGCGACAACAGGAGGAAGTACGCTGATTCGCTCCGATCACGTCAGGCGCCCGGCCCACCGGAGGGGCCACATGCTCCAATGGCTGCTGGCCGTCATCGTTGCCGCTGCATTCATCGCCGTTGAGCTGCCGAGCGTTGCCCCGGCCTCGGCGGCCTCCGGGCCGAAGGTCGTCATCGTGGTTGGGCCCGCAGGCTCGAGCACCCGCCACTATCGCGCTCTCGGTCGGCACGCGGCAGCCGTTGCTCGTCGCTACACCGACAATGTCGTTCAGGTGTACAGCCCCAACGCCACCTGGTCGCGCGTGCGGTCGGCCATGGCCGGTGCGTCTGTCGTCGTCTACTACGGCCGTGGTCGCGGCTACCCGTCTCCGTATTCGTCGTCCCTTCATCGAGCCTCTGAGGACGGGTTCGGACTCAATCCGCGGGCCGGTCACGGCAACCGCGCGATCGCGTACTACGGAGAGCGCTACATGCGCAAGACATCACTCGCCACGAGTGCGGTCGTCCTGATCTACAAGGCTCGGTACGCGGCGGGCCGCGGCGGCGCGGGCGAACCGTCTCGTTCAGTCGCCAAGCGCCGGGTCGACAACTACGGTGCGGGCTTCCTCGCAGCGGGCGCTGCAGCGGTGATCGCCGAGCGATCGGGTGGGATCAGCTACTACATCCGATCGATCTTCACTACCTCCCAGACGCTGGACACCATGTGGCGCCACGCACCCACCGCAAACGGCAACCTCAGGGGCTTCCACTCCACGAGGGCCCCGGGTGCGAAGGGCCGGGTGGATCCTGAGCACCCACGGTCGGGCTACGACCGGTCGATCGTCGGCTGGGTCGGGACATCGACGTCTGCGGTTCGGGCCTCCAGCCCTCCGGCACAGCCATCGCCGCCCGCACAGCCATCGCCGCCCGCGGCATCGGTCTATGGCACGGGGATCAACGCCGACAGCCTCAACAACTCCGTCGTCGGCGGATCCGGGAACCGGCAGATCGCATACCGGTTTCAGGCGACCACCTCATCGAAGCTCAACAGCATCCGCATCTACCTCGAGAGCGGCAGCGGCTACTCAGGCGGCAATGGCGGCAGCATCAACGTCAGCATCCAGTCCGACAGCGGAACGTCCAGTCATGTCCCATCGGGCACGGTCCTCTCGTCGACGACCGTGCTGCCCGGCAACCCGATCGCGATCGGTCACTTTCCCGTGATCCAATTCTCCAGCCCCGCGTCGTTGACCGCCGGGCACCTGTACCACGTGGTATTCCGTAACGTTGACTCCGCGCCCACGTCGAACTACGTCTCGGTCAACGGTCTCTTCCTGTTCGCGAACCAATCGACGTGGCAGCCGGGCCTGTCCAATACGGACTGGGCGAACCTCGTCTACTCGCAAGGTAGCTGGTCGGACAGTCGGGGGAACGGCGCGGGAACGATCACGCCGATCATGCAGCTCAACTACGCGAACGGGGACGTTGGCGGGTTGGGTTACATGGAGGTCTGGGTGGGAGCCGCCAAGACGATCTCCGGCAGCCGGCAGGCAAATGAGACGTTCACGGTCAGCGGGTCGAACCGCAGCGTGTCCAGGGTCGCCGTGCGACTCAAGCGGACAGGTGGCTCCGGTTCGCTCCGCATTCAGCTCGAGACCTCCGCCGGCTCGCTGATCGACGAGTGCGCGATCGCGGCATCGTCGTTCCCGACGTCCGGGTATGGCGGCTGGGCCAGCTGCTCGTTCTCGACGGCCCGGACGCTGAGCTCCGGCCACGGCTACCGGGTCGTGCTCAGCTCGGCCGCCGACACCACGTACTCGCTGTTCGTGATCCGCGAAGGCTCCATGTATGGGTTTGGCGCCGTCACATACTTCAGCGACGGGCACGCCCAGTACAACGATGGCAGTGGGTGGGGCGGCTTCGACCAACCGGGCGGATCCGGAAACGCGAGCCAGGCGGACCTGCAGTTCTACCTCCAGTGAGCGTGAGGATGGATCCGTCGCGCCACGACGGGATGGATCCATCGGGCCTCGAGGGCGCGGGTCCCTCCCGGTGCGCCTGAACCACCGGCGGTGACCTTGATCCGGGAACCCGAGGGTTCGGACGACGGCTTGCATGTGCCGCGGGGCCGAGTCGCCATTGCCCTGGCCGGCCTGCTCGGGATGCTGGTCATCGTGACCGTCCTGGCTGCCCTCGCGCCCGGCAGCCCGGGCAGCGACACGTCGTCCGCGACACCTGCGCCCACCGTGTCCGGCCTGTACGGACCGGGCATCGGCATGGACAGCCTCAACAACACGGTTGTGGGTGGCTCCGACAGCGCGGCCGCGGCCTACCGGTTCCGAGCCTCGACGTCGGCGCCGCTGAGCTCGATCCGGATCTACATCATGGGTCCCAAGTACGCGGGCTACGGGGCCGGGACCGGTGGTACCTGGCAGGTGACCGTGCAGACCGATGACGGGACCGAGCGGCACGCCCCCTCGGGCACGGTGCTGGCGACCACGTCGTTCACGCCCTCAGAGGTGTTTCCCGTCATCTCCTGGTCGTCACCGGCGAGCCTGGCGACGGGTCGGCTCTACCACATCGTGTTCACCAACGTCGACGCGGACCCGGCCGCCAACTATGCGTCGGTCAACGGGATCTTCATGTACCAGCCGACGACTCCGCGCCAGGCCGCCTTCAGCGACACCGACTGGGGTCAGCAGACGCGCTCGGGGGACGGCGGCTGGTCGGAGTCGCCGAGCACGGTGCCGATCATGCAGCTCAGCTATGCGAATGGCGTGATTGCCGGCGAGGGCTACATGGAGGTCTGGATCCGATCCGCCAAGGCCATCTCGGGAAGCGCCATGGCCCGCGAAGCGTTCACGGTCAGCGGGCCCAACCGGTCGGTCAACTCGTTCAGCGTGCGGCTCATGCGCATCAGCGGCAGCAGCCCGCTCACGGTCCGACTCGAGAACGCCGACGGAGCCCTGATCGAGCAGGGCACGATCGCCGCTGCGTCGATCGCCATCGGAGCTCCCGGCGACCACCGTGGTTCCGGGCACGCCACGTGGGAGACCTATGCGTTCTCCGCTTCACGGATCCTGGCTTCGGGGCATGCCTACGACGTCGTCGTCTCCACGGCCGCGGATACCGAGTACTCGATCTTCGTGATCATGCAGGGATCGAAGTGGGGATTCGCCGCTCAGACGTTCTTCGCCGACGGGCACGCCCAGTACACCTCCGGTTCCTCGTGGGAACCGTTCACCGAGGACGGCGACGGCGCGCTCGACGAGAGCGACCTCCAGTTCTACTTCCGCTGACGGACCGGCTGCGCCGGTGCCGAGGCCAGGTCGCGGTAGAGCCCCAGCAGCGCAATCGTCTCGTGCTCCCAGTTCCACCGTTCGCTCGCGGCTGTGAGGCAGCGCCTACGGATCTCGGCGTCAGCTGCCGGGTCCAGGGCGAGCAGCGAGCGAAGCGCGTCCGCGATTGCGTCGACCGAGGCAGGTTCGCACAGCACGCCGACCGGGCCGGCTGCTGAGTCGACGACGATCCGCCGAATGGCCGGAAAGTCGCTCGCGACCACCGGGATCCCCGCCGCAAGGCATTCGAACAGCTTGTTGGGCGTCGCCAGCCAGTGGTTCAGGGTGGATCGCTGGATGGGGAG
>Ga0307440_1000398_pt1 | contig 21321 bp, 19 predicted proteins | sample SalMarWE160410MG_FD_202150 | JGI IMG/M metagenome (GOLD analysis project Ga0307440, IMG submission 202150) | Salt marsh sediment microbial communities from the Plum Island Ecosystem LTER, Massachusetts, United States - WE1604-10 | ecosystem: Environmental > Aquatic > Marine > Intertidal zone >... | reverse complement strand
TGGAGTGTCTCATCGGCCGGCTCACCCAGTTTGGAGACTTCGTGCCGGCACACCGGATCCCCTTTACGGCGGCCGAAGCGGCATCGGCGGGCAGTGAACAGACCTATTGGGTGGATTTGACATCGGCCGGGGACGACCTTCCGATGGAGGGACTGCGGCACTACCAGGTACGTGTCTATCCCCGTCACCGCCTGGAGGCCCACCCATTCGAGTGCGGCTGCATCCTTTGGCTGTGACCTGTGTTGGAGACCGGGTGACCCCTCCCCTAAATATCGGGTTGCGCAGAGACTCCCTTCCCCACGCTCCCGACCGAGCAGTGGCTCATGCCGCTGTACCCCACGGAGTCCGCATCCCCGGATCCGTGCTCAGGGCCATCCTGGCCTTTCAGCGGGCCTCCTGCTGCGGGGCCTTGGGAAACTCCGTTTCCATCGGACTGGTCCTTCACTCGTGCTGCCTCTCCCCGGGGTCCTGCCAAGAGGACACGAGCCCTGTTCCCGCTGCAGATCTCCGGCCCCGGCCTGCTGCCTCCTGCAACCGCGCTGCGGAAAGATCCATCTTTCCGCCCGGGGTCGCCCAGCGCTGCCGGCGACGGCCGTTCCCTCGGCCGCGTCGCCACCACAAGGGCCCTCCCTGGGCCCCCTGCCAGCTCGGGTGAGCAACAACCTCCTTGTCCGCCCAACCCTGTCAGCGGCGTCCAGCCGCCCCGCCACGGTCATTCCCTCAACCGCATTGCGTCGGGACTCGAAAAGACTTCTCCCTCTCAGCCTCCGTACCCCACCACGAGGTGGTGTGAAAGGGTTCGCTCGATGTCCCTTGGCAATAATAAGGCAAGCGACGTGCCAGCCAAGTGCTCCGTCAGCCCTATGGTGCCATCACACCCCACGCCGGCCGATGCTCCATCGGTTCCCTCTACGCTGGCCGCAGGTGCGCGTCAGTTGGATGACGCTCCGCGAGCAGGAAGTGCTGGGGGCACGCCCGGCCCCGCTCCCCCTCGCTTCGGTGGTTATCAACTCGTGAGCGGTGGTTTTCGCACGACAACCGCCGACGCAACCTCACTGCCCTCCCCGTGCTCGCGCCCGCCCTCCGTCTTCACTGAGTGCGTACAGGCCGCCAGCCACTCGGTACTTGAACGGATTTCCGCCGAACGCCTGTAGCAGTAAAGTGGCGTCCGCGTAGCCATAACAACCGGGCCGCCGCAGGCGCAGCCGGCACCGCGGACCATCCCCATCAGGCTGAGGAGGAACCCAGGTGATTGCGAGAAGCATGAATGCCCGCGCGCCGAAGACCGGAGAACGCGACGAGGACCCGCGCACGCCTTCCCCCCGGGGCCTTCACGACGGCCGCGTCCCCCGGGAATGCATCGCCAAGACAGTGGTTCTCATGGATTCCCGCGGCAGCGCCCTGGCGGTCATCCCCAAAAGCCGCGGCATCGATCTGCCGGCAATCAACGCGGAGTTCGACCGGAACTTCGTCCCCCGGAGCCGGGAGGAAGTCGGTGACCGCTGCCCCGGACTTCTGTCCGGCATTCCGCCCATAGGCGAAACCGAGGGTATGGAGACCTTCCTGGACCTGCACTTGGTCACCCTGCCCGCGGTCTACTTCGAGACCGAGAACCCCCGGCGCATGTTGAGAGTAGAGGGCGAGGACTTCCGCAAGCTCTTCTATGGGGCCTGGTGCGGGCGAATCAGCCAAGAGACGGCTGGACCACTCGGGATGGGGATGACCGAGAAGCCGGCCGGGAAGGCGCCGGAAGCCGGGTAGGGCCCTGCCGCTGCCTTATCGCAGCCGAGAGCCGGGTCCCGACAAGAGGTCCGATCCGCACGCTCCTCCACCAGGGAATGGTGATTGTCGGCGTCCCCTACTCCTGCCAGGCGCTTCTCAACGTGGACGAGATTACCGGGGGCTCTCCCTACGGGGCAAGCACACTGGCCGCGGCGGACGGAAGCCGCCGGCCTTCGCAGAACGAGCTGGCGATCGCTCGTTTCCAGGGACGCCATGCAGCGGAAATCACCAAGTGGCTGGCGGGAAAATCCTATAGTTGACGTCTGTGGAGGCGACGAGGGCGTCGACCAGCGGGTGGCGCCGAACCAGCGGGTGCGAGTGCAAGCGCTGCCCGAACCCATGCGAGTCCGGCCGTTTGAATCCGCCCCGGACCATTCCCTGCGTACCTCTACGGATTTTCAGGATCAGATCTCGGTCCTATGGTTAACGGGAAGGAGCCGTGTGGGGGAGGGCCGCGGACGGATGTCTCCGAACCGGGTGGAGAGGGCGGGACGCCCGGCAGCAGGGATCGGCGACATCCCGAGGCGTGCCGTTATGTCACTCCTGGCCCGACTTCTGCCGCCCAAACAACCCCTTGTGTCAATCCGTTCTTCGTTGAGGAACGGTGAGCCTGGGGTCCTGAGGTTGACCACCGCCCTATCTCGACCTGGATCGCGCGAGCAGTAGCCTGCGATACCGTAGGCGACGCGACCGAGCGAACAACGCCAAGCCCACATTGAGGGAAAGCAGTCGATGACCCAAGAGACATCTCACTGCGGGAGTATGCCGGAGTGGTATCCGATGATTGTTGAAGCGACGCAGCAAACCGGCGGCGAGCTGCGGCAGCTGGAGCAGGCGATGCGGGGGCTGTTGGAGATCGAAGGGCTGGATGCGCAGGTGGGACGCGAGGTCGCGGGGCTATTGAGGACGTTACAGTCCGCGATCGGTAGCCTAATCCTCGTCGATGGGGCGGCCCAACGCGCGGTGGACGAGCGCCTACGCAGACTTACCCGCGGTCTGCGATCGGCGGTCCGCCTGGCGATGGTCAAGCCCCAGACTGGCACCTGGGACAGCGCCGACTGAAATCGGCGGGCTCTGATCGGCACCCTTGATCGGTATTTGCCTGGCCCCTGAACTGCCCCGTGTTGTCGCGGCTTGCCCATTGGATTGAGCACCACCGGGGCATTCACCGGGCGGCCCTCCGGATCTGGCGGCTGTTCCCTCCCCGCATCGCGGGCTTTCTAAAGGGGCGCTTTGCCAGAAACTGGGTGGTGGGTGCCGTGGCCGTGATGATCGACGAGGCGGTGTCGCCCGCGGAGGTGCTGCTCGTGCAGCACAGCTATCGGCCGCGGGGGGCCTGGGGCCTGCCCGGTGGGTCACTGGAATCCATACCAGGGGACCCCACTGTGCCAAGGCAGGACCCATCTCCCGATGACGTGCTGGAGGACACCCTTCGGCGCGAGATCTGGGAAGAGCTCGGCATCGCGATCGAGGACATCAGGCTGCTGCGAGTCGATGCGGTACCCTACGTGGCAGAGGAGCCGGGGCCTTACCGTCTCGACTTCTACTTCCGGTGCGCCCCGCGGGGCGGGTTTGACGCCCTGAGAAGCGCCATCAACAGCCGAGACTTCACGCCGCAATCGCCGGAGATCGACGCAGTGCGGCTGGTGCCCCTGCCGGCTGTCCCCGGCTACGACCTGTTCTCCCCGGACGCGCGATTCCTGAGCCGGGATTTGCCTCGGCTGCAGCCGGCCCTCGCCCCACACCCCGCGGGGACCTGACCGTTGCCTCCGCGCGTCTGCGCCGCCTGAGGCGATTCCCGTCAAATCGCATACCCCGTTTCGGTCGCCGACGCCGGGCAGGGGCCATGATGTTTCGGGTTAGAATTTGACCCAACCCATCCGCGGGGGCAATCGGGGTAAACGATGCACGACAGTTTCAAGGCAAAATCCGAGCTGCAGGTCGCTGACAAGCGCTATCAGATCTTCCGTCTCGACGCCGTCCCCGGCAGCGAGCGCCTGCCCTTCTCCCTGCAGATCCTGCTCGAGAACCTCCTGCGCCACGAGGATGGGGTGACGGTCACCGCCGCGGACATCCGGGCCCTGGCGGGGTGGGAGCCGGCCGCCAATCCGTCCCGGGAGATCCAGTACCGCCCGGCGCGCGTCCTCATGCAGGATTTCACTGGCGTGCCCGCGGTGGTGGACCTTGCCGCCATGCGCGACGCCATGCAGGAGCTCGGGGGGGATCCGGAGCGCATCAACCCCCTGCAGCCAGCGGAGCTGGTCATCGATCACTCCGTGCAGGTGGACAAGTACGGCTCCGACGGGGCCTTTGCCCTGAATGCAGAGATCGAGTTCTCCCGCAACCGGGAGCGCTACGAATTTCTGAAATGGGGGCAGGGCGCCTTCGCCAACTTCAAGGTGGTCCCGCCGGACACCGGAATCGTCCACCAGGTCAATCTGGAGTACCTGGCACGGGTCGTCTTCGGGCAGGAGAACGACGGCGTGCTTCAGGCCTATCCGGACACCGTGGTGGGCACGGACTCCCACACCACCATGATCAACGGCGTTGGCGTCCTCGGGTGGGGCGTCGGCGGGATCGAGGCGGAGGCGTCGATGCTCGGCCAGCCGGTGTCCATGCTCATCCCCCGTGTGGTGGGCGTGAGACTCACAGGCGCGCTCCCCGAAGGCGCGACAGCGACGGACCTGGTGCTGGTCATCGTCGAGATGTTGCGCAGGCACGGGGTGGTGGGGAAGTTCGTGGAGTTCTACGGCCCTGCGCTGCACCAGCTCCCCATGGGCGATCGGGCGACCATCGCCAACATGGCCCCCGAGTACGGCGCCACCTGCGGCCTCTTCCCCATCGACCAAGAGACACTCGCCTACCTCACCCTCACCGGTCGCGGCGACGACGAGGTCGCCCTGGTGGAGGCTTATGCCCGAGCCCAGGGCATGTTCCACGAAGGCATGGGCCGCGAGGCGGACTACAGCGAGCGTTTGGAGCTCGATCTCGCGACGGTGGTCCCAAGCCTGGCGGGACCCAAGCGGCCCCAGGATCGGGTCCCCCTTGCCGAGAGCAAGGCGAGCTTCGCCCGCTCCCTGGCATCCCTCAAGTCCGAGCGTCATATTCAAGGCGCTGGTGCCGTCGGCACCGAGATGGACGGCCAAAGGATTTCCCTGGCGGACGGCTCGGTGGTGATCGCCGCCATCACCTCCTGCACCAATACGTCGAACCCCAGCGTCATGCTGGCCGCCGGGCTGCTCGCCAAGAAGGCCGCCGAGCGGAGGCTCAGGGTCAAGCCCTGGGTGAAGACCTCCCTCGGGCCTGGCTCGATGGTGGTGACCCGCTACCTGGAGTCGGCCGGGCTGATGGAGCCCCTGAAGGCCCTCGGGTTCCATCTGGTGGGCTACGGCTGCACCACCTGCATCGGCAACTCGGGGCCCCTCCCGGAGGCCGTCTCAGCTGCCATCGCCGAGGGCAACCTCTCCGTGGTTTCGGTCCTTTCGGGCAACCGCAACTTCGAGGGACGCGTGCATCCCGAGGTCCGCATGAACTACCTGGCCTCCCCGCCCCTGGTTGTGGCCTACGCGATTGCCGGCCGGATGGACTTTGATCCCTACCAGGAGCCGCTGGGGGAAGACCCCGCAGGAAGACCGGTGTTCCTGCGCGAGATCTGGCCTACCCCGCGGGAGATCGCGGACGCCGTGGGGCAGAACCTGAGCCGCGGCGAGTTCCGCCGTGCCTACGCGGACGTCTTCGCGGGGGATAGCCGGTGGCAGGGGCTCGCGGCACCGGCCGGCACCCGCTTCGCCTGGAGCGACGATTCCACCTACATCCGCCAACCGCCGTTCTTCCAGGGGATGAGCCGGGAGGCGGGCGAGGCGCCGGACATCAAGGGTGCACGCTGTCTAGCGCTGCTGGGGGGTTCGGTCACGACGGACCACATCTCCCCCGCCGGCACCATCAAGGCAGACAGCCCGGCCGGCCGCTATCTGATCTCCCACGGAGTGCAGCCCGCCGATTTCAACTCCTACGGATCCCGCCGGGGGAATCACGAGGTCATGATGCGGGGCACCTTTGCGAACATTCGCCTGCGTAACCTCATGGCTCCGGGCACCGAGGGCGGTGTCACCATCCATGAGCCCTCAGGCGAGCAGATGTCCATCTACGACGCCGCCATGCGGTACCAGACCGAAGGCGTTCCGGCAATCATCATGGCGGGCAAGGAGTACGGCTCCGGATCCTCGCGGGATTGGGCGGCCAAGGGGCCACGGCTTCTCGGGGTTCGGGCCGTCATCGCGGAGAGCTACGAGCGCATCCACCGCACCAACCTGGTCTGCATGGGCGTGCTGCCTCTCCAGTTCCGTCCGGGTGAGAGTGCTGCATCCCTCGGGCTAACGGGAACCGAGACCTATGCCATCGAGGGTCTGAACGGGGGCAACGCCAAGGAGGTCACGGTGCGGGTGCAGGCCGGTGACGGTGCCGAGCGGACCTTCAAGGCACAGGTCCGGATCGACACCCCCAACGAGGTGGACTACTACCGCCACGGCGGCATTCTTCAGTATGTGCTGCGGCGCTTGGCCGCCTGATCCGGGAGAGGATTCGCCATGGAGCTATCGACCCTCACCGCGGTCTCCCCTGTCGACGGACGCTATGGATCGAAGACGGAGGATCTTCGCCCTATCTTCAGCGAGCTCGGCCTGATCCGACACCGGGTGCTGATTGAGGTCCGTTGGCTGCAGGCCCTCGCGGACCATCCCGGCGTCCCGGAGGTTCCCCCCCTGTCGGGACACGCCGCGAATATCCTGAACGCCATCGCGGAGAACTTCTCGGGAGAAGACGCCCACCGTATCAAGAATATCGAGCGCACCACCAACCACGACGTCAAGGCCGTGGAGTATTTCATCAAGGAGCGCATCGCAGGGAACAGTGAGCTGGAGGCGGTGAGCGAATTCATCCACTTCGGGTGCACCTCGGAGGACATCAACAACCTGGCCCACGCACTGATGCTTCGCGAAGGGCGCGGGCAGGTACTCATCCCTCAGATCGACGAGCTCATCGACGCGATTCGGGCCATGGCCCATGAGCACGCCGACCTGCCCATGCTCTCCCGTACCCACGGCCAGCCCGCCTCCCCCACTACCCTCGGTAAGGAAATGGCCAACTTCGCCTACCGACTGGCCCGTCAGCGGAGTCAACTGGCGGATATCCCGTTGCTCGGAAAGATGAACGGCGCGGTCGGCAACTACAACGCCCATCGCATCGCCTATCCGGACGTCGACTGGCCCCGGTTGGCTCGGCAGTTTGTCGAATCCTTCGGTCTCACCTGGAACCCCTACACGACCCAGATCGAGCCGCACGACTACATGGCGGAGCTGTTTGACGCGGTCGTCCGCTTCAACAGCATCCTGATTGACTTCTGCCGGGACGTCTGGGGCTACATCTCGCTGGGCTACTTCCGCCAACGCACCGTCGCTGGAGAGGTCGGCTCCTCCACCATGCCCCACAAGGTGAACCCCATCGACTTCGAGAATGCGGAGGGGAATCTCGGACTCGCCAGCGCCATCCTCGGGCACCTTGCCCAGAAGCTCCCGATCTCCCGCTGGCAGCGGGACCTGACGGACTCCACCGCTTTACGCAACCTGGGAGTCGGGTTGGCCCACACGAGCCTTGCCCTGTCCTCCGCAATGCGGGGTATCGGCAGGCTCGAGGCCGACCGCGCGCGGCTGCAGGCCGATCTCGCTGGCAACTGGGAGGTCTTGGCGGAGGCCGCCCAAACCGTCATGCGGCGCTACCGCGTGGAGCAGCCTTACGAGAAGTTGAAGCAGCTGACCCGGGGCCAGCAAATCAGCCGCGACGAGTTGGCCCGCTTCGTCGACAACCTGGAGATCCCGGAAGAGGCCAAGTCCGCACTCAAGCGACTGGAGCCTTGCACCTACATCGGCAACGCCCCGGAGCAGGCGCGCGCGGTCTGACAGCTGAACCTGTTTCTTGCGCCGAGGCTGACTTCGGTAAGCCAACAAAAAAGCCGACCGCGAGAGCCACGGTCGGCTTCTGTTGGGCCCGACGGTCCCTGTAGGGGGGTTACGCGTTAGGCGCCCTCGCCCGGAGTGGTGAGCGTGATGGTCGCCCGCCGCTGCTCCACACTGTACGGATCAACGCCCGGCAGCATGTCAAGCTTGCCCCTGCTTTCGGCCGGCGCGATGTCCTGCGCGGGAATGCCCTTGGAGATCATGTAGTCACGCACGGTCTCCGCGCGCTTCAGCCCCAGCGTATAGTTATAAGACTCCGAGCCCTTGGCATCCGTATGACCCACGATGGTAATCTGTTCCTCCGCCGGGGTCTGCTTGATCTCGGAGATGTAATTGTCGAGCCGGTGCAGCTCGTTGTCGTTCACGATGTTCTGGAGACGGTACTTATCGAACTCGAAGTTCAGCCGCACATCGAATCTTTTCGGAGGGGCCACCTTGGCGCAGGGCGGAAGGTTGGTCGGGCCATCCTCGCTCTGCCAGCACTCGCCCGCACTGTTGACCCAGAGCTGGCCTTTGGGGAAATCGCGGCCGCCCTCGGCGTACCAGTAGTTTTCCTGCTTCATCCCGTCCGCGGCCGAAGCCGAGAATATCGGGGCCGCCAAGGTTAGGGCCAATGCGGCCGGAGCAGACAGCCGCAGAAAACGAAGGGCCTTATTTACTTTGGACATGTTTGTGTTTCCTTCTCTCGGGTTGAAAAGACGTGGCTAGAAATCGGCAGCTCGGCACTTGCACAACCGGGAGCCAGCCGGAGAGGCACCATTCCCCAGGTCGCCCATCCCGACCGGTTGGATGATGCGCTTCCGAAGACATGCCTCCCCAAAAAAACCGCATTTGCAACGCGCACGATGACGAAGACTCCGTCAACCCTTATTCTAACGTAAAATGCCGACAAAAGTGCAACCTTTTTTGTCTCTCGAACAATTCTGCAACTGCCCCTCACGCCACCGACCGCAACTCGCTAGAATTGTTAACGAAATAAGGATGTTCAATCGACGCAACCGGATTAATACTGTGTTCTTTTGGCAACAACCCGACCACATTCTCGGCCCCCGCTTACGTCCGTCCGCGTTGCTGCCGGCCCTGGGAAGCGCAGTGGGTGCTTTCGTCACAAATATCGGGCAATGAAGCCGTGCGAGCTCCAACCGGACACGGAGGATTCAGCGTGCGTCCTGTCGCTTGGGAGCGAGATAGCGATACCCCGCGGCAGGGCCGCCGCAGGGTCTTCGTGATCGAGCAGGGAATCCCCGAGGAATTGGAGTGGGACGACCAGGACGCGGGCTCGGTGCAGCTGCTGGCCGTCGACCTCCAAAGGATGATCTTGCGTGAGTGACATGAACACCACAGGAGGAGACGTCTCGAGCTGCATCCTCGGCGAGACCGCAGGACCCGTCCTCTTGCATGGCCAATCCGCCATCCGGGCCGCCATCGCCCGCATGGCGGACCAGGCCCGGCGGGAGCTCTGGGCCTTCAGCCACGACCTGGACGCACCGCTGTATGATCAGGAAACGTTCCTGGACTCGGTCCGCAGGACCGCACTGCGGTCGGCCGACACGCCGGTGCGAGTCCTCCTGTACGAGGCGGAGCCGGCGGTGCGAAACGGTCATCGGCTGATCGAGCTGGCCCGGCACCTCAGCTCCCGAATCGGGATCCGGCGCGTGCCCACCGAGCTACAGCAGCGCACAGAGGCCTATCTGCTTGCCGACGGCCGGGGTTACCTGTTGCGCCGGCTGGCGGACGTCTACGAGGCCACCGCAGATTTTCACGCGCCGCTCGAGGCTCGCCGCCTAAGGGAGCAGTTCGAGGGTATCTGGGAGATCGCGGAGGCTGACCCGGAGCTGCGTCGTCTCTACCTGTAGCCCCAGATACAGGTCTCGTCCTTCGGGAATTGCCACGCATGCTCATCAGAGGCACGGGCGCCAGCCACGTGCAAGCAGCCCCCGAAAAACGCCGGCGTGTCCTTGCACCACAGAGGCTGTCGTCTCTTGCGACCGCTTCCTCAGGCTGACGGCACGGAAGCGGGGGCCGCTGTCCTGGAATGTCGCGGCCGGACTATGGCTGGGTCACTGAGCCTGTCTTGCGAAGGGATCTGGAAAGCCTTTCCCCGCCGGAATTCGCCCAGTCGGACGAATAGGGGGCACGATACTTGGCGGCGGTGAAGACCTCGAAGGACGCCCCATCCCTCCAGCCGTCTCGCGGTAGGCCGGCCTTAACCGCCAGCGCCGACAGGGTCTCGTCCCGATCCCAGCCCATTTCGGTCGCCACCTCGGGCAGAAAGAGGCCATAGTGCTCGCCTTTCTTGAGGATGATGCCCTCCTCTCCCACGTGGAACTGGGCGATGGAGTCGATCGGCCGCGGGGCTGAGAGCACGCTGACCTCCACGTCCAGGTCCTTGAGCTCGTCAGCGCCCACAGGACGGAAGCGATAGTCACTGCGGGCCGCGTTGATGCCGTTCTCCAGAACGGCCCGATACAGGGGTTTTCTCAGCTGGTCCTCCAGGACGTAGCCCACGCAGCCCCGCAGGGCGCCGCTGCGCCAGAGGGTAACAAAGGCACCACCCGGCTTCTCCAGCTCCGGAGGCAGCTTGGCCAAGGCCTCCCGAATCTGCGCGTCCTCCGCGTCCGACTGGCCGAGCACCGCCCGTTCCACACCGAGCACCGCCAGCCGATGAAGCAGCTTGAGATCCGCCGACCCGATGGTGGGCAGATCCGAGCCTTGCGGGGTCCGTCGTGCAACAACGGACAGCGCCTGGGGCGCAGTGACCGCGAAGGCCGCATAGCTCACCGAATTGAGCCAGTCGCCCGTGAGGGCGCCGCTGGTGGTATAGGCGAGCCGCTCCACGTGCGCGTCCGGGGGCAGGAGGTACAGCAGGAGCGCCAGCGCCCGATACCCGCAGACCGTGATGCCGGTCTTCGCCTGATACTTCAGCAGCCCCGGTCCGTCCCGGGCGAGGATCTGCTCGATCGCGCCCTCGTCCAGACCCTGAATCTCCTGCGCGACCCGGTCGTCCGGGGCAAAGGGCATATAGCCGAAACGCGGTCCATAGTGAGTGAAATCGCTCGAGACCACCACCAGGGTATGCTCATCGGCGACCGGCCGCAGCAGATCAGCCGCCACCGGATAGTCGCCTTCTTCGAGCTCCCCCACCAGGATCGGCACCAGCTTCCAGCCGGGCGCAAGGGCTCGCTGCAGCAGCGGCAGCTCGATCTCGATGGAATGCTCCCGCAGGTGGGCGCTCGGGTCCGTCGTCACCAGCTTTGACTTGCGCAGTGCCGCCACCGCCTCCCGGTCCAGGGGGATCTCGCCTAACGGCGTCGTGTAGGCGTCCACGTCCGCGATGGAGAGACCCTTGAAGGCGCTGAAGTGGGAAGGGGCCAGCACGATCACACGCTCGTAGTGCCGGCCGCGGACCAGGGCGTAGGCCGCCGCCGCGATCTTGCCGCTGTAGGCGTAGCCCGCGTGGGGCACCATCAGCGCTCGGATCTCGCCGGTCGGCCCTACGGTGATCGCCGCGTCCAGCAGCCCGTCTACAGTCTCCTCCAGCGCCTTCGGGTCCGCTGGATACCAGCTCCCCGCCAGCGCGCTTTCCCGAACCCGCTCGACGGCCCCGGCCGGGGGCGCCAGCAGCGCGACACCCAAGACCAGGCCGACCCAGGCTGAATAGAGCCCCCCCCGGCGCATGTCGGGACCCTCAACCCGCGTGGTCGTGGGGGCGGTAAAAATCCGCCTCCCGGAGGCTCAGCTCCCTCGGCCGTCGGTCTCTGGGTAGGAGCGGGTAAGCCGCCCCGGCGGCCCCGAGTCCACCGAGCAAGGCAAGGAAGCGCCTGCGTCCCAGCTGCTTGCCTGCGCGGACATGCTCAGTCTTCATTTCCAGACCCCCGGTATCCTTTGTTTACAGGTGGGACAGCAGCCCTCCGCTGTCAGCTTGTTCTCCACGACCATGAACCCCACCCGCCGGATCAGCAGGGTCCCGTCGCTGGGACAATAGGTAGAGTTCGCTTCGTGCCCTGGGACGTTCCCGATGTAGACGTAGTGCAGACCCACATCCAGGGCCTCCCGCCGGGCGCGGTCCAGGGCCTCCACCGGCGTGGGAGGAAGGTTGCGCATACGGTACTGGGGCTGGAAGCGGCTCAGATGCAGCGGTGTATCAGGGCCAAGCTCGTCGCGCATCCAGCCCGCCATGCGCCGGATCATGGCGAGATCATCGTTCAGGGTCGGGATAACCAGGTTGGTCACCTCCAGCCACACGCCCTCTTGGCGCAGGGTGACCAGCGTATCCAGCACGGGCTGGAGGGTGGCCCCGGTCACCCGCCGATAAAAGCCATCGTCGAAGGCCTTGAGATCCGTATTTGACGCGTCGAGCAGCCGGGACAGGCGCCGCAGGGGCTTGGGGTTGATGTAGCCTGCCGAATGGTAGGTGTTGTTCAACCCCTCGCGGCGGGCGATTTCGCTCGTGTCATAGACATATTCGTAAAAGACCACAGGATCCGAATACGTATAGGCGAGGCTCTCGCACCCCTGCTCCTTCGCAGCCTTCACCACCTCGGGCGGATCCGCCCGGTAGATCTGCTCCATCTCCTCCCCCCCTCGCTGGGAGAGCTGCCAGTTCTGGCAGTTGAGGCAGTGGAGGTTGCAGCCCGCAGTGGCAATGGAGAACACCGAGGTGCCGGGATGGAAGTGAAACAGGGGCTTCTTCTCCATCGGATCGATGTGAATCGCCGATGGCCGGCCGTAGGTCGTGGCCCTGAGCTTGCCGCCCAAATTGACCCGGATGCGGCAATCTCCGGCCCCGCCTTCCGGGATCACACAGCGCCGGGGACAAAGCTCGCAAGCGACCGCGGTCATGGCCTTTCCACCACCTGCTTCTTCTCCACCCCGGTGGCCGGGTGATACCAGTCGGCCTCCCGGTCGCGAAGGTCCCCGGTCTCAATCCGTCGATGGATGGCCGCAGTATCGACGGCGCGCCAGCCGGTGCCCTCGCGGTTCGCCAACTGCAGACCGGCGCTCAGCTGCAGACCGATGACCAGGGCCGTCAGAGCGACCAAGCTGACAAAGCGCGCCTCCCGCCGGTGCCAGTGCCGCACCCGGGGAAGCGCCAGAGCAACGGACCTTAAGGCATAGAGGTCATGCATGGATCTCGGGCCAGCTTTCAGCCTCCAGCTCTCGGCTATCTTGAGTCAGTCTGTCGACCAACCGCCTCGGCTCGCCGGGAGTCACCGAGCGGGTGAAGCCTTGGAGCCAGGGATCGACTTGATGAACCAACTGCTGGAGGCTGGCCGCTCCCTCCAAGTTTAGCTCAATTCGACTTTCCTGCGACCTGTCCGTTCCGCCGCCTGCCTCCCCGCCCCCTCGCGATGCCCCGCGTGGGTGTCCCGCCCCGTGAGGCAGCGGTTGCAGCGGATGCAGTCCAGGTCAAACTCACCCCGCACCCCCAAGTCGCAGTGCTCCAGCCGGCGCCTGGGTGCCAGGTGCTGCATGAAGGCCAGCTTGTTGCTGAGGGCCAGGAAGGCACCGATCGGACAGAAGTAGCGGCACCAGAAGCGGACGTATGCGAGGGATCCCAGCAGAACGGCCAGGGTCAGAACGAGCATCCAGCCCGAAAGCTGCCCCCCGAAGGCCTGCTGCATCGGGTCGAAGGAGGCCCACAGGCTATCCCCACTTGCCCAGACAGCCATGACCATGAGCCCGAGGAGCACGAACTTGACATAGCGCAAGCCCTGCTCGAGCTGCCTTTCCGGATAGCTGCGCAAGCCCAAGCGTCGGCCGAGGCGGGACGCGAGCTCCTGAGCTGCTCCGAACGGACATAGGTAGCCGCACCAAACCTGGCCGAAAAGTAGGCCCGTCAGCCCCACGAATCCGAGCAGGAGCCAGCGCTGGGGATTCTCCGCGGGGGAGGCGGCGTGCCCGAGGCTCAGGTTGACCAGATCCACCTCGGTGACCAGGGTGTTCAGCCAGAGTCCCAGCACGATGAAGCTCGCAGCCTGGAACAGAAGCCTGGCTCGCTCACTCCCTGACCAGTACACGGGGAAGAAGGCGAGCAAGAGGGCAAGGGTTACCCAGAAGTCCGCGCCGAGCCGGTGCTTGGATGCCGCCTCCTGCGCCGGCACGGGCCGGCCGAACGCGGCCTCACTCACCCGCCGGGCGCTCCGGTTGATGGCCTCAAGAGCCGCGCGGCTCGTGACCGTCGCACCCGTCATCCCGTCCACCCGCCGCAGCGTGAGGGCGCCGGCGGTCAGATCCTGGCCCCGCAGCGTGGCGAGCCACCCGTCGATGCCGGCGATGTAGGAAGGGGTCTCTGCCGAATCCACATACCGCACGCCACGGACCGAGCCCTCGCGGTCCACCGACACCAGCAGATTGACCGGACCCGCAAAACCCCTCACTTCAGCGGCGCCGGCCAGGGTGGACAGGCTCGCCGTTTCGGGATGCTCTGATGCACCATCGAAGCCCAGGTAGTAGGGAAAGGGCGACTTCTCAAGGTCGAAACGGGCGGACCCGCTCACCTCGGCCAAGCGGCCCTCATCGAAGTGCACGGTGGGGCCGGGCTGGGTCTCTCGCCCAAGGAGCTGCCAGCCATAGACCAGGAGCACGGCGAAGGTCAGGGACCAGCCGACGCGACGCCACGGAAAGGATTGAAACCCGCGGGCGCCCAGACCGGGAATCGACTCTGGGGCAAGCCTGGCGAATCCCAGCGGCACAAGGGCAACGACCGCTGCCGCCGCAAGCACGCGACAGGTCCCCTCGACCCCGAGGATAGGCACCATCAAGGCACCTGTGATCAGGCCCCCCAGCGCGCCACCCAGGTTATCGGCGGCCTGGGCAATGCCTCCGCTGCGCACGATCTCCCCCAAATCCCGATGGGACAGGTCGACGGCCAGGGGAAATCCCGTGCCGGTGATCAGCCCCACGAGCAGCGCCAGGGCGAGATAGCCGGACTCCTGCCAGGCGGAAGGCAGGGCCCCCAGCGTACCGACGGCCCAGGGCAGCAGCAGCAGGACCAGCGCAACCGCTATCATGACCCATACTAGCGTGCGTACCGCCGACCCGCCTGCGGCCCAGCGCCGCCCGACCCCCGCCCCCAGCGCCAGACCTGTCATGAACAGGCCGTTGAGGAGGGCGACCCGCTCGAACATGAACCCCACGTGGGATTGATAGCCGAACAGCAGGGCGAGCTGAGTGGCCATGGCCACCATCCCCTGCACAGCGAGCACGAATGTTGCTGCCCGCCTGGTCAGACCGCTCCGCCGAAAGCCTTCGAGGCCGGACCGCAAGAGCCACAGCCCCACCAGCAGGAGCATCGGCATCAGGTAGGGCCATGGCCCCATGGCCCGCAACCGCTCCAGCCAATCCACGAAGCGCGAGGCGCTGAACTTCCCCCAGAGCACCATGTTCAGGTAGTAGGTCACCGGCCGCTCATCCGTATTGAGGTCGGCGTCCGCGTGCTCCAGGCGGCCGCGCAGATAGGCGATCTCCTCCGCCGGCAGCAGGGTGTAAAAGAACGCGGGGGAGAGCTGATGCTCCTTCAGGGGCGTCGCCAGATACCGCCGCTCCAGCTCCACCGCCTCTTCGCTCACGCGTCCCGGCACCGGGGCAGCGCAAAAGGTTGCGGTGTCTCCGGGGACGATCGCGACCTGGGCAAACACGCTCCGAAGGGTGTGATAGACCGAGCCCGTGTAGCCGCCGACGGCTCGCCCGACGTAGTTGGAGGCACTGCTCACGCGGGTGCAGAAGACCCCGTCGGGCGTCAGATGCTCCCGTACCTGGCGGTAGAAGTCCTGAGTGAAATACCGGTTGCTGAAAGCACTCGCGGGGGAGGCATTCAGCACCAGGATCAGCCCGTAGCGCACCCCCTTGGGTCGGTCCTGCATGAAGCGCCGGCCGTCCTCGAAGTGCATGACCAGCCTGCGGTCGGCCAAGGCCTGTCGGTCGGCGGCGGGGAGATAGGGCCGGACCTCATCGAAGGCGCGTCGGTCTTCCTCCACCTGGTCGAGCCGGGCCACAGGGTAGCGCAGGAGCTCCGCAGCCAGGCCGCTCGCAAATCCTCCGAACTGAAGGACCCGTCGGGCGCCCGAGGCCTCCGCATAGTAGTAGGCCGCCTGCTGTCGTGCCTCCCGGGGCAGAGGAAAGCTCTCCCGGATCTGCCCGTCGGCGACGATCGATATCTGCTTTCCCAGACGCGCCACCGCCACGTGCCCGTAGCGCGTCTCCACCGCCCCGAGCAGCTGGAGGCCAGGCTGCAGCGTGGCGAAGCGGATCGCCTCGAGGCGGGCGTCCAGGGCGGCCCCGGCCCGCGTCACCAGCAGGGTTAGCCCCAGAAGGGCCACCGTCAGCGCACCCCACGCGCGGCGGACGGAGAGGCCGTCCAGCGACCAGGCCGTCAAGCCGAGCGCCAGGGTGAGGAGACCCAGGGTCTCGACCACCCCGAGCCAGTGGATAATGACAAAGGTGAAGACCACACCGCCGATCAGGGCCCCAAGGGCGTCGGCGATGTAGAGGCGCGACACCACGCCCACCGCCCCCTGAACGCCAGCAGCAGCCGCCTGGTCCCGCAGTGCCTTGCAGGCAAGGGGAAACGCGAGACCCAAGACCAGGCTGCTCGGTATGGTGATCACGAAGAATGCCAGCAACAGCTCTCCCAGGGGGACGAACTCGCTGGAGGACACATCCAGGAACAGGCGCACCGAGCGCAGGGCCAGGACCTGCAGCGCCAGCAGGAATGGGAGCACGAGCAAGAGGGCGCGCACGCTCTTGAGCGGCGTCTCGACCCACCGCCGGCGCCGCCGCGCCAGCACCGCTGCAGATCCAGCCGCCACCCAGAAGAGCCAGCTGCCGTAGAACACCCCAAGACTGACCTCGTTCCCGTAGAAGACCACCAGGCCCTCGCGGATCAGCACCGCCTGCACGATCTGCGAGTAGGCGCCGAGGACCAGGAGGGCAAGCAGGATACGGTGCTTCAGAGGCATGGCCGGTAGGGGCGCAAGCAGTGCGTCCATTTGAAGCGACAAAGGACGCGTCGACCCTATACTACTGCTTTTTGACAGCCCCACTGCCCATTAGGAGACATCGCCCATGATCCTGACCGATTGCCTGGCGGCCTCCATGCTGCAAGTCGGGATGCGCCATCAGGAAAAGCTCACCTTCAGTCGGGAGCAGGTTCACCGGTACTGCGCACTCAGCGGGGACAGGAACGCGATCCATCGCGACCTGGAGGCGGCCCAACTGCGGTTCCCGGATGTCAAGGATATCATCGTCCCCGGCGGGCTCATTCAGATCTGCGTGACCGGTATCTTCGGGACCCGTTTCCCCGGGGACGGCTGCCTTGGTCTCACCTTCACCCCGGAGCGTTTCCGCAAGCCGGTCTGCCCCGGCGATGAGATCACCGTCACCATCGAGGTGACGCGGATTAAGGGGGCCATTGTCGAGGTGGACGTGGCCCTCGACGACGACCAGGGGGCCCGAATCGGCAGCGCAAAGTCAAAGCTCCTCGCCCCGGACGAGGCCTACCGCCGATGGTGGGAGCGCTCCGTCCGCGCGACCGACACGGGGTGAAGGTCACGACGCAGGCGGCCGGCATAGCGCTCGTCCGCCGAAGCGGCGAGGGGATCCGCTGTCTTCTGCTGCGCTGCTACGGCTACTGGGACTTCCCGAAGGGTGAGCTGGAGCCGGGAGAGGACCCCCTCGCCGCCGCCCGGCGGGAAGTCGCGGAGGAAACCGGCTTGACGGACCTGGCCTTTCCCTGGGATCAGGATTTCGTCGAGACCCCCCCCTACGGGCGGGGCAAGGTTGCCCGCTATTACGTCGCCGAAGCCCTCAGGGGCGAGGCGCATTTGCCAATCAGCCCGGAGCTCGGCAGGCCGGAGCACCACGAGTACCGCTGGGTGACCTTCGAAGAGGCCCGGCCGTTGCTCAACGATCGCCTCCGGGCGGTTCTCGACTGGGTTCAGCACAAGGTTCATGGGTAGCCTGCCCCCGCATTCGGTGCGACGAGGGCGACCGTCTCCGCCGCTTGACATGAATCAGCTGTTGGGACGGCGCCTCGAGCGGGCTACTATGTGCCGCCTGTCGCATCACCGGTAAGGGAGGCGCGCATGCCCGCCGATCAATTGGAACAAACCTCCCCCCTCCCGGCGGAACCGGCACTGAGCCCCGTCGAGGCCCGGGTGCTCGCATGTCTTATGGAGAAGCAGCGGACCACCCCCGACGCCTATCCCCTTACGCTGAGCGGGCTGGTCCAGGCCTGCAACCAAAAGACGAGCAGGAACCCCGTGATGACCCTCGAGGTAGGGGAGGTCGGCCACACCGTAAACGACCTGCGCGAGCGCGGGCTGATCCACGCAAGCTTCGCCGGACGAACCGAGCGGTACGACCACAAGATGGCCTCGGGCTTTCACCTCAACCGGGAAGAACAAGCCGTGCTGGCCGTGCTGATGTTGCGGGGACCCCAGACCCCCGGGGAGATCAAGACCAACGTGGGCCGTCTGGCCGAATTCCCCGATCTGAACGCCGTGGAGGCCGCCCTGCAGGGTTTGGAGGAGCGGGCCAGCCCCATCGTCAAGCGATTGCCTCGGCTACCCGGCAGACGGGAGGAGCGATTCGGACACCTCCTGTGCGGCGACGTCGAGCAAGCCGAGCCGCCGTCGGGGGCGAGCCTGCCCAGGAGTGACCAGAGGGAGGTGCGGATCGCCGCACTGGAGACCGAGGTGGCCACCCTGAGGGCGCAGATCGACGCCCTCTGGGAGCTTACCGGCTTGGCCAGCCAACGACCGCAGTCCTGAGACAGGGCGGGTTCCTGTTCCGCCACCGCGCAACCCTGTGGAGCGGGACCCCGGAGGAGGCGGCGGGCCAGGACGAAGGATGATTGCGGTGACGGACCATCGAGAACGGGTCGTCCGCCAGTGCCTGGTCAGAATCCATTTTTCCAGCTGGAGGAAAGGTGCTCTCAGCCTACAAACCGAACGGCACATCCACGGAGACGATCGACGACGCGACCCGTTTGATCGAGGCGGCCTGGATCGATGCGGCCGAGCCCACGGACGAGGAGCGAGCGGTCGTGGCAACGCTCGTCAGTCACGCCCTGTCGGAAGAAGAGGACGCGGACGAGATCGAGGCCAGCAGCCGGTCCTTCGTCGACGAAAGCGGCCTGCACATCTCAACCCTCTTCCTCCACCGGGTGGAGGGGCAGCCGGAGAACACCAGCGTCACCGTGGTCCTGGGACCCAACCAGCTGATCACCCTCCATGACCGCGACGTGCCCGCCATCCGGCTCCTGCGCATCCGGGCTCGGCGGCGCCCTGAGCTCCTGACCGACCCCCTGGCCTTACTGGCGACGCTCTTCGAGACGGCGGTGGAGGACCTTGCCGACACCCTGCAGGAGCTGTATCGCGCGTTGGAAGAGACCAGCCACCTGGTGCTGCAGGACCCGGATGCGGACCTGGAGGATGCCCTCGAGCGCCTTGCAAGCCATGAGAACGTGAACGGAAAGGTGCGCCTCTGCCTCATGGACGCCCGGCGCGACCTCGCCTTCGTGCTACGGAATGCCCAGCCTTCCAAGGCATCGGTCAAGCGGCTCAAGAACCTCCTGTCCGACATCGACGCCCTGCTCCCGCACAACAACTACCTGTTCGAGAAGGTGAACTTCCTGCTACAGGCGGCGCAGGGGTTCATCAACATCGAGCAGAATCAGATCATCAAGATCTTCTCGGTGGCCGCAGTCGCCTTCCTGCCACCGACCCTGATCGCCAGCATCTACGGGATGAACTTCCATGACATACCCGAGCTCAGCTGGGTCTGGGGCTACCCGGTCTCGCTGGGCGTGATGCTCATCTCGGCGGTGCTTCCCTACCTCTACTTCAAGCGCAAGGGGTGGCTCTGAGGGGGGGGCGACGGCATTACACGAACAGGGTAAGCACGCCTGTGTAGCCGTACAACCTGTCCTGGGAGATCTCCCCATTGGCGTAGAAGCCCACCAATGGGAACTCACCCAGCTCTGCCTCGATCAGCTTGAGCTCCGCCGAGTCCGGACCGAAGAGGTTGACGCCCCGACCGAGGCAGGACACGTAGACGCCGCCGCGGGGCGGCCCGTTCAGTCCCCGCTGTACCGACGCGAGCATGCGCCGCAGGTCTTCCCGCGCCGTGTTCGCGTCGCGGCGGCAGAACATCACCTTCCCCCCGGGCTCCACCATATCTCCGATCGCAATCAGCTTGTTCTTGGGATCCACCCCCAGAAGATTGCGCACCAGATAGTCTCCGGTATCAGACCCGGAGATCGGCAGACCGGCGAAGATGTAACCCCCTGCCCTCGTGAGGTCCCGCGCCAGGATCTCGCCCACGTCCTCCTTCAAAACATCGAGAGCTGGCCGATCGTCGAGCTCGATCATGAAGTTGCGCTGGGATTCGGTAATCTTGTGCTGGGGTCCGATCGGGGAGCAGCCCTGGCTCAACCGGGTCAAGACCTCTACCTCCTCGGAGAAGAGCACCCCTGAGACCCCACCCTGAGTGACACCGTCCGCGTACAGGTACACGCTTCCCCGGGAGCTTGCGAGTCCGCCCACGAGGAACCCGGAGCTGGTCTTGCCTGCAAGCTGCTTGACGAGCGCCTCCGTCAGGGGGTTTGAGGGGTCACCGTGGACCAGACCGAGATAGGGGCAATGCTCCGCGATCCAGGCCCCGTGACGGCGGCTGAAATCGTCCAGGTCCTTGACCATGGCCGGGAAGACCCGGAAGGCATCTTCGGGAAATTCACCGATCATGGCAGCGACCGCCGGCTCCTCGTAGTACTCCACGCCAGTGGCGCAGATACCCATCCCGACTGTCCCGACCCAATGCTCTACCCCCGTTGCCTGGCGGAACAGGGCGAGCACCTCGCCCATCTGATCGGCGATTTCATCGGTCACATAGAGAAACCCCAGGTTGCCAGTCCTCGGGACCGAGCCAAGGCGGGTGAGACAGCGGTCCACCGCTCCCTGCCAGTCGTCCGCTGCTGCATGTCCGAAGCGAAAAGCCGTCATGTCAAGGAGTCCTAGAGGATGGGTCCATCATTCGCGGCCCCGGGGAGCACCGGTTAACCCGCCTTCCCGGCGCCCCACAAACGTGGGACGTTTGGCTGCTCAGGAAACGCCTGCTCGACCCGGTGTGCTAAGCCGTGACCTCGGCAAGATCGCCCTTCGCCTGCAGCCAAGCGCGGCGGTCGGCCGCTCGCTTCTTCGCCAATAGCATATCCATTAGGTTGCTGCTGTCATCCTCAGGTTCAACGGTAAGCTGCACCAGACGACGGGTATCCGGATGGATGGTGGTCTCCCGCAGCTGCGCGGGATTCATCTCCCCCAGCCCCTTGAACCGCTGGACCGAGACCTTGCCCTTGATCTTCTCCGCCTCGATGCGGTCGAGAATCCCCTGCTTCTCCGCGTCGTCGAGGGCATAGAAGACCTGCTTGCCCACGTAGATGCGGTACAGCGGCGGCATGGCGACGTAGACATGCCCCTCCTGCACCAGCTGCGGGAAGTGCCGCAGGAAAAGGGCGCAAAGCAGGGTC
>Ga0307440_1000397_pt1 | contig 21331 bp, 18 predicted proteins | sample SalMarWE160410MG_FD_202150 | JGI IMG/M metagenome (GOLD analysis project Ga0307440, IMG submission 202150) | Salt marsh sediment microbial communities from the Plum Island Ecosystem LTER, Massachusetts, United States - WE1604-10 | ecosystem: Environmental > Aquatic > Marine > Intertidal zone >... | reverse complement strand
GGCGACTCTGCGGGCCTGCTACTCGAGCGTGGATGCGGCTGCTGCTGCGGTCGCCAGGGTCATGGCACAGCCGCAGTTGCCCTGGGTGCTGGAATTCATGGACGACCGTGCCGTGGAATTGATCAGGCAGCGCGGGGTGGAGGTGGCAGCCGAGTGCCAGGCGATGCTGCTGATGGAAGTCGAGGGTGCCGGTGCGGGACTCGATGCCGCCATTGGATCGGTCGACACGGCGGCGCGTGGAGAAGGTTTTGTTTCACTGGAGGCAACCAAAAACCCGGAAGAGGCCGCGGCGCTCTGGCAGGCCCGCAAGGCATTGTCGCCATCCCTGCGTACGCTGCGTGCCGGCAAGATCAATGAAGATGTCGTTGTTCCAGTGTCGCGCATTCCGGATCTGGTTGCCCGCTTGCAGGATTTTGCCCGGGATGCCGATATTCCGATCGTAACTTTCGGGCACGCGGGTAATGGCAATCTCCATGTGAATTTGCTGTATGACCCCGATGACGAGCGCGAACGAAACGCGGCCCAAGATTTGCTGCCGAAAGTATTCGAGATCGTGCTGGAATTGGGTGGAACCCTTTCCGGTGAGCACGGGGTTGGCACGGCCAAGCGTGATTACGTCGCAATGGAACTGGAGCCCGAGGTGCTCAAGTTGATGCATGGAGTCAAGCGAGTGTTCGACCCCGAAGGAATTCTCAACCCGGGCAAGACGCTGCCGCCCGAGTCAAACTCATGAGCACCCGTCTCGACTACTTGGAGCCGGCGCCGGAGTTCGGCGAACGCCGCCAGTTGACCGTGGGCGTCGAGTGGTTGCGATTGCCATTGCCGTTTCCGCCACGCCACATCAATGTCTATTTACTCGATGGCGGTGACGGTAAGCCATTTCTCGTCGATAGCGGCTTTGCCGAGGAGCAGACCTCGGAACTCTGGAATACGCGCTATACCTGCCCGGTCAATGTGGTGGTGACGCATTTCCATCCCGACCACATTGGGCAGGCCGCTCACTTGGAGCGCGCCGGTGCGGAAATTCATCTGCCGCAGGCAGAATGGGCGAAGACAAAGTTGTTGCATGATTTGAGCGGTGAAACAGTCGACGAATCGCTCAAGTCGTTTTTTAAGCGTAACGGAATGCAGTGCGATGACAGCATGTTCGGCCGCGGTAACGGTTATCGACGCAGCGTTCCCCAACTACCCCAGAAGCCGAGCCTGCTTGAGGCCGGCCCCCTGGCATTTGCCCGCCCGTGGGAGGTCAGTTTTGCCAGCGGCCACTCGCCCGCACATGCTCTCTTATTCAGGGCGGAAGAGCCCGTGCTGGCGGCAGGCGATGTGTTGCTGCCCGAAATAACCCCGAATATTTCCGTATGGCCCGATGATCCCGATGCCGACCCATTGGGTGATTATTTTGACGCGCTCGAGCGATTGCGCGCTCTGCCCGAAGACACCCTGGTGCTTCCGGCACATGGTTTGCCCTATCGTGGCGTGCATGCCCGGATCGATGAGTTGGTCGGCCATCACGAAGAGCGCCTGCAGGAACTCAGGGATTTGCTGGCAAAAGGTGCGTGCAACGCGATGGAAGCCATGCCGACGCTGTTCCCGAAAGAGTTGAAGCCGGGCAGCGTCCCGTTTGCCTTCGGGGAAACGCTGGCCCACCTTAATCGCTTGTGGTACGCAGGTGAGTGCAAACGCGAGATAAACAAGCACGGTGTGTATAGTTATCATTCCGACGGACAGGTGTGATATTCACTAAACATGAAATTTTCATTGCCCGAGAGCAACCGTAATAAAGCAGAGCCGGTGCGTGCTGCATCCTCTCTTCTGCTGGCTTGCGCTACCTTGCTGAGCGGCTGCGCCAGCCGGCATTGGATGCCTTTCCCGGCACGGAACGAGCTGAAGCAGGTGTCCAGGACTGTGGTTTATCTGGCGCCGCAGCACAGACTTGGTGTCAATAATCCACCGAATATCTTGCTTAGGTCTGCGGCCGGTGTTGCCGGGGAATTAGCAGGAAACTTCCTCGCTACGGGTTTTTTGAGTTCCCCGGCTCCAGTGGTCATCTATCCCGTCATTTCTTGGGGACCTGAGCTGAAGGAGTACCGGCAATTCAGATCCCATATCAAGCCGTACTTGCCGGAACTGGCGAAACTGGACTTGTCTGCCTATCAACAGCGCATGATCCGAAAGGCCGTTGCGCAAGTAGGCTGGCCCGGGGCGATGCCGGTGGAGGCCATGCCCGCTGTCAGGGCTCCTGGTTATCTGCAAAGAATTACTGTGCATAACCAGTCTCGGGCCACGGTTTTCATCATTCCGCGCGGCGTGCGCCTGAGCAACGATGTCCGTTCGCTTGTCGTGATATACGGGGTTGCGGCCTATATCAAGGAAGCCGGCGATTCCGGGAAAATCCGCCAATTGGATAGCGCGACGATTCAGACGGTGCAGAGCATCAGGTTCCCGCTGGATATCGAAGCCTACAACCCCCTGACCTCACCGACTACCGACGCGCTGGCCGACCGCATGAAAATGCTGTTCGGCAATCATGCCGGGTTTTTCATGCGGGCTTTCAAGCAGGCTTTACGCGTGGAACAGGCGAAGATCACCTGCTATTTCGCCGATAGCTGCCCGTCGTAGAGGGTTCGTTAATATCCTGGCCCCGGTGCTGTGGGCCTCTTCGTGAAAATAAAGGCCTGGGCCGCCGATCAGGGCGGCCCAGGCGTTCGATCATTTGTCGGTCTGGCAGTTCTGGCGCGGGCTGACGTAGGTGCAGAACAGTTTCCAGATCCGGCGATACTCGTCGAGCCACGCCGTAGGGGCCTCGAAACCGTGGTGCTCCAGCGGATAGACAGTGAGCTGGAAGTTGGGGTTCTTCAACTCCTCCAGCTTTTGCACCATGTGCACGGTGTCCTGGAAGAAGACGTTGTCGTCTTCAATGCCCTGCGAAATGAGCAGATGTCCTTTGAGATTCTGGGCGTAATGAATGGGTGAGCTGATGTCGTAGGCCTCGGGATCGATCGCCGGGCGATTGAGGATGTCCGAGGTATAGAGGTCGTTGTAATTGGCCCAGTCGGCCACCGGACGCAAGGCGGCGCCCGCCTGGAACAGGCCGGGGCGGCGGAACATCATCATGTAGGTCATGAACCCGCCATAGGAGCCGCCGTAGACGCCGAGCCTGTTCGGGTCGACGTGGTAGTGTTTCTCCAACCAATGCATGCCGTCGGTAATGTCCTGGACTTCGGGGTGGCCCATGTGCCGGTAGATCTTAGTGCGCCAGTCACGGCCGTAGCCCTTGGAGCCACGGTAATCCATGTCGATCACCACATAGCCGTGCTGGGCCAGGAAGTTGTTGAACATCATTTCGTGGAAGTAGAACGACCAGCCCTGGTGCGCATCCTGGAGATATCCGGCACCGTGGATGAAGGCGACGCCCGCATAGGACTTGTTCGGATCATAGTCGTGCGGGAGGTAGAGTCGCGCCTGGAGGGTGCCGTGGAAATGCGTGGAGGGTACGTGCACGATCATCGGCTTGATCCAGTCGATGCTCGCAAACGCTTTCTTGATCGTGTACGTAAGACGTCGTGGCGTGCTGCCGGGCTTCGTCGAGACCGTATACAATTCCGGCGGCCGCAACATGCTCGAATGGAAGAAGAGAATCGTCTTGCCGTCGGGAGAGAGTTCGAAATTGCTGAACCCGCCTTCGAGCGTCGAAGGCTGTGAACCGTCCATGCCGCCAAGATCGGTCAAGGCAACACTTTTCCCGGATGACATGTCGAGCCGGTACAGGCTGTAGATGCCGGGCGATTTGCGGTTCGCGCGATAGTAGATGTAGCGCCCCTGATAACTGGGAACGGGGTGGGAGACTTCGAAATGACCGCGGGTCCATTGACGGACATGCCCGTTGCGCACGTCATCCGTATAGAGTTGTGAGTAGCCCGTCTTTTCCGACAGATACCACAAGGTATGGTTGTCGGGCATCCAGCCGAAGTCGTTGTAATCCCAATTGATCCAGGCGGGATCGGTCAGGCGGTTGCGGGTCACCAGTTTGGTGCCATGCGCGAGGTCGACGGTCGCGATCCAGCGATCCTTGTTGTCGATGCTGCGGAACATCAGGGCTAACCGTTGACCATTGTCGCTCCAGGCCATGCCCCAGATCTGCACGGGGCGCACCTTGGGGGCCTTCACCGAGGTTTCGGCGCGTGCCTTGCTGATGCCGTGCTTTACGTCCCACTTCACGGCTTGCTTGCGTAGCCTCGCCAGCGGATCATGTTCGATGCCCGGCAGCTGTTTTTCGTCAATGGGGTGTTGCGTGTGATGCACCAGATCGAGCAGCACGACATGCATGGGCGCAGGATCGTTCCAGCCCACGCGGCGGTGGACGGGTTTGAGGACGATGCGTCCATTCTCGGTCACGTAATCCGGCATCTGCCCGTGGGGGCCCTTGTCATAGTGCTTGGGCTCGGTGACTACGACCAGCCAGCGCGCATTGGGCGACAGGGATTTGCTCACGATCTTTACATCGGAACCGAGATAAAACGGTTCCGGGCCGCGGCTCGCATCGACCTTGGCCAGGTTCTGCTGCTGGTCGCGCTTCGCGTCGCGATCGGATTTCATCTTGCGCACCGCTGCGAACAATCGCGCCTGTTCGGCGCTGTAGTAGTGATACGGCCCTTTTTCGGTATCCGGGGCTTCTTTGGCCTTGACGCTGGCCGCCAGCGAACTCATGCCCGTAGTCAGATTCAGCAGGTAGAAGCGCCCCTGGATTTCGTAGCTCACCATCTCATGCCCAGGCACGAATTGCGGTTCCCCGACCTGGCCCAGCCCCCGGGTCAGCTGCGTGATCTCGCCGCTGGCGACGTTTTTCAGGAACAGATCTCCATGGTTGACATACAGTTCCTTGGTGCGGGCCTGGTTGTAGACGGCCTCGTGCGAACCGGTGGCGCTCCAGTCGGCATCAGGAACTTTGCGTGTCTTGCCGCTGGCAATATTGATCGCGTGCAACGTTGCCGTTGGTGCCTGGTGCGGCCGTTGCCAGTAGTAGACAGTCTTGCTGTCAGCCCCCCAGTAGGGATTTTCCGGCGTCAACGAAATCCAGTCCGGGTTGGCCATTATTTGTGTCATCGTCAGGGCCTTGTTGCCGGAAGTCGGTGCGCCATGCGCGGGCCCCGCCAGCAGGCAGAGCAGCGATAAAACCAGGGGCAGATATCGTTTCATGGGGACTCTCCGTGGAAATGGTTGGCCTCGCGTCACGAATGCACGGGCATTAGGGTGCGCAATTCGCGCGCATACAGATTCGGAAGTTTACACGTCCGGGGTTGCCGGCGTTAGATTACGGGCCAGTTGTAGCGGCGGTAGACCCAGGCGAGCAGCCACAGTGGTCCGATCAAAAGGAACTGCAGGTCCTTGAAAAACGCAGGCTTTTTCCCCTCATAGTGATGGCCGATGAATTGGCCGATCCAGGCGAGGACAAAAATGGCTCCGCCTGTGAGGGCAATCGACCAGGGCAGACGCTGCAGCCCCCAGGTCACCAACAACAGTATCGCTCCGACAATGACCATGCCCAGGGCCAGCCGCGGGGCCAAGACAAAGTAATAGGCAATGGCCAATCCCAGCAGGACCGTGCCCCAGTGCATCCAGGGCGATATCGAGAAGGCATCCGGACGCGGGATTGCGGCAAACAGGCAGACCATGGCGAGCATGATCAGGGGTACGCAGATCCAATGCAGGATCTTGTTCACGTGATTCTGGTGACAGGTGCCGTAATCAGCCAGCCAACTATCGATGGATCGCATGGCTTTCCACGTTGCGGGCGTCACCTCACTATAATCTGTGGGGAATACTTGTGCCAAGAGCCATTGCATGAAGCGTCGCCTGATTCAAACCGCCGCCGGACTCACACTCAGCGCCGGCATCGCCCTGTGTAGTGCCTGTGGACAGTCGGGGCCCCTGTACCTGCCGCAAAAACAGGCGGCTCCGGCCACCTCTGCCTCCACCACGGCCACACCGGCGGCGCGCACACGATGAGCAAGAAGCTGATCTTGGTTGACGGCTCGTCTTATCTGTATCGGGCCTTCCATGCGTTGCCGCCGTTCACCACAAGCGACGGCCGGCCGACGGGTGCGGTCTACGGCGTGCTCAACATGTTGCGCAAGCTGATCCGCGAAGAGGCCGGCAGCCATATCGCCGTGGTTTTCGATGCGCCGGGACCGACTTTTCGCGACGATCTTTTCGAGCGTTACAAGGCCAACCGCGCGCCCATGCCCGACGATATGCGTCCGCAGATCGAGCCGTTGCTGGACGCAATCCAGGCATTGGGTTTGCCGCTGTTGCGCGAGCAGGGCGTCGAAGCCGACGATGTGATCGGCACGCTAGCCCAGCAGGCCTGCGGACAGGGCTATGAGGTCGTCATCGTGACCGGCGACAAGGACATGGCTCAACTGGTCAATGGCCACGTCAGTCTGCTGGACACGATGAAGGACAGGCGGATGGACAGCGCCGGCGTGGAAGAGAAATTCGGCGTGCCGCCGGAGCGCATCATCGATCTGCTGGCCCTGATGGGTGACACCTCCGACAACATTCCCGGCGTTCATGGGGTCGGTCCGAAAACGGCCGCGAAGTGGTTGCAGCAATACGGCAGTCTCGATGAACTGCTGGCCCACGCGGATGAGATCAAGGGCAAGGCGGGCGAGCGCCTGCGCGACAGCTTTGACGCTATCAGCCTCTCCCGCCAGCTGGCGACGATCAAATGCGACGTGAACCTGGCGGTCGAACCGGAAGCGTTGGTTCAGGGTGAGCCTGATACCGATACGCTGCGCAAGCTTTATGCCGATCTCGAGTTCAAGAGCTGGCTGGCGGAACTCGGCGAAGAGGAGAAACCCGCGCCGGAGCGCAATTATGAAATCGTCACGACCCAGGCGCAGCTCGATAAGTGGATTAAGCGCCTGGGCCAGTCCGAACTGTTCGCCTTCGATACGGAAACCACCAGCCTCGATTACCTGGCCGCCCGCATCGTGGGCATTTCCTTTGCGACCGCGGGCGGCGAGGCCACCTATGTGCCCCTGGCGCATACCGGCAGCCAGCCGTTCGACCGCGATGCCGTGCTCGAACAGTTGCGGCCCTTGCTCGAGGATGCCGGACGCGGCAAGCTCGGCCATCACCTCAAGTACGATGCCCACGTGCTCGCCAACCACGGGATCGAGCTGGCCGGCATCCGCCACGACACTCTGCTGGAATCTTATGTGTTGGATCCCACCGCCGGGCGTCACGACATGGATTCGCTCGCCGCGCGGGCGCTGAACGAGAAAACGATCAGTTACGACGAGGTGACCGGCACCGGGCGCAAGCGCATTGGTTTCGAGGACGTGCCCGTAGACGTCGCCGGGCAGTACGCGGCGGAGGATGCCGATATCACCTGGCGCTTGCACGAGAACCTGTGGCCACGGTTACAGGCACTGCCCCGGGCCTGCGAGGTCTACGAATCGATCGAGATTCCTGTCGTATCCGTCCTGCTGGCCATGGAACGCCACGGCGTGCTGATCGACAGCGAACGGTTGGCCAAGCAGAGTGCGGAGCTGGAAAAGCGCATGGCCGAATTGCAGCAGGCGGCGTGGGACGTCGCCGGCACGGAATTCAATCTGGGATCGCCGGCGCAACTCGGCGACATTCTCTACAACCAACTCCAGCTGCCGGTACGTCACAAGACACCCAAGGGGCAGCCGTCGACGGCGGAAAAGGTACTACTCGAATTGGCGGACGAACATGAACTGCCACGCCTGATTCTGGATTATCGCGAAGTGTCGAAGCTGCGATCTACCTACACGGAGAAATTGCCCGCCAGCGTCAATCCGGACACCGGCCGGGTGCACACCTCCTACAACCAGACCGGCACCTCGACCGGCCGGCTGTCATCGTCGGATCCCAACCTGCAAAATATTCCTGTGCGCAGCGAAGAAGGCCGGCGCATACGCCAGGCATTCATAGCGCCGCCGGGATGTGTGCTGCTCGCCGCGGATTATTCACAGGTGGAGTTGCGCATCATGGCGCACTTGTCGGGCGACGAGGGACTGAGGAACGCTTTTGCGGAGGGGCTGGACATCCACCGCGCGACGGCGGCCGAGGTGCTGGGCAAGAAGATGGACGAAGTGACGGCGGAAGAGCGCCGGGCCGCCAAAGCAACCAACTTCGGTCTCATTTACGGCATGTCGGCGTTTGGTCTGTCGCGCCAGCTTGGCGTTTCTCGCGGTGAAGCGGAAGATTACATCAACCGTTACTTCGATCGTTATCCCGGTGTGCGCCATTACATGGACAGCACGCGTGAGCAGGCGCACCAGAACGGCTACGTGGAAACGCTGTTCGGCCGCCGGCTTTATCTGCCGGAGATCAATAGCCGCAACGGGCAGCGGCGCCAGGCGGCCGAGCGCGTAGCGATCAACGCGCCCATGCAGGGCACGGCTGCCGACATCATCAAGCGGGCGATGATCACGATCCATGGATGGTGCAAGTGCGATGACGTGCCGGCCAGCCTGATCATGCAGGTGCACGACGAACTGGTTTTCGAAGTCGACAAGGATTTCGCCGATACGGCACGCAACGAGATTGCCGAGCGTATGGAGGGGGCTGCCGAATTGGCAGTGCCGCTCGCCGTCGATATTGGTGTCGGCGCCAATTGGGACGAAGCGCATTAGGTTCGGAAGCTCGGGAAGAAAACTCTCGCCAAGACGCAAAGGCGCAAAGAAGATTATTTGGAGACGCCGAATCTCTTGTAGGAGCGGCGGTCCCCGCCGCGATTTTTTCGCCGGAATGATGATGACAGTCCCGGCGCAACCCTGACCCGCCCGGACAATATACGTGTCAATAAAAAAGCCTGTACAGGGGATCCTGCACAGGCTTTTTGCCAGTTGGCGAGCGGTTACTGTGCGGTGGTGCCGAGTTTTTCGGCCAGCTCTCCCGAGTGGTACATCTCTAGCAGGATGTCGGAGCCGCCGATCAATTCGCCGCCGATGTAAAGCTGGGGGTAGGTCGGCCAGTTGGAATGCTGCTTGAGCGCCTCGCGCAGTTCCTGGTCCTCGAGAATATTCACGTGGGCGAAATCGGTGCCCACGGCGCGCAGCACCTGCACGGCCTGTGCGCTGAATCCGCATTGCGGAAAATCGGGGCTGCCCTTCATGAACAGGACCACCGGCTTGGAGAGGCTCTCCTTGATGCGCTCTTCTACGCTCATTGTTCAACTCCCGGCCGCTATGGCCGTCTAGTGTACTGCACCGTCAGGCCGGATCTAGCGTCTTGGCGCGGACATCCAGCAATTCAAATACGGCCGCTCTTTCATGGGTACTCATAAGCGGCCACCGCGAAATTTCGTTCATCGTGCGCAGGCATCCTTCGCAATAACCGTTTTCGTCAATGCGGCAGATGCCCACGCACGGGCTTTCCGGGAAAGCGGCGATCCGGTCTTCAGCCACCGAACTGCTTGGCCGCGAAATCCCAGTTGACCAGTTCCCAGAACGCCTCGATGTACTTCGGGCGCGCATTGCGGTAATCGATGTAATAGGCGTGCTCCCACACATCGCAGGTCAGGATCGGCGTCTCGCCGGTACGCAGGGGCGTTTCGGCATTCTGGCCATTCATGATCACCAGGGAACCGTCATCCTTCCTGGCCAGCCAGCTCCAACCGGAGCCGAACAGGGTGGCGGCCTTCTGGCTGAACTCTTCCTTGAACTTGTCGAAGGAGCCGAAGCTGCTGTCGATCGCTTCCGCGAGCTTGCCACTGGGTGCGCCGCCGCCATTGGGCGACATCGAGTTCCAGTAGAAAGTGTGGTTCCAGGCCTGCGCGGCGTTGTTGAAAATGCCGCCGCTTGCCTTGCGCACGATGTCCTCGAGCGCCATGTCCTCGAACTCGGTGCCCTTGATGCCGTCGTTGAGCTTGTTGAAATAGCCCTGATGATGCTTGCCGTAGTGGAATTCGAGCGTTTCCTTCGAGATATGCGGTGCCAGTGCATCCATCGCATAGGGCAAAGGGGGTAATTCGTGTTTCATGCTCACTCTCCTTCTTAGTTCGTGTATGGGATGGCGTGCCGGCAGCCCGGCGCGCACGACCCGTCTATTGTAACGCTGCGACCTGTTCCGGTCAGGGGAGGTCGCCTGAGCGAGGGTTGGCCCCTGCGGACCGTCCCGCTAGACTGGTCTGCCGAATCCGGAGAGCCATGCCATGAGCCAGACCTTGCCGCTTTATCACGTCGATGCCTTCAGCAGCGAGGTTTTTGGTGGTAATCCCGCTGCCGTCGTGCCGTTGCAGGAATGGCCGGATGATTCGCTGCTCCAGAAGATAGCCGCCGAGAACAATCTTTCCGAAACGGCCTTTTTTGTCGGCCAGGAGGGGCGTTATCGGATTCGCTGGTTTACGCCGGTGCGCGAGGTCGAGCTGTGCGGGCATGCGACCTTGGCTTCGGCTTACGTGACCACCCGTTTCCTTGCGCCTGATGCCGATACGCTCTTTTTCGATTCATTGAGCGGAGAGTTGGTCGTGCGCCGTTCGGGCGATGTGCACGAACTCGATTTCCCGGTGCGGCCCGCCGACAGGGTGGATGACGAGCTTGCCGGGAATATCGGCCGCGCACTCGGCGTTTCCCCGCGTTGGTGCGGGAGTACCCGTAACCCGGACCCTGACAGCGACAAACTCGTTGCCTGGCTCGAAGATGCCGGGGCCGTGAAAACGCTAAAGCCCGATTATGCCGCGCTGCGACAGTTGCCGGGTCAGGGCGTCATAGTGACGGCGGCGGGCGAGGACTGCGATTTCGTGTCCCGCTATTTCGTGCCCAAGCTGGGCATCCCCGAGGATCCGGTTACGGGTTCGGCCCATTGCACCCTGGTGCCGTTCTGGGCGGAAAAACTCGGTCGTACGGAACTCTCCGCCCGCCAGGTGTCGGCCCGTGGTGGCGAACTCGAATGCCGGTTGGCCGACAACCGAGTGAGGATCGCCGGGTGCTGCGCCCTCTATCTGGAAGGGCGGCTCAGCGTGTGAATCCGATTCAGGCCGAGCGCGGAGGCGGTGGCGCAGTCGTAGAGGCCGGTGGCGCCGATGTCCTGGGCTCGATACGGTAGCGGCCGCCATCCCGGGTGTTGTAGCGGGTCAGCCAGACGAGCTCGCCGGGCCGGAGGTTGACGCCCAGCGGTTGCACGACGGAGATGGTCCGCCCGTCGTCGGTCTTGAGGATTACCTGCTGGGCTTTCTGGGTCGACGCTGCGTTTTCCGCGTTGCGCCCGAGGATAGAGCCGAGGATGATGCCGCCAATGGTCATCAGTGCCTGGCCCCGGCCCTCGCCGACGGCGGAGCCGGCTATGCCGCCCACGACGGCGCCGGACAGCGAACCGGCGGAACCGGTCTGCGCGTTGGGGCGGATCACGACCTGGCGGACTTCCAGGATCGTCGCGCCGGTGACTTGTCCCACGCTCATCGCCTCATCGGGCGTGTAACTGTTGGGGCCGGGCGTGCCGGCGCACCCGGCAATGACCGCCGCCAGTGCCGCCACGCCCAGGGCGAGCGAAGATTTTCTGTACAGATGATGCATTGTGTCCTCCGGGGCCAAGTGCCGTTGACTCATTAGACTCAATTATGGCCCCGAGTTCGTCCGCTTGCGATGTCGTGACCTGACCCTGGTCAAGCTTGGCTGTTGTGATCCCCCGGCGATTGCTTTTCCCTGGCCTGTTCTTCGGCCCTTGGATGACGACGGAACAGGGCGTCAACCGCGGCGATGATCGCACCGACCGTAATCGCCGAATCGGCAATATTGAATGTAGGGAAGGGGTGGCCGGGCCAGTAATAGAACCAGGGCAGCTGGATAAAGTCGATGACGTGCGCGTGCCAGACGCGATCCACGGCATTGCCGAGCGCGCCGCCGAGGATCAGAGCCAATCCTGCCGCGAGCCAGGCCTGTCCCTTTGCGGGCAGGCTGCGCAGCCAGACCAGGATGGCACCCGAGAACACCAGCGCCAGAACCACGAATAACCATTGCTGCCAGCCGTTGGCGCTGGCCAGCAGGCTGAAGGCCGCGCCCTTGTTGAAGAGCAGGGTGATGTTCAGCACGGGTGACAGGTCAACCTGCTGGTAGGGCTTCAGGTAATACAGGACGAGCAGCTTGGAGAACTGGTCGGCGATCAGGACGAGCAGGCTGAGGAGCAGCCAGCGCACCGGCGGGTGACTGGGGACCAAAAAGTGTTCCGCGTCGAATTTCCGCAATCGCTCGACTCCCGCCGACAGCCTCTTGCCGATCTTCTCGAAGCCACTCATGCCCATTGCCTCGTCTCCGGCCGTGCGCCGATATTACCGGCACAGCGTGCGCACAGTGAAGGGTGCGAGTCGTCGCTGCCGACATCCGGCGTGCGATGCCAGCAGCGGTCGCACCTGTCATTGTCACTTGGACTTACTGTCACCTTATAAATAGTTTCCGGCCTTGGGGTAGTGTCAGTCATGCCTGCTAGCGATGATAGTCCACTAGACGCTTGGATTTCTTGGGCAGTTTCCGGAGCTTCGTCGAATGGGTGCAGGCGGACCCCAGAGACGAGATAAATGAATTTCAATTCGTTTTCGAGTTTCTCGAAAGCAGTCATGACAGGAAGTTTTAGGTAAAGATCGACTTCGGCGTCTAGGCCGCTGCCTACTTCGTCTTCGCGCCGTAAATTTTCGATAATCGGAAGTAAAGCTTCGCGAACAGCGAATACTTTGTTCCAGTCCACGTCGCTGGTGTCCACTTCGGGCAGCGGATGCCACTGCGTGAGCATGACCGAGTCTTCGCGTTCCCCGGGCAGATGGCTCCACACTTCCTCGGCGGTAAAGCAGAGGACGGGCGCGAGCCAGCGCACCAGGGCTTCGGCCACGTGCCACAGCGCCGTCTGCGCGGAGCGCCGTCCGATGCTGTCGGCCTGCATGGTGTACAGCCGGTCCTTGGTGATATCCAGGAACAGCGCGCCGAGCTCGGTGACGCAGAAATTATGGACGCGCTGGTAGATCAGATGAAAGTCGTAGCGGTCATAGGCGGTCTCGATCGAGGCGCCGAGATCGCTTGCGCGGGCGATCAGCCAGCGATCCAGGGCCAGCAGCTCACCGGTGTCGACGGCATCACGTTGCGGGTCGAAATCGTAAAGGTTGGAGACCAGGAAACGCAGCGTGTTGCGCATGCGCCGGAAGGCGTCGGCAGTGCGCTTCAGGATCTCGTCGGAGACGGCGATTTCACGCCGGTAATCGGTGGCGGCCACCCACAGGCGCAGAATGTCGGCACCGACGCTGTTCACGACTTTCTGCGGAGAGACGACGTTGCCGACCGATTTCGACATCTTGCGCCCTTCGGCGTCCACGGTGAAGCCGTGTGTCAATACACCTTTGTACGGGGCTTCGCCGTTGAGGGCGACGCCGGTCAACAGCGACGACTGGAACCAGCCGCGATGCTGGTCCGAGCCTTCCAGGTACAAAGCGGCAGGCACCTCCAGTTCCTTGCGCGCCGCGAGAACGCAGTAGTGCGTGAGCCCCGAGTCGAGCCACACGTCGAGAATGTCGTTGGCCTTTTCGTAATCCCCGGCCTCTTCGCCGAGCAACTCGGCGGGGTCGAGCTCGTCCCAGGCTTCGAGGCCGTGTTCGGCGATGCGATCGGCCACCGCTTCCATCAGTCGCGCGGAGTCGGGGTGGGGTTCGCCCGTCTTGCGGTTCAGAAACAGCGCCAGGGGCACGCCCCAGATGCGCTGGCGCGAAATGCACCAGTCGGGACGTCCGGCGACCATCTTCTGGATACGCTCTTCGGCCCATTCCGGCGTCCATTCGACACGCTCGATCGCTTCCAGTGCGTGTTTGCGCAAATCGTTGGCCGCCAGATCGATGAACCACTGTGGCGTGGCCCGGAAGATCAGCGGTGTCTTGTGGCGCCAGCAGTGCGGGAAACTGTGGCGGTAGGGTGCGTGCGCGAGCAGGACGCCATGCTCCTCGAGCGCTTTCACCAGGACTTTGTTGGCGGCGGGGATGTCGAGTCCGCCGACCAGCGGCGTGTCCTCGACGAAACGGCCTTCGCCGTCAACCGGACTGTACACGGGCAGGCCGTAACGCAGCCCGGCGTAGTAGTCGTCCTGGCCGTGGGCGGGCGCGGTGTGCACGGCGCCGGTACCCACTTCGAGGGTGACGTGGTCGCCGAGAATGACCGGAACCTGCTTGTCCAGCCACGGGTGCGCCAGCATCCGGCCTTCCAGCGCTCGGCCCGATGTCTGCCCCAGGGGCTTGATGTCGTCGGCACCGTAGCGTTCGAGTGCCGAAGGTGCGAGCTCGGCGGCCAGCACCAGCGCCTCGCGCTTGCCGTTGATCGTGGCCGCGATCAGCGCATAGTCGATGTCGGAGTTGAGGGCCACGGCCTGGTTGGCCGGGAGCGTCCAGGGCGTTGTAGTCCAGATCGGCACGGCAACCGGCAGGTTGGTTTTCACGCCGAAGGCTTCTGCTACGGCCGCCGGGTCCTTCGCGGCAAAGGCCACGTCGATGGCGGGCGAGGTGGTTTCGGCATATTCGACTTCCGCTTCCGCCAGCGCGGAACGGCAATCGCGACACCAGTGCACCGGCATGTCGCGGCGGGTGAGGAAGCCCGCGCGGATCATCTCCGCCAGGGCTCTGAGTTCACGGGCCTCGTATTCGCGATTCAGCGACAGGTAAGGGTTTTGCCAGTCGCCGAGCACGCCGAGGCGAATAAAGTCCTCGCGCTGGCGGTCAATTTGTTCGAGCGCATAGTCGCGGCACGCCTGGCGAAATTCTCCACGCGGCAGATCCCGTGCCTTGCGCTTGAGTTTTATCTCGACGGCCAACTCGATGGGCAGCCCATGGCAGTCCCAGCCGGGCACGTAAGGCGAGTCGAAACCGGCGAGCGTGCGCGAGCGCACCACGATGTCCTTGAGGATCTTGTTGACAGCGTGGCCGATATGGATGTCGCCATTGGCGTAGGGCGGGCCGTCGGCCAGCACGAATTTGGGGCGCCCTTCCGCCGCCTTGCGCATGCGGGCGTACAGATTCATATCCTTCCATGCAGCCAGGCGTTCGGGCTCGCGCTGGGCGAGGCCGGCACGCATCGGCATGTCGGTCTGCGGCAGATTCAGGGTGTCGCGGTACTCACTCAACGGTCACTCTCCCAACTCATTCCTTGTCCGCGCAGCCATTGCGCGGCCGTGTTCACATCGTCGCCCATTGCTTGTGTCAGCGCTTCCATGTCGGCAAAGTGCGCCTCGTCACGCAGCCAGGCCAGAAATTCCACTTTCAACAGCCGGCCATACAGATTGCCCGAATACTCGGGGAAATACACTTCCAGCAATCGGCGCGTGCCGCCGATACTGGGCCGGGTACCCACATTCGCGACCCCGTAACGTGTCCCTTCGGGCAGCCCCGAGGCGCGCACGACATAAATCCCGCCCAGCGGCGGCGGCCGCTTGCCGAGCGCCAGGTTCGCGGTGGGGAACCCCAGCCGTCGCCCAAGCCGTTCGCCGGTCACGACCCGGCCCCACGTTTCGAAGGGGCGGCCGAGAAGTTTTGCCGCGGCATCCAACCGGTTGTCTTCCAGTGCCTGACGCACCCGCGAGCTTGAAATCCGTTCGCCGCGGTCGTCGCACACGGCACCGACGGGTTCGACGTCAAATCCGGCTTCGCGTCCGATCTGCTCCAGCAGCGTCACGTCGCCTTTCCGCGCTTTACCGAAGCGGAAGTCTTCGCCGACCACCACGGTCCGGGCGCCCAGTCCCCCGGCAAGCGTGCGGCGCACAAAATCGTCCGCTTCCTGTGCTGCCGTGCGCCGGTTGAAGCGCAGGCAGGCGAAAGTTTCGATCGTGCCCAGCGCCTCGAGCATGTGCCATTTGGTCACGAAGCGCGACAACCGGGTGGTTGCGGTCGCCGGGGCAAAAAATTCGTGCGGCAGCGGCTCGAAACTCATCAGCGTCAACGGCAGCCCCTGGTCCCGCGCCAGGCCCGCTGCCCGGTCGATGACGGTGCGGTGCCCCAGGTGCAAGCCGTCGAACTTGCCGATGGCGACTACCGCCGGCGCGTTCGAAACGGATAACAAGTCCCCGCGGAGCAGTTGCATCTTCGTCAAAACCGCAGATTATACGGGGCTGGCGTCATTCTCGCCCCCCGGCGGCAAAGTGAGATGCCTCGGGCGCAGGCCCAGCGCAAGCAGCGCCAGAGCGTAGACGGCCAATCCACCGATGACCAGAACCGCCAGCCGCCACACCCGGGCCTCGAGGGGGACGCCGATCCAGGGACCCAAGGTCCGAGCACCGAACCATAGCGCGGCACCCAGGGCGAGGGTGGCAATCGCAACCCGCCCGAGGAACATCCACCAGCCGGTGCGTGGTCGGTAGATGTTGCGCTTGCGCAGCCCGCGCCAGAGCAGTGTTGCGTTTACCAGTGCCGCAAGCGCCGTGGACAGAGCCAGCCCCGCATGCGGGGCGTAACCGCCAAGCACGGCCCAGGGGATCACCAGCACGATATTCAGTCCGAAGTTGACCCCGACGGCGGCGATGCCGATACGTACCGGTGTGCGGACGTCCTGGCGGGCGAAGTAGGCGGGAGCCAGCACCTTGATCAGGGCAAAGCCGGTGAGGCCCACGGCGTAGGCCATGAGGCTGGCGCGCGACATCGCCACGTCATGGCCGTTGAAGGCGCCGTGCCCGAATATCGTGGCCACGATTGGTACGGCGAGCACCAGCAGCCCCATGGCGGCGGCAGGCATGAACAGGAATGTGAGCCGCAACGCGCGGTCGAGCATGGCGGAGTAATCGGCGGACTCGCCGCGAGCGTGGTGGTGCGAGAGCCGCGGCAGAATCACGGTACCCAGGGCAACGGCGAAGACGCCGAGCGGAAATTCCATCAGCCGGTCCGAGTAATAAAGCCAGCTTACGCTGCCGCTGGCCAGGAACGAGGCAATGATGGTGTCCACCAGCAGATTGATCTGTGTCGTCGAGGCGCCGAACATGATGGGCGCCATCAGGCGCATAATGCGGCGTACGCCCGCATGCGCGAATCCGAACGCAGGACGCATCAACAAGTGCAGGCGGGCCAGGGCGGGCAGTTGCACGGAAAGCTGCAATATGCCGGCGATCAGGACCGCGCCGGCCAGGGCATAAATGGGATGAGCCAGGTGGGGGGCGACGACCAGGGCGGCAACGATGAAGGAAACGTTGAGTAGCACCGGCGCGAAGGCCGGCGGACCGAAGCGTCCATAGGTGTTCAGGATGGCGCCGGCGAAGGCCGTGAGCGAAATCAACAGAAGATAAGGGAAGGTCAGCCGCAACAAGTGCGCTGACAGCGCGAACTTCCCGGGGACGGCGTGAAAGCCGGGCGCAAACATCCAAATGAAGACCGGGGCCAGGAATACGCCGATCAGGGTCAACGCAAACAGGACGATGGCCAGGGTGCCGCCGGTACGGGCAATCAGCTCACGCGTCTCGGCCTCGCTACGCGTGGCCTTGTATTCCGAAAGCACCGGTACAAAGGCCTGGGAAAAGGCGCCTTCGGCAAAGAGGCGGCGGCCGAAATTGGGGATCTTGAAGGCAACGAGGAAGGCGTCCATGCCACTGCCCGCACCAAAGTACGCGGCAAAGGCGATGTCCCGGGCGACGCCGAGGATGCGCGACAGGAGCGTGAAGCTGCCTACCGTGGACAGGTTGGCAATGAGCCCGCGGCGCTTCACGGTCGCCGCCCGCAGGCTGGATCGGAGGCTGCCGGAGCGGGGAGAGTCTTGATATTTTCAGCGTTTGCGGGCATACTGCACCGTTCCGTTAACAAAGCTCTTTTGGAGAAGCTGACGTGGCGAATAGTTCTCAGGCCCGCAAGCGCGCCCGCCAGGCCGAGCAGCGCCGGGTCCACAACCAGACCCTGCGTTCGCGCATGCGTACCGCTATCAAGAAAGCCCGTGCCGCAGTTGCCAGCGGCAATGCCCAAGAGGCCAACGAAGCCTTCCGCAGTGCGGTGCCGACCATCGACACCATGGTCAGCAAGGGCATTTTGCCCAAGAATACCGCTGCGCGCTACAAGCATCGGTTGAACGCAAGCATCAAGAAAATCGCGAGCTGAGCGGCCACTGCGCTCGACGGCGCAGAATTTGCCCTCGCTCGTTATGCTCGGCAACGTCTTATCCTGAAACGGGATCGGGTTCGGCATCGGAAGCATGTTCTGCCAGCCAGGCATTGACGGCATTGAGCAGTTCCGGCAGGCCCTCCCGCGTTGCCGATGAAATAATGAACCAACGACCGCGCCATCCTAGCGCGGTCGTTGCTTTTTGGGCCCGCTCCAGAGCTTCTTCCCCAGGCAGCAAGTCGGCCTTGGAAAACACCAGCCAGCGCTCTCGTTCGCCCAGCCGCGCATTGTGTTCGGACAGTTCCTTCTTTATTTTGCGGATGACCTCCGGGTCGAATCCCTCGGGGGGCGACAAATCGACCAGGTGAAGCAGCAGGCGAGTGCGATCGACGTGGCGCAGGAACTGGATGCCCAGTCCATGCCCCTGGGCGGCGCCTTCGATCAGGCCGGGGACGTCGGCGATGACGAAACTGCGCTCCGGGCCCAGGCGCACCACGCCCAATTCGGGATGCAGGGTCGTGAAGGGGTAGTCGGCCACCTTGGGCCGTGCCGCGGACACGGCGGCAAGCAGGCTCGACTTGCCGGCATTGGGCAGGCCGACCAGTCCGACATCCGCGAGTAGCTTCAGTTCCAGGCGCAGGCGCCTCGTTTCTCCTTCGGTGCCCGGCGTGGCACGCCGCGGCGCGCGGTTCACGCTGGACTTGAAGTTGATGTTGCCGCGCCCGCCCCGGCCGCCGTGGGCCACGAGCAGCCGGTCGTCGGGCCCGGTCAGGTCGCCGATCAGTTCGCCCGTATCGGCTTCGTACACCAGCGTGCCGACCGGCACCGGAATCTCGATGTCTTCCCCGGCGGCCCCCGTCATCTGACGCCCGGAGCCCGCTTGTCCGGACGTAGCGCGGAAGCGCCGTTGCGTGCGGAAATCGACCAGCGTCGACAGGCCCGACTTGGCCACCAGCCAGACGCTGCCGCCGTTACCGCCGTCGCCGCCGTCAGGGCCGCCATGGGGGATGTATTTCTCGCGCCGGAAACTGACGCAGCCGTTTCCGCCCCGTCCGGCTTCAACCGCGATCGTTGCTTCGTCGACGAACTTCATGCTTCAGAATCCCTGGGAGTCGGAGACAAAAAACCCCGGCCATGCCGGGGCTTTTCGATCTCGGATGACGTCGCTGCCGCCGGCTGACGTTCAGTCCGTGAGAATGGAAACGTATTTGCGGCCCTTGGGTCCGCGGACGCGGAAATTGACCTTGCCTGCGGCGCGTGCGAACAGGGTGTGGTCGCGGCCCATGCCGACGTTCTCGCCGGGATGGAAATGCGTACCGCGCTGGCGCACGATGATTTCGCCCGCTGCAATTTCCTGGCCGCCATAGCGCTTGACGCCGAGGCGTTTCGATTCGGAATCGCGTCCGTTACGTGAGCTGCCGCCTGCTTTTTTATGTGCCATGAGGAGTCTCCAGAATTACTTGCCGAGGATCTCGGAAATGCGAACCTCGGTATAGGCCTGACGATGGCCCTTGCGCCGGCGATAGTTCTGACGGCGGTGGAACTTGATGATCATGACCTTCTTGTCACGTCCCTGCGCCGTTACTTCGCCCTTGACACGGGCGCCTTCCACCCAGGGCGTGCCGACCGTGACTTCGCCTGCGTCGTTGGCGACCAGGGCGACCTTGTCGAATTCGATAGCCGAACCTTCGGCCTCGGGAAGCTTTTCGAGGCGCACCACATCGCCCGGGCTGACCGGGTACTGCTTGCCGCCAGAGACAATGACCGCGTACATCTTTGTTGAACCGTCAGAAAACCGTAGTGAACGGCGAATTGTAAAGCTTCACTGAACCGCGGGTCAACCCTGAGAGGGCCGCCCGGCGAGGGGCGGCAGGGGGCGCGAGCGGCGGTGCTGCTAAAATCCCCTGATTTGCAGGCCCCGCCGCATGGAGCTTTCCGAGATAACAGCCCTGGTCGCCGAGGATCTCGGCGCGGTCGATGCGTTCATTCGCAGGCGGCTGAGTTCCGACGTGGAACTGATCAACGAGCTGGCGAACCATATCGTCTCCGGCGGCGGCAAGCGCTTGCGCCCGTTAACCGTGTTGCTGGCCGCACGGGCTTGCGGTTACTCCGATCAAGCCCAGGAGCACATAAACCTGGCCGCGGTGGTGGAGTTCATCCATACGGCGACCCTACTTCACGACGACGTGGTGGACGGTTCGGAGCGCCGGCGCGGCAGCAAGACCGCCAATGCCCTGTGGGGCAACGCCCCCAGCGTGCTGGTGGGGGATTTCCTGTATTCACGGGCCTTCCAGATGATGGTGGAGGTCGAGCGCATGCGTGTGATGGCGGTGCTGGCCGACGCCACCAACGCCGTGGCCGAGGGCGAGGTGCTGCAGCTCATGCTCTGCAACGACCCGGATACCACCGAAGAGCGTTATTTCGCGGTCATCGAGCGCAAGACCGCGCGCCTGTTCGAGGCCGCCGCACGACTCGGTGCCGTGGTCGCAGGCCATACTCGCACAGAGGAAGATGTACTCGGTGCCTACGGACTCAATCTGGGCATCGCCTACCAGCTGGTTGACGACGTGCTCGATTACAGCTCCGACCCCGTACAGACAGGCAAGAACCTGGGGGACGACTTGGCCGAGGGCAAGGCGACGTTGCCGCTGATTTACGCCCGCGACCACGCCGGTCCCGAGCAGGTGCAACTCCTGCGCCAGGCCATCGAGCGCGGCGGCACCGACAACCTTTCCACCGTGTTGGCCGCAATCGACGAAACCGGGGCGCTGGGTTACGTCCATGAGCGGGCCCTGGCGTATGCGAATGCGGCGCGCGAGGCGGTGAGCACTCTGCCGGCATCGCCTTATCGTGACGCCATGATCGCGCTGGCGGATTTCACCATCCAGCGCGTCAGCTAGGCCAATCCTCTCGCAAAGGCGCAGACCGCCAAGGAAAAGACACGGTCTGACCGTCGTTATCCCGGGTTAACACAATGGCATGGCCAGCTGCGCCGGATAACGTTTTGCCATGCAAGCGCTTAGGGACCCCAACCCCCAAGCTTGGGCCGCCTGTCTCTCTTATCGTCTTCCTTTGCAGTCCTTGCGCCTTTGCAAGAGATTCCTGCTCTGGTCAGGCGGTGGAGCTGGAGCTGCCGTCCGTTGCCGGATCGGCGCTGTAGGGCTTGCGCCTGAGGTGCACGTCGCGGGCGATGCGGATGATCGGGCGGATGAGCAATTGAACGCTCCCGACCAGGAACAGCCAAGTGGCCGGAATCTGCATCGATTC
>Ga0307440_1000396_pt1 | contig 21344 bp, 22 predicted proteins | sample SalMarWE160410MG_FD_202150 | JGI IMG/M metagenome (GOLD analysis project Ga0307440, IMG submission 202150) | Salt marsh sediment microbial communities from the Plum Island Ecosystem LTER, Massachusetts, United States - WE1604-10 | ecosystem: Environmental > Aquatic > Marine > Intertidal zone >... | reverse complement strand
CTTTGGTGTTGTTGCTTCCGGCGCCTGCGATGCAAAGACATTTATCCTTTGTTGTCTCTGCAACTGTTTCAATCACACGATTATGTTCGTCCCAGGTCAAGACCGGGCTTTCTCCGGTGGTCCCCACGGCCAGTATCCCGGTAATTCCATTCTTTATCTGAAAATCCGACAGTTTTCTTAAATCTTCATAGTCGACGGCATCGTTTTTAAACGGCGTAATAATCGCTGTGAAGCATCCTTCAATCATAACCCCCCCCTTTTCACCTGTTATTGATGTGAGACCTCTGCAAAACCCTCCTTTTTGCCCAATCTCCGCGTCAGGCTCAATTTTTAATCCTCGAAATACTTAATTGTATTCCTGTGGTTAAAAATTTCGCCTTTCTTGATCTTGAGCAAAAATGAGCATTTTTCAAATGTCTCATGTTTTAGAAACAGCCAGGGCGTCACTTTCATCTACATGATATAATGAACCGTAAAAAATGTCCTTGATTGTGTCAAGAAAAAAGATCTCTCTTTAAGCAATGAAGATATTTTGTTTTTCCTTGACAAGGAACCGCCGAAATAATAACCCTTAAAATTTGTTGTCGATAAATCAAATTTTAAGGAAATTATCATGCCGAAAGACAAAAACGTCCAAGAATATATTGCGCGTCATAGAGCCGCCGTCGCTTCCAACCCCGAATGCGGAACATCTCACTATAACCTTGCCATCGGTCTTTTAGGCCAAAAAAAGTATGACGAAGCTGAAAAGGAACTCCTGGCCGCCGTCGAGTGCAGTCCCAATCTTGCAGAAGCATACGTTCAATTGGGGGGGATCTGCCTCCAGCGTGGTGATCTCGAGGGGTGTCTTAACTATAACAAAAGAGCCGTTCATTCCAGAGCTGGATTTGCCGAAGGATACGGCAATATCGGCTTTGTGCAGCTTCAACTGGGAAATATCGAGGAAGCGATCCCCGCCCTTGAAAAAGCCATTCGATGGAATCCAAAATTTTTACAGGCATATACAACGCTGGCCAATGCATATCTCATGAAAGGGATGATCGATGAAAGCATCGACACCGGCCTCAAGGTCACAGAGCTTGCGCCGGACTTTGCCGTAGGACATAACAATTTGGGGATTGCCTATCTGGAAAAGGGGTTACATGACCTGGCGATAAAACACATCGATCAAGCGGTAAAACTCGGTTATGAAGTGGCGCCTGAAATTTTAGACGAGATCAAGAAGTACCGATAAAAATCATAAAAAAAACCCGCATGCCGAGATTCAACTATTTTTTATCCAACACAAAAAATCCTGTCCAAGAGAAAGATCGCATATGGTCGACCCCGGTTCCTCTCAGCCGAACTCAATCCGCCGGCACATTTGAATCAAACAGCGACATGCTCATTCATCACGGCGGCTGCTTTTTGGCCGCAAGAGATTTTCTTAAAAGAGACCGATATGCGATCATTACGCAGGCCGTCTCCCAGCATCTGGGCCGCAGGGTTTCATTTAACGAAATAGAAGAGATCAGAATCATTCTTGATAAACACGGCGCGTTTTATCATCCGGCGAAAATCGAAGCTGTTATGAAAGACGTGCGGGTCCCCTTTGTTCTCAATATTGCGGTGACGGGAATCGGCAAAGAATGTGCGCAAAGGGAATACCGGATTTTAAAAATGCTCAACACGGACGCCTCTTTTTCGTTTATTCCCGATGTATATGCCCTGGGAAGCGTTATTACGAAAACGGATCACGTTGAAGCCCGGATGTTTTTGGCCGAATGGTTTGAAGGGTTCAATGAATTTCACCTGTCCCATGACCCGTCGGATGGAATGGTCAAAATGGTTGTCTGGGATAATAAGCGCGGGAATTTTTTCCTGACCGGACATCAAACCATGCATCTTTACCGGGAGATTGCGAAGATTTTGACCTATTATTACAACATCGAAACTTTTGAACAGATTTTTTCATGGCATCATGCTGCCGGCGATTTTGTTCTGAAATGCCGTAAAGAAGATGTCGAGGTGAAGCTCGTCACGGTGAGACATTACAGATCCATGTTCGAACAAAATTTTCATCACGAAAAAAAGACTATGGATGCTGAAATCGTCTTGGAAGCGCTGCTGGTATTCTTTTTTAATATGGCCATCAAAATTCGTATCGACCGGCTGGACGGGATCGGAGAAATCGCATGGTCAGATAAAATTGCACTTAAGGGAATGCTGAAGGGCTTTTTTGAAGGATTGGCTTTAAAACTACCGGCGCAGATGTTCCAAGCGCCTTTGGTCAACTGCTTCCGGCAACATCTTTTGGCCTGCAGCCCGGCGGATTTTTCGGAATTGAATCACGCCATTGTTCGAGGGTATCCTTTGCAGGCCCCGGAGGTTCCGGTCATCCGGCGGCATCTCGAGAGTCATATCGAAGATCTATACAACGCCTCCAGACAATTAGAGAAAGTTTAACATCTTAACCCCAAAATAAAATGTTGTTCAACGGTTTGAAACCCTGCTTTTTTATTGACAAGCTTTAATATTGATTCTATATGATTTCTTTGTATGTCCTGCTCTCCGTCATATAAAAGGGTATTGATTGATACTAATATAAAAAATAGAAAAAATAACGAGAGGAGGTGATTGCTGCTGCCCTGGAAAGGGACGGTGAATTTTACTTTTGGCAGATTGGTTAATTTTTAAATAGAATGGAGGTAATACAATGGCAAAACATGAAACGCCTTTGCTGGACCAGCTTGAAAGCGGGCCATGGCCGAGTTTCGTGTCTGATCTAAAACAGGAGGCCGAATCAAGGAAAAAGAATGAAAAAGGTTTAGATTTCCAGATTCCTGAAGACGTGTGTGAAGACCTTCTGGGTGTGCTTGAGTTGTCATTTAAGCACGGGAGAACGCACTGGAAACATGGCGGCATCGTCGGCGTATTCGGCTATGGCGGTGGTGTTATCGGTAGATATTGTGACCAGCCGGAAATGTTCCCGGGTGTTGCTCATTTTCATACCATGCGTGTGAACCAACCCGGCGGCAAATTTTATACGACCGAATATCTGAAACAACTTTGCGACCTGTGGGAACTTCGCGGCAGCGGCATCACCAACATGCATGGGTCCACCGGTGATATCGTCCTTTTGGGTACGACAACGCCTCAGCTCGAGGAGATCTTTTTTGAGCTGACCCATAAATATAACCAGGACCTGGGCGGTTCCGGGTCGAACCTGCGAACCCCTTCCGACTGTGTGGGCCAAGCCCGATGTGAGTGGTCGTGTTATGATACCCAGGCACTTTGTTATGACCTTACTCAGGAATATCAGGACGAGCTTCACCGGCCGGCATTCCCGTATAAGTTCAAATTTAAATTTGACGGATGTCCCAACTGCTGTGTGGCATCCATTGCGCGTGCGGACATCTCCTTTATAGGTACCTGGCGGGATGATATTCGAATCGACCAGGAAGCGGTTAAAGCCTATGTCGGCGGAGAGCTGCCGCCCAACGGCGGCGCCCATTCCGGACGGGATTGGGGACCGTTTGACATTCAGAAAGAGGTGATCGATCTTTGCCCCACGAGCTGCATGTGGATGGACGGCAAAGAGCTGAAGATAGATAACCGTGAGTGTACAAGATGCATGCACTGCATCAATGTTTTGCCGAGAGCTTTGAGAATCGGTGAAGACCGGGGTTGTTCGATGCTGGTCGGCGCCAAAGCGCCGATTCTTGACGGTGCTCAGATGGGCTCCCTTTTGGTTCCGTTTATCAAGGTGGAAGAACCTTACGACGAGATTAAAGAAGTCATTGAAAGCATCTGGGACTGGTGGATGGAGGAAGGAAAAAACCGTGAGCGGCTCGGTGAGCTGATGAAACGGCAGGGCTTTCAGAAACTGCTCGAGATGACGAATATTAAGGCGGCACCCCAGCATGTTCAGGAGCCGCGCCACAATCCGTACATCTTCTGGAAAGAAGAAGAAGTCGAAGGCGGATTCTCACGTGATATTAACGAATTCAGAAAACACCATAGAAGATAGGGGGGAATAACCATGGCATTTATATCTTCAGGTTATAATCCTGATAAACCGATGGAAAACAGGATAACCGACATCGGTCCGAGAAAATACGATGAATTCTATCCGCCGGTGATTAAGAATAACAAGGGGAAATGGCTCTATCACGAAATACTGGAACCCGGTGTTTTGGTACATGTTTCAGAGACCGGCGATGAAGTCTATTCCATCAGAGTGGGCGGCGCACGGTTGATGACGGTTACCCATATCCGTGAAATTTGCGAAATTGCCGACAAGCATTGCGGCGGATATGTACGGTTCACCACCCGTAACAACATCGAATTTATGGTGGACAGCAAAGACAAGGTCGAACCGCTAAAAAAGGATCTTTCGAGCCGAAAGTTTGACGGCGGAAGCTTCAAATTTCCCGTCGGTGGTACCGGTGCCGGCGTCACCAACATTATCCATACCCAGGGGTGGATTCACTGCCATACACCGGCCACCGATGCTTCGGGACCGGTCAAGGCGACCATGGATGTGCTTTTTGATGATTTCCAGAACATGCGGCTTCCGGCACAGCTTCGTGTGTCTTTGGCCTGCTGCCTGAACATGTGCGGCGCGGTCCATTGCTCGGACATCGCCATTTTGGGGTATCACCGCAAACCGCCCATGCTCGATCATGAATACCTGGATAAAATGTGTGAAATTCCATTGGCCATCGCCGCATGTCCCACGGCAGCTATCAAGCCGTCAAAGGTGGAACTTGCCGATGGCGCCAAGGTGAACAGCGTGGCGGTGAATGACGAACGATGCATGTTTTGCGGAAACTGCTATACCATGTGCCCGGCAATGCCCTTGGCCGACGATGTCGGCGACGGCATCGTGATCATGGCCGGCGGCAAGGTGTCCAACCGGGTCACGGCACCCAAGTTCTCAAAGGTTGTTGTGGCATTTTTGCCCAATAATGCACCGCGTTGGCCGGAAACCACGGACTGTATCAAAAAAATCGTGGAAGCTTATGCAGCCGGCGCCAATAAGTACGAGCGCGTGGGGGAATGGGCCGAAAGAATCGGATGGGAAAGATTCTTTGAAAAATGCGAACTTGAATTTACCCATCATCTCATTGATGATTTCCGCGATCCAGCCTATTATACCTGGCGTCATACTTCACAGTTTAAGTTTTAATCGCTGTCATTAAAAAGGGGGGGCAAACTTTTTGCCTCCCCTTCTCGAAAAAGAGAGGCTGAATAATGGAATACGAAGAGGCAAAACAGAAAATCGTCGAAGGATTGACAAAGAAGCAAAAAGTAAAATCCAAGTTTTACTTTAACGATCTGGCGAAAATACTCGACGAAAAACCCAGGGCCGCCAAAAAGCTGATTAACCAGATGGTGGTAGAAGGCGTGCTCGAATACTGGTCCAGCGGAAGTACATCCATGTACGGACTCAAAGGGACCGGTAAACAGGCACATACCGAACACGAAGATTAATATAATAATCTTTCGTTTGAATCGGATACACCGGAACACGTTTTATCGATAAGCCCTTTATGCAGCAGGAAGATATGGATTGCCCCCGAATTTTAATTTCAGCCTTACGGGGAGGAGCGGGGAAGACTATTGTATCCATTGGCATAACCGCTGCATGGAAGGCATCGGGCAAGCCGATTACCCCTTTTAAAAAGGGACCGGATTATATTGATGCCGGCTGGCTTTCTTTTGCGGCCGGCCGGCCCTGTTACAACCTCGACACCTTCCTGGTTAAAACACCGCACATTCTTCAATCGTTTTATTCCCATTCAACAAAAGACGGTATTTCGGTTATAGAGGGCAACCGCGGATTATACGACGGCATTGACACCCAGGGGCGTACCAGCACCGCTGAACTGGCCAAGCTTCTTAGATCACCCGTCGTGCTTTGTATCGACTGCACAAAAACCACCCGGACCATGGCAGCGGCTGTTCTGGGCTGCATGACGTTCGATCCGGATGTCGACATAAAAGGCGTCATACTGAATCGCGTCGCGGGACCCCGGCATGAAGATGTGCTCCGGAAAAATATTGAACAATACTGCCATATTCCAGTGCTGGGCGCGATTCCGAAACTCGCCGGTGAAAAATTTCCGGAGCGTCATTTGGGACTGGTTCCGACTGCAGAGCACGGTTTTGCCATGGATGCGGTCGATGATATCGCGCGCATCGCTGCGCGCTATCTCGATCTCGACGCCCTTGCCAAGATTTCTTTCAACGCCCCGTCGCTGCCGGTGCCGGATGATTCGCTGAAAAAGATTCAGGACGAAGCGCATATTCAAGGCAGGTCCCCTGCTGATGCGGAATCCCGGATTTACTCCGCCACACATCCAAAACCAAAAATCGGGATCCTCAAGGATTCTGCATTTCAATTCTATTACCCGGAAAATATCGAAGCCCTGCAGGCGGCAGGAGCGGAAACTTTAGTCATCAGCCCCTTTACATCCAAGATTATTCCGCCGGTGGACGCCCTGTATATCGGCGGCGGATTTCCGGAAACCCATGCCCATGAATTGTCAAACAATGTTGGCTTCAGAAAGCAATTAAAGGATCTGGCAAATGGCGGAATGCCAATTTATGCGGAGTGCGGGGGACTTATGTATCTTGGTGAGGAGCTTGTCCTGGAGGGCACATCATATCCCATGGCAGGAGTCCTGCCGGCGGTATTCGGCTTTTTCAAAAAACCCCAGGGGCATGGCTACACCATTGTTGCCGTGGAGCAACCAAATCCTTATTTTGACGTCGGAACTGAAATCAGGGGACATGAGTTCCACTATTCAAAGGTCTTAAAGTGGCGTGGAAAAGATAATGATCTGGCCTTTGCCATGAAACGCGGCATCGGGTTTTTAAATAAACGTGACGGGGTCTGTTATAAAAATGTCTTGGCCACCTATACGCATATCCATGCCCTTGGCACAACTTCCTGGGCCGGTGCTCTGGTCCGAAACGCAATGGCCTATAAAAATAGCCGTTCAGGGCTCAGATCCCCATTACTTGATTCCCCATCAATTCCTGGCCGGTGAACCCGAAACATTCGAATGCAGCTTAAAAAGGAAAAAAGGGGCAGCCATCTATGAATGACTACCCCTTTATTTTTTTTTAATTGCGAACTACTCTTTCTCGTCTTCACCGCCGTGGCAATGTTTGCAGCTTAACGGGGCAAATCCCTTATCCTTTGGTTTCAACTTCATTTTCCTGTCATACTTGCGGTGACATGTCCGGCAATCATCATGCACTGCATTGGCCTGATATTCGAGCTTTTGCTTTTTCGTCAGTCCCCTTGCCGCTTTTCCTCGAATATAGCCGGGTTTTTTGTGGCAGGCAATACAAGGTTGGACCTCATCGCCTTCTTTGAGTTTGGTTAAAGGTTTATTGTCCTTGTCGTGGTGACATGTCCCACATGCGTTTTTGAAAAATTCCGGATACTTCGCCGCATAATCCTTAGCGTGCTTCTTATGGGTAAATGTTACGATACCCTTGGTGTGTTTGGTATATGCCTTGGTATCCATCTTTATGACGTCTTGGAACTCCTTGCTGGCATAGAGGCCGGTGACGCTTAGAAACATTGCGATAGCAGTAACGATTAGAATTGTCCAGTATCTTTTACTCATAAACACTTGCCTCCCCTGTTGTTCTTTATTTGATGAAGCCTTGATCTCAAGTGATAACGAACAAAACACGGCAATCTCTATCAAGCAAAGATTTGTCTGTCAATATTAAAATATGATTGTTTATTCTTGTTCATCCGTGGTTTTTTTTACCTTCTTCTTTTTTTTCTTTTTTCTACGAGATGATTCATTAACGTCGTCTTCGGTTAATTTCTTTTTTCCAAATATTTTGGCGCCGACAATGCTGATTTCATAAAGTATCATTAAAGGCACGGCCATCATAATTTGTGTTGCAACATCCGGCGGCGTCAAAATAGCTGCGGCCGTGAAAATTAATAGGATCGCATATTTTCTTTTTTTCTTTAAAAAGTCAACGGAAACGATTCCCATTCTTGCAAAAAAAGTAATAATCAAAGGAAGCTCAAATACCAGGCCAAAAGCGAGCAACAACTTTGAGGAAAAGCTCAGATATTCCCGCATCGACGGCAAGGGACGTATGGTATCCGAGGCAAATCCCAGAAAAAACTTAAAGCCAAAAGGGAATACGACAAAATAGCCGAAAAATGCGCCGCCGACAAAAAAGATAGTGGAGAGAGCAACTATCGGGATAATCATCTTTTTTTCTTTGTCATACAGTCCCGGAGCGACAAACATCCAGAATTGATAGAAAATGACGGGCGTGGCCAGAATAATTCCGGAGATAAATGCAACTTTCAAGTAGGTGAAAAAAGCTTCGGGAAGACCGGTGAATATCAGCTTGTCGCCGGATGGCATGACGTTGACCAGCGGATAGGATAAGATCTGAAACAGTTTTTCCTTAAAACCGTAAGACAGAACAAAACCGACGCCGATCGCGATAAAACAGATAATCAACCGTTTTCTGAGCTCTTCAAGATGGGCGCTGAAGGGGATTTTTTCTTGATCATCCATCACGTTTTAAATTGTCTGATTTTTCTTCTTTGATGTCCTTTTGGGGTTCTTCTTTTTCAGATTCGTCACCCACCTTTAGATCTTCAGGTTCGGTGCTTTCATCGATATCGATCGCATCTTTCTTTAGATCTTCAGATTTGGCGCTCTCATCGATATCAATCGCATCTTTCTTTAGATCTTCAGGTTCGGTGCTCTCATCGATATCAATCGCATCTTTCTTTAGATCTTCAGGTTCGGTGCTTTCATCGATATCGATCGCATCTTTCTTTAGATCTTCAGGTTCGGTGCTTTCATCGATATCGATCGCATCCTTGATCTCGTCGCTCATATTGTGAAAAGTTCTTTTGATATCTTTGAGCTCAGAGTCGATTTCCAGAGAATCTTTTAATTCCGAGGTGGCCTTCTTAAATTCAGCAAACGCGCGCCCTAAAGATTTTGCTAGGTCCGGCAATTTTTTCGGCCCGATAACAATCAATGCGATGGCAAGGATCAATAACAACTCAGGCATACCGATGCCAAACATAATAACTCCTTAACGAGACCTTTGCAAAACGCCCCTTTTTGCCCAATTTCTGCGTCAGGCTCAAATTTTAATCCTCAAAATACTCCATGTATTCCTGCGGTTAAAATTATCGCCTTCCTTGAACTTGAACAAAAATGAGCATTTTTCAAAGGTCTCTAACGATAAAGAAAAATGAAGTAAAAACTTAACACATACGATAAAAGGATATTAATAATTTTTTTGCTCAAAAGAGTCAAGCATAACCCTCAACCGGTCAGTGATTGTCCGGTTTCAATATCAAAAAATAAAGCGAGCCGTGTTCCTGCATATGACCGGCCGCGATTTCAGCATAAGGGCCGCTTCCCCAAAATATGTCTGCGCGGGCAGGGCCGCGAATGGCGCCTCCGGTATCCTGGTTCAACACAAATCGTGACAAGACCGTCCACTTGCGAATGATTCCATCACCGCTGATCAAGGGTTTTTGGGTTTCGATAAAGGCCAAAGCCCCGGCCGGAAAGAGACGGCGGTCCAAAGCAATGGATCGTCCCGGAGTTAATTCAACTTCCAGACAACCGATAGGGCCGTTTTGTTCGATTTTAAAGAACACGTAACTTGGATTATAATTCAGGACAGCCTCAACTTCTTGAGGATGATCATGCAAATAATGACGAATTTTTTGCATGGATATCTCTTCTATAGGTATCTTCCCTTCGTCCACAAGGAGCTTTCCGATACTCCGGTAGGGCTGGCCGTTGGTGGCATGATAATGCACATTGACGGTTTTGCCATTATCGAGATAAATTTTCCCCGAACCTTGAATTTGCAGAAAGAAAAGGTCTATAGGGTCTTTAACCCAGGCGATGACTTTCGTTTTGCCTTCCAGAAGTCGGTCATTTTCGATTTCCCTCCGGTCGTAGTAAGGTATCACGCTGTGGTTCGTATATCTGCCGACAATGGTTTTGCTTTGGAATTGAGGAGAAAAAAGAGATAGATCAACCGTCGTCAAATCGTCGGGACGCGCATAGATCGGAAATTTGTATGTTGCATCCTTTTTGAGGCTTCCTTCTAAGGCAGGTTCGTAATATCCGGTAAAAAGAACCTGTTTCGAGTTATCACTGCCTATACTGGTGTAAACCAGGTAGTTATCCCTGATATATTTTATTAGCTGATCTTCCAAAGGTTTTGTTCGAATAAAGTCAAGAAAGTGCTCAAGGGATCGTATCATGTGAGGCGTATTAAAGACATCCTGTCCGAATCTGAATTCTGCTGTGGGAGCAACCCGGTTCAAATAAGAAATACTTTGCCGAATGCAGTTCTCCAAACCGTCATAATCCATGTCATCCAAAAAGCCCGGGTACCTGGAAGGATCAATTTTTATCAGCGCAGTTTTTTTTATCTCAGGTGGTCTTTCCTTGAACAGGGTACAGCCTGCAAAACCTGAAAAAAGCAAACCAAATAATAGAAAAACAAGGACGATTTTATTATAATATATTGATGTCATTTATAATTTAGATGTCAGCCGGCTTATGATAAAGAAAAAAATGCCGACGAAAAACAATAGAATATATAGCTGCATGGTCACAATATATTGAAGAATTAAGTGAAGGCTTCCTGGTGAAACGCCTTCGATCCAATCGAGCCGGCTTTTACCGACAGCATCCATGAGCGTTATGTCTTTCCAGATTATTGTCCCGCCGGATCGAATAAATCCTGCCAGAGCCTGATAACCGAGCAAAAGACCGCTGCAAAACCACGACAGCAGACCGACAATCGTAAATTTTGACATCATTGATTCCTTTCTATCATTCGATTTCGTATAGAAGTGGTTTCAAAACCTCCCCTCGGGCTCAACTTCCATCTTCGCAATAGCTACGACGGGACAAGCTGTGTTGGACTGATGCGGCCAATCCTCGAAATATTCCCGATATTCCTGCGGTTGGCCGCATCAGTCCGTCTTGACCTTAAACCCGATTGAAGGTTTTGAAACCACTTCTCTTCATTTGGGTTTTTTCCTTACGAACACCCCGCTTTTTCCCCCTGATTTTTCAAGAAGACATATATCGGAAATGGTCATTTCACGATCATAGGATTTACACATGTCGTAGATGGTCAGTCCGGCGATGGATACCGCTGTCAAGGCTTCCATTTCAACGCCGGTTTGGTCGATGATCTGAACCTTTGACTCGATCCGTATGAAAGTGTTTGCCTTGTCAGGGAAAAAATCGATGGAGATATGGCGAATGTTCAATGGATGGCACATAGGGATCAAGCCGGACGTATTTTTTGCAGCCATGATGCCGGCAATGCGTGCAGTTTCAAGAACGTTCCCTTTGGCGGTTGTCCGGCTCATTATTTTTTCAAACGTTTCTGAATTCATGGAAACAACCCCTTGCGCCACGGCAATACGAAGGGTTGGTTTTTTTTCGGTGACATCCACCATCCTCACGCGACCTTGTGTATCGATATGGGTAAAGTTAGACATAAAATCCGCCTCGCATTCGTTATTGGCACTAACTACACAAAATATTCCTTCTTTCGGGTAACACTTGTTTTAATGGCATTCAATGTATCATTCAACACGGCAATAACATTTTCGCGAATATCGCCGGCAACAACCAGAAGCATAACGTCGTCTCCAACGGAAAGACGCCTGTTATCGGCGATTTCAACGAGGATCTCCATGATTCCGGTTTGCTGTTTATAAGTATTGATCACTTGATGGAGTTTTTCATCATTCACAAAAACCGTCAGGCCTGAAACCTGGCGGCCGTCGCGTGATGTACCGCGGACAATGCCGTTATGGCACAGGATCATTCCGATCCGGTGATAGTCAGGATGTTTTTTAATGGTATCGATCATTTGATTTAGATTCATTGCTGCGTCTCGGGGATATCGGGTACGCTTTCTTCGGCCCTGGAAAGATCGTCCGGCGTGTTGATATTAGAAAAGGAAGTCAGGTCAGGATCGACGGATCGCAAAATATTTTCACCAATTTTCTTAACGCGAACTTTCTGAAATATTCGCTGAATTTTAAACGATTTTTTAAGAAGGTGTTCTTCTATGGGTTTCAGACATCGCTTTGAGTAGATCGCGCAAAGGGGTTCGAACCCTTGTGAGGTTTCAGGGATCACGATGTCAATACCGGGTTCAAGACCATCCAGAAGAATTTCTACCAATTCTTTTTTGAGAAAAGGAATATCACAGCCGGTAAAAAAAGCATACGGCGTCGTGACATAAAAAAGACCTGTGTGTATGCCGGTTAAGGCGCTGCGAATCGGAAAAATATCGGTAACGATATCAAAATCCCACGCCACATATTGGAGGGGGTCGTTCGTTACCAGCATAATGTTATCAAATAAATTCACAAACACTTCATGAATACGGTCGAGGATACGTTTCCCGGCAACAGGAATCAATGCCTTGTTCTTTCCGGAAAATCGGGAATTTCGACCGCCGGCCAGTATGATACCAGTACAGTTGTTTTTCATAATTAAACCGATTCGAATCAACTAATTTTCGAAAAGCATAACGCTTACGAGATAATGATGATATGCTATACAATAAAAAAATAAATGCGCAAAATCAAGGCGATTTCCAAAGACGTGATGATATCTGTTGGAATAAAATATCATATTCATCTTGATCTTGGATATACGGATGATGTAAAAGTGAGAGTTAACTGACTTTTCTATGAATCCGTAACAACGGAGTGAAGCCGGGAGCACGCCCCATGAATATGTATGTTTCAGCCATTATATCGGAGCAACACCATGAATAAAGACAATATTATACTGGATGCATCGGATATCCGGCGTAAAATGACCCGGATAACCCATGAGATCCTCGAAGTTCACAAAGAGATCGATGCTTTAATACTCATCGGGATTCAAACCCGGGGGGTGTATCTGGCGGAACGGATCAAGTCCCGGATCAAGGATATAGAGGGTGTTGAGGTTCCCATCGGTATAATGGACATCACGCTCTACAGAGATGATTGGACACGGATCGGACCTCACCCGCTGGTGAAAACGACGAATATTTCTTTTTCGGTGGATAAAAGAGAGATCATACTGGTGGATGATGTGCTGTTTACCGGTCGAACGATTCGAGCGGCAATGGATGCGGTCATAGATTTTGGCAGACCCGATCGCATAGAGCTTGCCGTTTTGGTTGATCGTGGCCACAGGGAGCTGCCGATTCAGGCTAATTATATCGGGAAGTTCGTTGAAACAAAACGATCGGAAACGGTGAATGTACTGTTAAAAGAATATGATGGAGAGGATAAGGTCGTTATAGAATAATGGGAACCGTAAAACATAAGGCAGGCGCGCCGAAAAAAGTCAACATCGGCATTCTTAGCGTTTCGAGCACCCGCTCCCTGGCAGAGGATAAAAGCGGCCGGTGGATCGATAAAAGAGCGAAAAAAGAAGGGCATGACGTTGTTCTGCACCGCATGGTTCCCGACGATGCAGAGACCATCGCTCAAACGGTTCATGAGATTATTGATAGCGGTAATGCTCAAGTTATCCTGCTTACCGGCGGTACCGGCATCAGCCGCAAAGATGTAACGATCGAAGCTGTCCGGCCGTTTTTCACTAAAGAACTGACGGCATTTGGCGCCCTTTTTGCTCAGTTGAGTTTTGAAGCAATCGATTCCGCGGCCCTTTTATCCCGTGCAACAGCCGGCCTGATCGGAGATACCGTGGTTTTTTGTATTCCCGGCAGCCTCAAGGCCTGTAAACTTGCCTGTAAAGTCCTGATTTTCCCCGAACTCGGTCATCTCGTAAAGCACGTTCGGGAAGGCTAAAGGGCGCCACTTGATTTTTTACATTAAAAACCTGGTCCTATGGACTTGGTTTAAGGTAAATGCCTCTGCTTTTGAGTTTTGTGGCTCAATATACAAATTCCAAGCACCAAATTCCAATATACAATGACCAAAACCTTTCAGGACAAGATATTGTTTGGGTTTTCGGATTTCGGTCATTGGGATTTGTTTGATATTTGGAATTTCAGCAAGTCAATGCGCATTCAGCAAAGCAAACACCCTCTGGAAATGAATTTTTATCAATGACCTTCAAAAAGACGTATCCACGACTGGAAACGGGCTGCTTTTTCAGGGCCGTAGCGGTGTAGCGCGTTTAATATATCTTCCATGGATTTTTCATCGCCGTCTGTTTTCCCGTTTTTAGAATAGAATTTGTCCGCGTAACAGATAATCTGTTCTTCAATGGATATGGGAACCATATCCCTTTGGGGAAGGGGGAGATGATATCGTCTGATTTCCTCGGCTGAAATGCCGACGCCGACGTGCCGCTCACAAACCAGTCCATGTAGCGGGAGACCGATGTTATCCAGGATCTTTCTTCCCAAAAAACCATGGCTGACGTAAGGGTGTTTCCCTGTGCACCCGAGCTCGGGGGAATCGGTTTCAAAGATTCCGATGTCGTGCAGCATGGCAGCTTCTTTGATAAAATTAAGGTTCGGTTCAAGGTGAGAAACATTCATCGCCGCCTCGACGGCTTTATCGGCCACCTGCCGCCCATGTTTGACGAGGATTCGATAGGACTTTGAGCCGAGGTCATAAAATTCGGCGATGATGTCTAATGGGTTCATAGGTTAAAATATATTCTATTGACCTCCGGCCCGTAAGCCCTATGGGCTGGAAGCGGGGCCGGAGGTCAATTTTGAGCAAAGCGGCCACATTCTTTTAAACGATGTTCCGTGAGTTTGAAACCGGATTGCCTTCGTTAAGATTTATCCGTGAGCAGCACCCCTTCGATAAACGGATCGAGGTTACCGTCAAGGACACTGTTGATATTGCCTATTTCAAGGTTAATGCGGTGATCCTTGACCATTTGATAGGGGTGCATGACGTATGAGCGGATTTGGCTTCCCCAGGCAATTTCATCCTTGCCGGCATGCATTTCCTGTTGCTTTTCATCCTGCTTCTGCTTTTCGAGCTGATATAGCCTGGCTTTTAAGACTTTAAGCGCCAGGTCTTTATTTCTATGCTGCGATTTTTCTTGCTGACACTGCACAACGATTCCGCTGGGCAGATGCGTGATGCGTACGGCGCTGCTGGTTTTGTTGACATGCTGCCCGCCGGCGCCGCTGGCTCTGAAGACATCGATTCTCAGATCCTTATCGGCAACGTTGACGACGATTTCATTTTTCAGTTCGGGATAAACAAATACAGAGGCAAAGGAGGTATGCCTTTTGCCGCTGGCATTAAACGGGGAAATTCTCACCAGGCGATGAACGCCGGTTTCTGTTTTTAAGTATCCGTACGCGTAATTTCCGCCCGCGGTAAATGTAGCGCTTTTTATTCCCGCTTCATCACCCGGCTGAAAATCGATGATACTGCTTTTAAATCCCTTTTGATCGATCCATCGCAGATACATTCGAAAGAGCATTTCAGCCCAGTCCTGAGCTTCTGTTCCGCCTGCCCCTGCGTTGATGGATACGATGGCGTTGTTCGGATCGTCTTCCTGATCGAGCGTCAAATCAACGGAATATTTTTTTATTTGTTTTTCAAGCTGTTGAATTTGGCGGGCGGCTTCATTCACCGTGTCTGAATCCGATTCCTCTAAGCCGAGATCAAACAGGATTTCACTCTCTTCCAACGCTTTATAGATTTCATTAAACCTATTGATGGTAGCGGAAATCGAAGTCCTTTCTTTTAATACGGATTTACCGGATTCATGGTCATCCCAAAATTTTTTTTCGGCGATCCGGCGTTCGATTTCCTTCAGCCGATGTTCTTTTGCGGGGAGGTCAAAGATAGTCCTTAATCTTGTCTAATTTTTCAAACAGCACCTTTATATTTTCTTTGATTTCAATACTCATGGGTTGCCTCCTTTGACGGATATTTTATAAACCTCGCTCGTTAAGTTCAATTGGTTCGATTGAAAAACGATTATAATGCTGTTTTCGATATGTTTCAATAGTTATGCATTCTTAAAAGCTCACTTTCTTGACCTTTTACAAGACCACCACCCCCCATCTTTCAATATCTTTTTTAGGTGTGTATACGGATTTTGAACAGCCCAAACAATATAAAAAACACGGAAAGTCCTAAACATGCCATTGCAAACACATCTCCGAATCTTGAATAAAACGTTTTCATATCGAGCATAGGGACTTTTTGAGTGATGACGGCGTCTTTAAAAAGATCGGTGGATTCAATAATCCTGCCGGACGGATCTATAAAGCCGCTGATTCCGGTATTTGCAGCTCGCACCAGAGATCTCCGGTTTTCAACGGCCCTGAAAATCGCCATGGAAAAATGCTGATAGGGTGCGCTGGATTTTCCGTACCATGCGTCATTGGTGATGTTGATCAAAATCGACGCATTGTTTTGTACCATAGCTCTGGCAAGGGGCGGGAAAATCACTTCATAGCAGATCAACACCCCGATACGGAAGTTTTTCCATTTCAGGGTTCGTCCTTTTTCACCGGCCCGAAAGTCTCCGACACCTTCTACCATTTTCCCCACAAACGGGAGCCATTTTTTAAGGGGAACATACTCTCCGAAAGGCACAAGATGGGATTTGTCATACCTGCCCATTACCTTTCCGGCGGCATTGACGAGAAAAGCGCTGTTAAAATATTCGATCTTGTGATCCTTAACGTTGAATGCCGGACTGCCGATTAAAAAATTCGTACCGGTTTCTCGAATTCCCGTAAGAACCAGTTTGGTCAGTTCAGGGTTTCTGGTGAAATAAAAAGGTGTCGCCGTCTCCGGCCAAACAACCAGATCCGGTTTAGATTTTTTTGAAAGCAGTGAAAGACGAATATATTTTAAAGTTGATGACCGCTGAAAGGCCGGGTCCCATTTTTGGGCCTGATCGATATTTCCCTGGATGATGGCGGCTTTAATGGATGGAGAATTGACGATCCGTTCATGGAGCCTGTGTATCTGCCGTACGCCATAACCCCATACAGCGACAAGTATTACAGCAACAGCAGCCGTTGCCGCCGCTGCCTGTTTCATCCCAATGCCTTTTTCCCCCCAGTTTTTGCCGGTCAGCCCGAGATATAACAAAAAGAGGGTTGTATTAAATAGGACAATACAAAAAGAAACCCCATAGACACCGAATATATCTGATATTTGAATGATATGCAGCATGGTAAATTGCGAATATCCCAAAAGTTCCCACGGAAAACCCGTGAAAAGAAACGAACGGATGTATTCCAGCGAAACCCATATCAACGGCGCAGTGAAGAAAAGAAAAATAGGCGTTGAGCATAGACGGGTGACGGTCATTGTAAACAAGGCGATGTACAGCGCCAAATAGAATGACAAAAGGAAGAGAATCGGCAGGCTTACGTAAAAGGGAAGGTGCCCGTATGTCGTCATGGTGTGGGCCAGCCAGTAGATGAGCGTGAGATAGTGGACCAATCCGGCCAGCAGACCGAGCGAAAAACTGTTTTTAAAAGAGAGGTTTCTTGATGCAGCGAACAAGGGCACCAATGCAAACCAGGCCAGAAAAGAAATACCGGTTTTCGGAAAAGACAACGTCAGTAAAATGCCGCTGGCTGCGGCTAAAAAAAGTTTGATTCTGTCGAGTTTGTCGTTTTCCAAATTAAGCTCTCGTTGATATTCAATGCGTTGTTTTTAGAAGTGGTTTCAAAACCTCCCCTCGGGCTCAATCCGCCAAAGGCGGACAAGTCTCTGTGTTGGACTGAGCCGTTCAAGCCTCGAAATATTCACGATATTCCTGCGGTTGACCGCCTCAGTCCGCCTTAACCTTAATCCCGATTGAAGGTTTTGAAACCACTTCTATGTGTTCAGGGTATACCTTTGGTGCAGATCTCGGTGCAAGGAAAAATTTGCAGCTTCTCATAAAGCTGCGGGAGGTCGCCAACGGGTAATCTAAGAAAAGACCATGGAAGCTATTGAAAAATGGTTAAAAATTAATTCTTGCAAAACAAACCGGGTGCTTTGCACCCGGATGAAAGTTCAACGTCGAAAGCACTGACGTGCTTTTGCCTTTTCGGTCTATGGCCGAAAATTCAAGCCACCCGCTTCGCGGGTGGCAGTTGACTGCCTGTTCGGAATTCACAGGTTATTGATCGCCATCTAATGCCTTCCTGAGGGTTTCGGCGATATCCTTTTTGATCAGAGGCTTCATAATAAATGCTTTGATGCCCATGCTTTTGGCTTTTTCTTCGGTGATTCTGGTGCTGAATCCGGTGCAAAGTATCACCGGGATATCGGGTCGAACGGCCATTATTTTTGAAGCCAATTCATCACCGGCCATGTTCGGCATGGTGAGATCGGTTATGACAAGATCAAATGCATTCGGACGGCTTTTAAAAAGTTCCAGGGCTTCAAGACTGTTGATCCGACTGGTAACGGTGTACCCCAAAGATATAAGCAACTGTTTTCCCATGTTGATCAGCGATTCTTCATCATCGACAAATAGGATATGCTCGGTTCCTGTGGGAATCGGTTTTTCGGCTCTGATTTTTTGTTCCAGTTGTCTTTCAATGACCGGAAGGTAGACATTAAACGTCGAACCTTCTCCGGGTTCGCTGTAGGCATGTATGGTGCCGTTATGACTTTTCACAATACCGTGGACCACGGACAGTCCCATGCCGGTTCCCTGACCTTTTTCTTTGGTAGTGAAAAATGGATCGAAAATGTGTTCCATCAAACTGGGCGGCATACCATGCCCGGTGTCGCTCACCGACAATTTGAGATAGGATCCGGGCTTAATATCGAAATGTTTGACAATGAAACCTGTATCGATCTCCACTTCGGAAAGGCTTACGCTCATCACGCCGCCTTTTTCCTGCATGGCATGACTCGCATTCGTGCAAAGATTCATCAATATCTGGTGGATCTTGATCTGATCTCCAAAAATGGCGGCATCGCTTTTAAGATTGGTTCGAATCGCAATGGATGAAGGGAGTGTCGCTCTGATCAGCTTCAGCGCGTCATTGACAATGAGTTTGAGTTGAAGGGGTTTAAGGTCTTGATCGCTCTGGCGGCTGAAAGTTAGAATTTGATTGATCAGATCTTTGGCCCGGTTTCCTGCTTCGAGCACCTCCAGCAGGTTGTCGTAAGGCAGGGACCCTTTTTCAAGGTAATCGACGGTTAACTCGGTATAACCGATGATGGCAGAGAGAATATTGTTGAAATCGTGGGCGATCCCTCCGGCCAGCGTACCGATGGACTGCATCCTGTGAGCCTGTTGCAGTTGGGCTTCGAGCACCTTCTCCTGGGTGACATCCCGGTTAACCGAAACAAAGGACACGATTTCTCCTGATCTGTTGAGAACCGGAGAGATTTTGGTTTCAAATTCGCGGAGGGTATTGTCTTTTATTCGGTTGGTGATGTATCCCGACCAGACGTAGCCCCGGGAAATGATTTCCCACATCTTTTTATAAAAAGCTTCATCATGCCTGTCGCTCCTTAAGATACGAAAGTTTTGCCCGACGATTTCTGATCTTGAAAAACCGCTGAGCTTTTCAAAAGCAGGGTTCACATATTGGATCGTTCCGCTTTTGTCGGATATGATAACACTCTCTGCCGCATGTTCGATGGCAGTGGCCAAAAGCAGGCTTTCTTCTTCGGCCCTTTTTTGCCGCGAAATATCGTAAAAGACCCCGCTGATATATTCATCCTCCTTGTCTTTCGAGACGACCTGGCCCCGGTCTTGTATCCAATGGATACTGTTATCCTTGGCTTTGATCCGGTATTCCCGAACATAGGAGTGACCTTTTGTTTTAAGAGCCTTGAGAAAATCTTCTCTGACATGTTGAATATCGGCCGGAAAGATAATATCCGTCCAGATGATATTCCGTGTATTGAAATCTTCGGCGGTATAACCGGTGATTTGTACGATTTTATCGTCGATAAACTCAACCGACCAGTCGCGGTAGCCCCGATACACAATGCCGGGAAGATTTTTAATCAATCGCCTGTATTTTTCTTCACTTTTTTTCATGGCGGTTTCCGCCTGAAGGCGTTCGGCAATTTCCAATTCTAATTTTTCGGTATGAACCTTGATCGAATTTTTCTGCCGCCGATTAAAGAACAACAGAAAAAATAGGGATATGAATCCTGCCAAGAGGGCGATAAAGATGATATGGGCGGTTTTTAATTCACCTTTCAGCGGTATTCGGATCGACTCGATGGCCCGGATATTACCAATTTTATCATTGAACCCGCCGCCTCCCGGATAAAGCTGTTGAAGTTTATTGGGGGCGGCCTGGCGATCTCCGTGACATTTCAGACAGGGTTTTCGGGTTATCATAAAGGGAATAGCATAATAAAGATATTTTTTGCCATTGATTTCAATAGTTTTATGATACGCTTTTACATATTTGTTGGTGTTGAACATGTGGATGAGTTTTTTTTCCCGGTTGTCGGCCGTGTTTACCGGATTCCTGGGATTGATGGCGGCCAGCTTGAAGTAGAATTCGGAAAATCCTCGGTGTCGCCGTTCTTCGTTGTAGTACCGGTGAATTTTTCTCAGGATATACGAAGAAGACATTACTTCCGGTATAAACAAATCCTTCTGTATCATACCGTCAGCCCTTAACTTGTCAAACGTTTGGCGGACGTCCTTCTGAATATAATGATGAATGCTTTGGTTGGATAACAGGAGATTTTGAATGTTTTTTTCTGCCCGCCCGATGACATAAGCATTGGACAGATGATAAAGCGACAGCGCAACGATCCCGGTTACAAGGAACATCACAACAATCAGTTTCCACGGCCTGGGATTGACAGCCGATGGGCTTTGGTCGTGCATTTTTGGATCCATTTTTATCCTGATCTGGAAGGAGATAGCGTCCTGACAACCCCCTTGCCGCGAAACCTCCTGGAAATGGGAATGAAATCTAAATCATACGTTGCGTCTGATATCCGATATTTTGACAGAGTCTTACCCGTATCGGCAGTTAATACGCCCGCAACTTTTTCTTCCACATCGCTTTTCACGTCAATTCGCCCATGAAGTTTTTTATTTCTGATGTTTGAGTGGACATTGATACATACCTTTATCATTATGAATATCGGCTGTAATGGCTGAGATCATAAATAAAAATTGTAACACATGCGATAAGGCACAATGTCACGATCAATAGCAATAGCATGAATTATGCCAAGAACATTTTAATTTTCCGATGTTCCAGTATTGTCGGACACCGTTGTTTCAAATAAATTGAAAGCCGTTGAGGCCAACCGCATATATAGCTATAATAGTTACAACAATTGGTAGATGTCAGATGCGTTGATTCCAAGAGATCAATTTCACGGTTCAATTGAAGCCGGTGGA
>Ga0307440_1000395_pt1 | contig 21362 bp, 13 predicted proteins | sample SalMarWE160410MG_FD_202150 | JGI IMG/M metagenome (GOLD analysis project Ga0307440, IMG submission 202150) | Salt marsh sediment microbial communities from the Plum Island Ecosystem LTER, Massachusetts, United States - WE1604-10 | ecosystem: Environmental > Aquatic > Marine > Intertidal zone >... | reverse complement strand
GCCGGCGGCCGGGTTGCAGTAGTCGGGGTTCTGGACCGCCGTGGCACCCATCGAGTTGATGGTGATGGTGTGCGTGCCGTCGACGAAGACACCGCGATTGTTCGGGTTGCCGGTGGTCACCGAGTAGGTGGGGATGTAGGGCCCGCCGCCGGCCCCGTTGTTGTCGACCGACACGGAGTCGATCCTCGGCGTCCCGTCGCCGTACTCGCAGTCGAGCGGGAACTGGTCGGGCCCGGTGAAGGCCGCCACCGGAATGACCGGGGTGTCGAGGTAGGTCGTCGTGCCCGGCATGTACTGCAGGGTGTAGCAGAAGGTGCTGTACTGCTGGTTCCAGTTGGGATCCGGGTTGTTCGGGTCGTCGCCCGGATCGTTCATGCACGTCGTGAGCATGTTGGGCGACATGCCGCTCGGCTGCGGCAGGTTGGCCGTGATGGTCGACGGCGCGAGGAAGTTGTAGAGGCCGTACTGGTCGGACAGAGTCTTGCTGATCACCCGGCCAGTGAAGTCGCGGATCGTGATCGGGACGAACGGCGGCGCGTACTTCTCGCCGAAGTTAGGCGAGTTCGGGTCGAACTCGTTCTGGGTGTCGTCGAGGATGAAGCCCAGGCCGTGCGCGGCAATCGGCACCTCGGTGAAGACGAAGAAGTCGGCTGCCGCGTTGGCACTGGTGGACAGGGTGACGAGCTTGCTGTCGCAGAGCGGCCGATCGGTGCCGGCAAACGGGGCCGGAATCGCTTCGTCCGGGAACAGGGTCAAGAACTCCGGCACGGTGTGCAGCGAGCCCACGCAGGGGGGCGGCAGCAGCTCGGGCGCCGGAACATAGGCGTCGCCGAAGTCGACGTTCTTGTCCTCGGGCTTGATGATCTCGTAGCCCGGCGGGGGAACGATCTCGACGATGTAGTCGCCGGGTTTCATGTAGCCGACGTTGGGATCGGCTGTGGTCTGATCGAGCCAGTCCGCACAGACGCCGCCCGGGCAGGCGAACTCGGGTCCGAAGGCGTAGCCGCCGTCGAAGACCGCCGGCCGCGCCTGGTTGAACATCCGCAGGCCGTCCCAGCAGTCCTGCTCGTAGAAGTTGACGCCGTCTGGCGAGAACATGAACGGCGCACCTTCGTCGCCGTACTTGCAGCCGGTCGGGATCGCGGCGTCCCAGCTGTCGGTGACCGTCGAGGCGAGCAGCGCGCCCTTGGTCGCGACTCCGGTAAGCGGGTCGACCCCGAGCGACTCATAGAGGTTGACCTCCACGCCGGGGACGCCCGGCTCCCAGACCTCGGCCGCGGCCAGCTCGGGGTCGTTCTCGGCGCGGGTCACCGCGTACAAGACGATACCGGTGATGCCGCCGTTGGCAGCGATCCCCGGGGCGATGTCGGGGTAGTGGCGCTTGCCCCACAGGAAGGCGTTGGTCTGGCCGATGAAGCCCTGGAAGCCCTGAAGGAGCACCGGGCCGGTCTCGACACGGTAGGTGTTGCCCTCGACGCCGGGGCCGGTGGGGGGATTGAGGTGGTCCTGCGGCGCGATTGCCCGACCGAAGGTGATATCGTTGCCATCGTAGGGGGCTGGCCCGGGAACAGAGGCCGGGATCGGCCCGCCGTTGTCGACCACCACGGTCACACCGGTGGCCTCGTTGCGGACGAAGTCCACTTCCGCGACCAGCCATGAGAAGAACGGGAAGACCTGGTCGAACGTGAAGGCGCCGACGCCGTCGGAGACGTTGCCCTGATAGATGGTGCCGTCACGCCAGCGCAGGTTGAAGCCGGTCTCGATGGCGCTCGGACCCTCGGGAAGTTCACCTGCATCCCAAATGCCGTTGGCGTTCTGGTCGTCGAAGACGCGGTGCTCCTGACGGTGGAACCACTGGAAGACCGGCACGTCGCCGAGGGTGCACGAGCTGTTGGGCGTCGAGATGCACTGACCGTTCTGGATCGTGACGCCGTAGGAGGCGAAGATCAGATTGAGGTTCGAGTCCCAGACCGCGAGCTGGTAGTTGCCGTCGGGGACGTTGGGGATCGAGAAGTTGCAGTTTTCATCGGTCGGCGCGGCGTAGACGCCGGTGCCGATGCCCACGGCCATGTCATTGAGACCCACCCACGGGGTGGTGTGGCCGAAGCAGGCGCCGTTGTAGAAGGTGTAGTTCGGCGGCCGGGACATGTGGTTGTTGACGATGGTGCCAGTGAGGGTGACGCCACCGCCGGCCGGGATCTCGTTAAACTCCTTGACGAAACCGATGAAGACGTGGAAGCCCGGAGGTCCGAACTCGGCGAAGAACGGCGGCTCGCCGGACTTGACCCAGGCGTCGATGACCTTGGTGCCCTCGATGGTGGCGGTCTGCTGCCAGCCCTGACCCGCGGGCGGCACCGCCGAGATGCCGTACTTGCCGGGCGCCAGGTTCTTGATGGTCAGCCGGCCGTCGGGGCCGGTGACGAGCGGCTCGAAGCCGGTGATGCAGTCCTGGGTGTACGGGTCGCAGTTGGGAGCGTAGGTCGTGCCGAGCGGGTTGCCGAAGGCGTCCTGGCTCTGCACACCGGCCGACGCGCCGTAGCGGCCGCCCGCGTCCTCGAGCACGATCGAGAAACCGCTCATGTCGGTGTTACCCGGCTGGGCGGGGTCCTCGGTGGGCAGGTCGGGCGCGTTGTTGATCGGCGCGTTGTCCTCGAAGATCAGGATGGTGATCTGCGCGGTCTCGAGCGGGTGCTCGTTGACGTAGATGGTGGTCGGCGGAACGTTGCCCGCTCCGTCGGTGACGAACGAGGCGCCGCCGATCGAGTAGCCGGAGCGCGGCACGACCGAAACGTAGTAATGCGTGTTGGGCGCGAGGGACGGCTCGAACTCGGTACAAGCGGCCGCCGTCTGCCACGCAGTGTCTGGGCCAGCGCAGCCCTTGCCGACCACCGGCATGTAGCTCTGGTGGAAGCCGACCGACAGGGTCTCGCCGCCGGGGTGGCCGTCGTTGAGCTGGTCCCAGTTGGGATCGAAGGTCGTCGGGTCCGCGGCGCCGCTGCCGGTCGTCGTCTGGACATGGTAGGTCTTGTCCTGCTCCACCAGCCAGCGGTAGTCGGTCGCCGACAGATCGGTTTCAGTACCGTCCGCCGCGACGCCGGTCACGGTCAGCCCAGGGAGGTTCGCGGCACTCGCCACGAACGACGCGAGGCATAGCAGAAATGCGGAAACAGCCAGGAGCGCCATGCGCCCCCCGCCGCTCGGGTGCGACCAGTGTTCTTGCGGTCTCATCGGATGTCTCTCCTCTCCCCTTCGTAAATCGATGTGGATTCCGGCCGTTGCGCCAACAGCGCTGATCTAAGAGGCCCGCCCGGCTGTATCAGCCGTTGGGTCGCGGCACCCATCGAGCGGCTCGGGTCAGCACTAGGCAGGTCTGCTCCGGCGCCCATGCTTCGCGACCGCTCTTGGGCGCCGCCTAAAGGCGTCCGGCAGGCCGCCATGAATCGAAATCGATGTTGGTTCACTGTTCGCTGGCCTCGTGTTCGCTGATTTGGCTGTCTGGTTAGGCTTCCGCCGCGCCGCGCGTCCGGGAGTGATGTCACCAACCACGCCGACTGACTGCGCGGCAGCACGACCTCTTTCGCCACGGTGATCAGTATTGGCGAATGCACCGACGATGGCTGGTAGTAACACCCCCCATTGAGGGGTAGGGAAAACGCGCTGTTTAGCAGCAAAACCCGCAGTCGCGCGGGAAGGTGGCACGGAAGAAGGCGGGAGAGGACGATGGCCCATCGCCCCGTCGAGATGGTGTCGCAAGAGGCTCCGCGCCCTACCGGAGGCGAAGCCCAGACCGCCCAATGGTCGCTCGCAGGTTCTCCGGTTCTTGCGGAGAGTCCCGCGACCTTAGATGAGGAGCTCAGGCCCCGGCGATGCTGCGGGAGCGCTTCGTTCTTGCGATGCGCCGAAGATTGCGAGGACGCCTTCCGTGGCGGTTCGGAACGCTGTTCAGGGCGTCCGCACGCCCCAATGGCTCAGCCGACCGGTCGCTTGGCCCCTGCGGTCAGGTGGGCAACGCGCGCGACGATCTCGTCCCTGCAGTGGTCCGCCATCTTGCAGATGTACCAATCGGCCCCTTCGCGAAAGGCCGCTTCCCGGTACTCAGGGAGGTCGTGGCTGGTCAGCATGACCACCCAGACGCCCGGATCGATGGACTTGATATCGCGGGTGAGCAGGATGCCGTTCCTCCCGGGAAGTCCAATATCGACAAAAACGAGGTCGGGCCGATGATCGTTCAAGCGCTCCAGGGCCGATTCGCTGTCTCCCGCCTCGTCGACGACGATATCGGGAAACCGGGTCGTCAGCACTTCCGCGAGGATGCTGCGGAAAAATGGGTCGTCTTCTACCAAGAGGGCTCTGAACATGGGCCACCGTTCTGCTGGGCTTGTTCCTAAGGACATCGCATCCGGAAGACGACGCTCCGGACCCGGGGCAATAACCGCCAGTCTCTGGACTTGCTGCCACTTTTTGACGATAACAAGCCAAGACCAAAGGCGTTTCGGGCACAGTTCCCCATTGTGTCTCGGAAATACCCCACTTCGGGGCAATTGGGAACGACGTCTCGTAGCCCGTGCGCAGCGGTGATGGCGATGGGACAGTCGCGGCATTGCCAGCCAGCCGCGCAGGGACGATGCAGCGCCGGGGTGTCAGGATTTTTTACACCCGCGACGCCGCACGGAGCGCACAATCCGACAACCGACTGCAATTTAAAAGATTATTTTTCTTGGCGCGGGCCTTGCGCACACGCATAATTCGTCGGAGATTCCGAGATCGCGAAAAACTGTTGCCCACCCGGGTCTTACAGTGCTGTTCGAGCCGGGTGGCATCGCGACGGAATACTCCAGGCGCCCGGAACCATACCATCGCATCAGCCAATCGCCCAAACTGGGGGAGGCCACGATTGCCCCATTCGCAGAGCGCACTTCACGGCAAGATCAGCGTCCTGCTGGCCGAGGACCACGCAATCTTCCGGCAAGGTTTGACGGCCTTGCTCCAAACCGATGACCAGGTCAGCGTGGTCGGAGAGGCGGGCAATGGTCAGGAAGCCCTTCAGCTCGCCACTCAGCTCGAACCCGACCTGGTGATCATGGACCTCTCCATGCCAGGGACGAATGGCACCGAAGCCATCCCAAAGATCAAGCAGCGGTTGCCGGAGACCAAGATCATTGCGCTGACGGCGCACAACGCCGAGGAGTACGTGCGGGCCACATTGCAGGCGGGCGCAAAAGGATACGTGTTGAAAGAGGACAGCCACCAGGACCTCTTGACCGCCATAAGGAGCGTAATGGCAGGCAAAACCTATCTTAGCCCTGGGATCTGTATGGGCGTCGTGTCCGGATTTCTGGCGGGTTTGGCGGAGCGGGCAGACACGCATGACTGCTCGACCAAGGTCGGCTGGGATGCGCTGTCACTGCGCGAGCGGGAAATCCTGAAGCTGGCTGCAGAAGGAAAGACTAACAAGGAGATGTCGGACTACCTCTGCATTAGTGTGAAGACCGTCGAGAAACATCGCGCAAGCCTAATGACGAAGATCGGCGCGAGGCGCACGGCAGATCTCACCGCGTTTGCGATTCGCCACGGCCTCCTCACCGGCTAACGGTTCTGGCGCCAGCGCCACCCCGCGAACGGTAAGTCGCTAGCACCATGACCGCTTCCCTCACTCCTGCCCCGAGAGGGCGAAGGAGAAGGGAAGCGCGCTTCGCGCGGCGTTCAAGGTAAAGCGATGCTGTCGTTTCCTCGGGGCCAGCGCCCGATCACCGCGACCCCTCCCAGGCTACGGGCGACGACGAAGAGCTGCCCGCCGGTGAGCTCGGCGCGCTCGTGCATGCTCTGCAGCCCGACGCCCGAGTGCTCCGGGTACGCGCCCTCCTCTACGCCTTTCCCGTTGTCCCGGATCGTCAGTACCAACTGGTCGCCCTCGGCGATCAAGGAAAGACGCGCCGTGTCGGCTTCGGCATGCTTCGCGATGTTGGTGAATGCCTCTTGTACGATGCGAAATATCTCAGTTTTCAACAACGACCCGACGGCACCCTCATCCAGCCGGATGTCCGTAAGGACCTGGATCTGGGGGGCGACCCGTCCAAACTCTCGGACGAACCAGGCCAAGGTCGCGGCAATGCCAAGGTCGTCGAGTATCGACGGGCGCAATGCCATCGCTACACGACGCACTTCGTCCAACGTCCCGCGCAGGGAGCTTGCGAGCTCCAGCAGCGGCATCCTATATTTTGAGTTCGGTTCCGCAGCGCACTCGCTAATGATTTGATCGAGGGTGAACTTGATCGAATTCAGGCGTTGACCAACGCCGTCGTGGAGATCTCGCGCAATGCGCCGGCGCTCCTGCTCCAAGGCTATCAGTAGTTGCTCCGAGAGCTGCGCGGTTCGCGTCTTCGCTTGGATGAGACGCTGCTCGAATTCTTTCCCTGCCGTGATGTCGAGAACATTGCCAATGACAATGTCCCTGTCGCTCTCGGGGTACGGCGCCTGGGTGAGCCTGATCCAGACCCGGCGCCCGTCCCGACACGAGACCTGACACTCTGCGCCGGCGACGGCACGATTCAGGTGCGCATCCAGCCTGGCCGCCTGCAGGCAGTGTGAGCCGAGGACGTCGGCCAGCCGCATGCCGAGCAACTCGCCGTCCCGGTAACCGAGCAGGCTCGCGAAACGTCCGTTGTGATACGTGATCGTGCCCTCTTCGGCCAGATATATGCCCGTGACCGTGTTCTCCACGAAGGCGTGATAGCGGTACTCGTAGAGCTTTAGGGCCTGCCGATGTTCCTCGTGCTCCTCGATCTCGCGCTCCAACGACCGGTTTGCTCTCAGCAGCGCTGCGGTATTGTCGGCCACCTGGAGCTTGAGCTCCTTGTTGAAGCCCTCGAGCAAGCGCCTTGCCTGGTTGCGCTCGGTGACGTCTTCCAACACCGCGACGTAATGCCGAAGTGCACCCCCTGCCGTGTCCGGAAGAGTGCAACTCTGAATCCTCAGATCAAAAACGCGCCCTCTGCGGTCGGCGAGCCCATCGAGGCTGACCGGCCCGCTCAGCAACTGCACGCGCCACCGCTTCCATAACCAACCGTCCGCACCCTCCTTGGACTCAGGTATGTGCACGCCTGGCTCTGTCGCGGTGCCGCGGGCGGTCATGGCGAGGGAGGCGGACTCGATCAGCCTGAGTTCGCGCAGCAGCTTGGTGAAGGAAGTGCCGCTAACTCGCGTGACGTCACCCAAACAAAGCCTTTCCAGGGCGCGGTTGGCACGTACAACCTCGCCGTCGCTGCTCAGGAGGCACACGAGCTGCGGCAACGAATCGACACTGGTCTCCCACTCCTTCTTCGCCCGCTCCACCTGCAGATGGAGCTCACTCCTCTCGCGCTGCTCCCGCTCGCGCGCCACGAACAGCTCCACGTACATAAGGACGGTCGACAAGAACTCTGTTGCTTCGTCCTGCGGACCGATTGGGCGATCGGTGGCAACCAGTAGGATATCCACCGAGGATTCGCGGGTCCGTAGCGCGAAAGCAGTCACGTGCCGGTGGGGCGAATCAGCGGCTTGATGCAATGCTTCGGCTGGCATCGCAAACATATGGGAGCGTGCCAGGTGCTGGACCCCGACGGAAAGCTGTCGCGAAACGTAAGGCGCCGACGCCAGAAAGATATGCTTGGCTTCCCCGGACGCGGTCCCAACGCCGGCGACAAACTCCGGCACTCCGCTCTCCGGGTGGAGCCGCCCCAAGGCCACCGTCTCCGCCGGCACGGTGGATGCGATCACCGAGAGCACATTGCCCAGGGCCGAGCTCCAATCCGGGCCGTCGTGCAACACGTCCGCGATTTGCCGTAGTGCCTTGATGGACTCCTGGACAGGCATGACGTCCACTCCAGTCACGCAATTAGGACACTCATCGGACCTGACCGCCACGTTCGCCAACATCCCCTCCCGCGTGTCCCGCGGACTTGCGAAGTGATCCTTGCCAGGAGCACCAACCGTCGAAATACTAACGGACGGGGCTAGCTATCTACCATCCGGTAGCGGGCCATACAACTGGTATCGGTATGGGGTTTTCTAAGCTGGCCAGATAGCTACGGTTCTGGCGATGTCCCGGCTGTGGTGGCGATACGCTGCCGTAACCGATACGTCGGGCCGCGCGTTGAAGGCAGTCAACCATCAAGAGGACTGCGACCGGGCCATCGGCATCCGCAGCCGGATTGACGTGGATTAGTGGTTCTCCTACGGTGCACCATACATACCAGGCGCTGCGGAGAACCCTGCGCGAGATCAAGTCTGGGACAATACGAAGGAACAGGAATGCCATGAATCGCTGGGCATCGCAAAGGACACCGGCCGGCTTCAAGCACCCCCTGCCATCGGCGCAGGCACCGATCGGCCCGCAATCCGATGGGGCCACATCCGCTCATCGTTTGGGAAACGGGGCCCATGTTACCTGCACCACAACGCGATGAATAAACAGCGCAGTGCCAACGGGCTGCTCAGACTCGGCCGACTTTACGCAATTGCCAGCGTGGTAGGAATTCTACTCGCTGCCATCGCACTGGCGGTTCTGTACCGCGAGCTCTCCATCCGCGTCATCCTGACCTTCGGCGAGCGCGGCAACATCGCCGTGGCCACAACGACACTGAACGCTTTTCGCTCCGAGCTTGCCGAATATCTCCAGCGGGAGCACACAGTCACCAGCGCCAGCACCGCCAACCACGTACCCCGGGGGCTCGCGCGCGTCATCCGAGAATCCGTGCGGGACACGCCAATCGTGCGCATCAAGATCTACAACCACCACGGAATCGTGCTGTATTCAACCCGGGAGTACGAGATGGGCACGGACGACAGCTCGAACCTGGAGTTCCAACGTGCGCTCCAAGGCAAAATTCAAAGCAAGCTGAGCTACCGGGATTGGTTCGACATCTTCCAGCGTAGCAACCCAGATGAAAACCTCATCGAAACCTACGTGCCTGTGCGCCGTGCCGGCGAGCGTCGTCCCATTGGCGTTTTCGAGATCTACACGGACGTCAGCCCCATCGTAAGGGCAATGCTTCACAGCGAGTTGCTGGTCTTGCTCGGGATCGCGCTCATCATGAGCATACTTTACGGTGGGCTATTGTACGTGGTGCGCCGCTCCGAGCGGATCATCGCCGATCAACAACAAACCATTCTCGAGCGCAACGGCACGCTTCAGCTGCTTTCCGCCCGCATGCTTGCAGCCGAGGACGGTGAACGCCGCAGGATTGCCACGGAGCTGCATGAGGAAATTGCGCATACCCTCGCTGCGGCGAAGATGCGGGTCGAGGCATATGCGACGGCGAAATCCCATCCGCAATCAGGGCAAGATCAAAGTGAAAACATCGTTCCGCTGGTTCAAGCGGCCATTCGCGACCTACGCAACCTCGCCATGGACCTCCGTCCTCCCAGCCTCGACGATTTTGGTGTATTGGCGACCGCCCGCTCGCTGTGCCGTGAGGCGGCTGATGCCAACGAGGAATTGTCAATCACAACGGATTTCACGGTCGGGGAAGAGGAGATTCCACCAGATCTGAAAGGAATCATTTTTCGAATACTCCAGGAGACGGTAAGGCGCGTCGCCCAAACGCCAGGAATCTCCAAGCTACAGGTCGCGATCAAGAAACAGCGGGACCAGCTAGAGCTGGCGGTCGATCTCGGGGAAGCCACCGCACGCGAAGGCATTGCAGCGGGAGCTGCGGAACAAAGGGACGATCCGATCGCTGCAATCTGGGAACGCGCCGTCTTGTCGGGCGCGTCGTTCCAAAGGTCCAGAATCAGGGGTAACGGTGTGCGGTATTGCGCGGAGTGGCGTGTCTGAGCTTGCGGCCTGAGCGATGAAGGGAGGATCGGCTGCTGCTCCACGGAGCTTGACCGCTAGCGACATTTCTCCCGATTGAGCCCTTCCTGATCCTGTCCTGATACGCGGGTGCCGATTAGGAACGATTCAGCAACAAGTGGTGCACCTCGAATCGCCTATGTTGGGCGCGCTTCGCTTTGCTCAACCTACGGGCATTTCGGTTATTTTTGAACCGTTACTTACCGTACCTTCAGGCGATCGTGTACCACTCGCACCGTCGGCGCGAACCAGCACAGCGAGGTAGCGATGTTGCGCTGGTCCGCGTCGGCCACCCTACCCTGAAGGGTAACCTCTCCATCCTTGACCGCGACCTCGATGGGCTCCGTCCCGAGCCGCGGGTGCTCGGCGATCAGTGTACGCACCGCCTCGGCAACGTCCTCGTCACGGTGCAGCGTCTTCGCCTCGTGATTGATCAGGTTCTTTACGTCGCAGCAGGCCCCGGTCTCCCAGGCAAGACCCTCGGCAAGGGATTTTCCCGCAAGGCTCAGGCGGCCGCCGAGGTAGATCGCCCCGTCACGGACAATGACCCCAATCCAGGGCTCCTGGTACGGTGGCGGGTGGCTGCCCGGCTCCACGATCGGCACCTTCGCAAAGGCGGGCTCGGCGCGCAGCGCCTCCCGCAGAACTTCCGCAAGCGCCTGATCGGAACGACGCTTGCTGCGCTCGAGGGTCACGCAATCCTCGAGCTCGATGCCCGGCAGCACAGGACGCGCGACTCGCACCGCCTTGCGCTTGGCCGCGATATTGCCTACCTCTCCGTCGATCCGCCAGGGATCTCCGGCCTCCTAGGTGATCCGCTCGGCAAATGGCGCGAGGTCCGGATCATCATTTAATGCTTGCCGCAGTGCTGCGATCGCTTGGGCTTCGTTCAAGCTGATTCTCCCACTCTAACCCTTTGGTCACGTCACCCGCCCTGCGCTTCAGAAGGATCCATTCTCCAGCACAGAACGTGCGGTCGTGTCCGTTCGGCACTCCGTTCCACGCTTCGACAACACGCTCCCGCCGGAAGTGCCCACGCACCTATCGCGCCAACGGCTGCGCTCCGCCGGCAGCTCGGCCCTTACCCTCTCTGCAACAGCTTGCGCAACTCGGGCAAAGGGCGCGTGTTGACCACATCGGCGGCCTCCAGCCACCCGCGCCGGGCCTGACCTATGCCGAAGCGCATGAAGGCGAGGTTTCGGGTCCCGTGGGCGTCGGTCGAGATAACCACCTTGACCCCCATCTCCTTGGCCATCTTGCAGGCACTGTCCGTGAGGTCGAGGCGGCTCGGCTGGGCGTTTACCTCCAGGAAGCAGCCGCGCTCGGCGGCAGCCTCGAGGATCTGTTCCAAGTCGAGCTCGTAGGGGTCTCGCTCCTCCAGGAGACGCCCGCTCGGGTGGGCGAGGATATTGAACAACGGGTTTTCCATGGCCCGCAGCACCCGCTCGGTCTGTCGCGCCTTGGGTAGATTGAGCTTGTAGTGGACAGAGCAGACGCGCAGGTCGAGCCGCCGCAGGATCGCGTCCGGCAGATCGAGCGAGCCGTCGTCCAGGATGTCCACCTCGACCCCCTTGAGGATCGCAATCCGTCCGTCAAGGTCCTCGTTCAGCCGGTCGATTGCCTCGATCTGCTTGGCGAGGCGCTTCTCGTCCAGGCCGTGGGCGATCGTGACACGGCGCGAGTGGTCAGTGATGGCCAGATATTCGTAGCCGCGCCCGGCCGCCGCATCTGCCATGGCGCGCAGGCTGTCGTGGCCGTCGCTTTCCTTCGTGTGGGCATGGAGGTCGCCGCGGATGTCCTCGAGCTTCACCAGCTGCGGCAGCTTGCCCTCCCGGGCGGCCTCGATCTCGCCGCGGTCCTCCCGAAGCTCGGGGGGGATGAAGGGCAGGTCCACACTCGCGTAGACCTGCTCCTCCGTCCTGCCCGCAACCCGCTTGTCATCCCGGAACACGCCGTACTCGTTGATCTTGAGGCCCTGCTTTACCCCAAGCCGGCGCACAGCGATATTGTGGGCCTTGGAGCCCGTGAAGTAATGCAGGGCCGCCCCGTAGCTGGCCTCGGGCACCAGCCGTAGATCCACCTGCATCCCGGAGCGCAGATGCACGGTCGAGCGGGTTTCCCCCTTGGAGACCAGCTCGCTGACCTCCGGATAGGCCACGAAACGGTCCATGACGGGCGTATCCCGCCGGCAGGTAACGAGGATGTCCAGGTCGCCGACCGTTTCCCTCCGCCGACGGTAGCTGCCCGCAACCATAACCTGCTCGACCCCGTCGATCGCCTCGAGAAAGCGGACGAGGGGGTCAGCGATCTCCTCCGCATCGAACAGCCTGGTTCGCCGCTCCTGCCCCTGCCAACGCTCGAGCCGCTCCCGAATGGTCTCCTCTGTCTTCTGACCGAAACCTTCGAGCTGCCGGACCTTATGGGCCTCCACGGCTGCACGCAGGTCATCCAGCGTGTCGATGCCGAGCCGCTCGTGCAGAGCCTTCACCCGCTTCGGACCCAGGCCTTCGAGCTTCATCATCTCGCTCAGGCTCGCCGGCGTGCGTCCCTCGACCTCGGTGAGCTGCGGCAGGGAGCCCGTCTCGACGATCGTTTGAATCTTCTTGGCGATGGCCTCGCCGATGTTCGGAAGCTCGGTCAGGTCCGCACCGGACTCCACCAAGTCCGCCAGCTCCTCGGACATGCCACCGATCACCCGGGAAGCCTCCCGGTAGGCACGCACGCGGAATCGGTTCGCCCCTTCCACCTCAAGCAGGTCGGCGAGCTCCTCAAAGATTGCCGCGATCTCTCGATTGTGGATCGTCATCGGAGGGCAGCGAGGCCGAATCGAGACCCCTGGAAACGCTCACGGACCTGAGGCGCGGCGGTGCATCGCGCGGATCGCCACTTGAGCGCTGCTTGACCTCCCAAAGAATAGTCGACAGCTGCGGTCGGGACCCAATGGTCAAGGGCTGAAACGCGAAGAGCCCCGCGCTAGCTGCAGCTTCAAGCAGCTAATAGGAGTCGGCCGACCTCAGACCGCGGCAGACCGGGTGCTCAAAGACGCCAGCCCTCAGCCTCTTATCCCGTGCGCTCTGTCTTCTGTCCCTGGTCTTCTACCCGTGACCATCGCCATGCCGGCGATCTTGCATGCCTGCCGCGTGTAGCCCTTGGGGAACAGGCGGTCGAGACACCGACGCGCAGCCCGGTCCGAGACCATCTCCTGGCCGAGATGGCGTAAGAGCACCCGCGTCTCGGGAATGCTCGCATGCTCGTCGAAATAATCACGAGTATAGGTGATCAGGTACCAACGCTCGTCCGTCAGGTCGAGTCCCTCTTCCGCCGCCAGCTGCGCAGCCAAACGCGGCGTCCAGTCGCTCGGATCCAGAAGGAGGCCCTCCGGGTCGCGTGCGACGGTCTTCAGGTCGGTGAAATCGGCAATGGCATGCACTGACGCTCCTCTTTTTTATTGTCGTCCTGGAGCTTATGCCTGGCTATGACCAAAGCCAATCGTGGGATGCACCCAGACGCCATCCGTGGAAGTACCGGCTACGGGATTCGGCAGCTGGCTAATGCCGGCCCGTCTGAGCAATCTGCGGCCGTCAGGTCTGATCGGCCGCCTTCAACTTGACCGAGAGGAGGACGAGATCAACGAGGCTGCGCACCTTCATCTTCTCCATGATGCGGGCACGGTGAGATTCCACGGTGCGGATACTGATACCGAAGTCCGCGGCGACCACCTTGTTCGACGCACCGGCGCAGATGCGGTCGAAGACCTCCTTCTCCCGGGGGGTCAGCGCATCCCAGCGCGCGTGCGCCTCTTCCAAACTGATGCTCAGGGTTGGCACCTGCTGCCCGCGGCGTAGCACTTCCTGGATGCGGTCCAAGAGGAGCTGCCCGCTGAAGGGCTTGGTGAGAAAATCGGCAGCGCCGAGCTTCATTGCCCGGACGGCCATCTCGATGTCCCCGTGCCCGGTGAGCATGATGACAGGCAAGGCGAGCTCCTGCTCCCGCAGACGCTCCAGAAGCGCCATGCCGCTCATTCCCGGCATGCGCACGTCAAGCAGGAGACAGTTTGCGCGGCCACTGATGTCCGGGAGGGCTGCGAGGAACTCGTCGCAGCTTGGAAAGGTGTGGACATCGATGGAAACTGACCTTAGGAGAAGGGCCAGGGACTTCCGTATGTCGGGATCATCATCGACTACGTAGACGACAGGCGTTTCGGTCATGATGAGGGAACTATAGCGGGCAACTCGATTTTGAACACGGCTCCCGGTGATTCTGGGAGCTCGACCCCGATCCTCCCCCCGTGATTTTCCACGATCGTGCGGGCAATCGACAGCCCGATCCCCAGGGCGTCCTCCCGGGTGCTGACCCAGGGCTCGAACAGTCGGTCGGCCAGACCGGGCGAAATGCCCTCCCCGCTGTCGACCACTCGGATGACGATCATGTCACTCGCCGCATGGTGACTGGTGCTTATAACTAGGCGGCGCATGCGCCGGGGCGTTGCCTGCAGCGCGTCGATGGCGTTGACCACCAGCTGGATCAGCATCTGCTCGAGCTCCACCGGATCGCCGTTCAGCCTGGGCAGGTGAGAGCCGAGGTCCCGACGCACGGTCACATTCTCCTCCACCAATCGCTCGTCGAGGTAAAGCAGCGAGGAGGCCACGAGCTCGTTGACGCCAATTTCCTCCGGGGCGACCCCACGCCGGCGAATCAGGGTCCGCAAGGACGCCAACGTGTCGGAGGCGCGAGCCGCGACCCGCGTCATGTCCGTCAACATCTCTTTGAGCCGCTCCTCGCCGAGCTCCCGGCTCTGGAGAAGCCGCTCGGCGGCGCCGGCGTAGGCAGCCATCGCCGCAATGGGCTGGCTGAGCTGGTGGGAGGCGGCGGCGGCGATCTCGGCGGTCAGGGCCAGTCTGCCCACCCGGGCGAGCTCGCTGCGGTTGTGCTCCAGCCGGCGTTTGAGCCGTATCCGAGTCGTTATATCGACCAGGGTCATGACTCCCCCCTCCACCGCGTTGTGCGGGCTGAGAAGGGGACGCCCCGTGGCCGTAACCCATCGCCCGTCCTCGCAGCCGGGGGGTTTGATAAAGAGCTGGGCAGATTCCATGGACTCCCCGCGCATGGCCCGTAACAGGGGTAGGTCGTCCGGGGGGAGAGGGTCGCCCGCCTCACTGCGGAAAACGCCAAACTCCACCGACCACTGGTCCGGCGATATGGCCCCGGGGGCGGCACCGATGATCCGCTCCGCCCCGCGGTTCCAAAGGAGAAAGCGACCGTCCCTGTCGGCAACCATGACCCCGTCGCCGATGTTTTCCAGGATGAGCCGCTGCAGCTCATGCTGCTGTTGCACCGCCGCGGTGCGTTCGTCCACCCGCCGCTCCAGGTCCTCATTGAGCTCCGCGAGGGCCTGCTCCCGGCTCCTCACTTCCTCCACCATCCGCCGAAAGGCCGTTGTGAGGGCCCCGACCTCCCCCCCCGCCACCGCCGGGAGAGGGAGGGCGTAGTCGCCGCCAGCGATTGCCTCCGAGGCCTTTACGAGCCCGCGCAGGGAGCGAGTGAGACCCTGGACCATCAGGCCGACGAGCAGGGCGGCGGCCAGGAGCAGTGCGCCCATCCAGAGAAAGCTCTGACGGCGCAGGGCGCCGACATCGGGGACGAGGTCCGCTGCCGACTCAGTGACAAGGAGATCGAGCCGAAAGCCGGGACCGCCGGCCATGAAGGCACGCGACGCGAGGTAGCCGACAGTCTCGCCTTCGCCCTGGTCCCAGCGGAAGAAACCGCTGCTGCCGGGTGGCTTGGCGGCAATTGCCGCTGCTGCCGAGGGATAGGCAACCTTCAGCTGTTTGAGGTCTCCCGGCGCCTGGCCCAGGGTGTCATGGGGTCCCGGGTGCAGCAGTACATATCCCGCGCCGTCGAACAGGTAGGCCTGCTCCCCACCACGGACGAAGACGTCCAGCGGCCCGAGCAGCTGGCGAACGTCCATAGTGACCATCACCAGCGCCACCGGCTGCCCCTGCGCAGCGCGAACCGGCGCCGTGGCTCGCAGGGTCGCAATCGAGGCACCCTTGGTGTGACCGGACTCCCTCACGAGGGCGATCCGGGGGACGTTGACGTCGCTCCCGGCTGAGGAGCCCACGTGGGGCAAGCCCGGATCCGGCGGGACAGATCGCGCTCGGTCGTGCGCAGAGGCCGCGTAGGGGATGACCCGGGGACTCCCCTCGACCCGCCCAATCCGCACCAGATCTCGCCCGGAGTCCGCGTCGACCAAAACGAGCTCACCGTATTCGGGGCGGGATTGCGCGAATGCGAGAAATAGGTTCTTGAGGTGCACCTGCCAGACGGCCAGGTCCCGCTGCGCCGCCTCACTGGTCGCACCACGCTCCAGCGCGCCGCAGACCCCTGTTACCGCCGGTGAGTCCGCCAGAAAGAGGGTATCCCGCTCCAGCCGCTCCAGACGGCGCTGCAGGTCGTCGGCGGCGCGCTCCCCATGCAGCCGCAGCACGGCCAGGGAGCCATCCTCCAGGGACTGGAAACGGGCGCGATCGAACAGGTAGCCCACCCCAAGAGCGGCAAGCATCAGCAAGCCGACGAACAGGACGCTCAGCCGTAGCGGCAGGGAGAGGGAGTGGAGGAAGCCCCCCGAGATACTGGCCCCAGGACCCCGCGCGCGCAGGGCGCCGAGTCGGCCTAGAGCGGACCGCAGCGAAGCATGCCCGTACCTGAGCCAGCTTCCCGTCGCTTGCGCGCCCCTCTGGGCCAGATTGCTCTGCGGTTCGGGTCCTTGCGGCACTGCAAAGCCTGTGGATCCAACGGCACCGGCGTCCGCTGCGCAGCCCGCCCACGGCGTTGGCCGACTGTTACTGATCGGATTGCGATGCTCCGACCGGTTCCCAAGGTCGTGATCCATCACGGCCTGGCGCCGCGGTTCCCGGTCGGCATATCGGACCCTCGAAAGGGTCAAGGGGCCGCCGGGCGGCCCCATCCGCATAAGCGGGGAGCGGTCTAGGCTTGCGCCAGCCCCATTGGCCGGAGGCGCCGACGCGATCCTTGATCCTGGTTGATATCGCCGGTCGACAGGATGACCGGAATACGCCGGCGCACCTCCGGATCGTCGCTCAGGACCAGAACCAAGATGCCCGCCCGCTGCAGGCGGGCGCAGAGCATCTGCAGCAAGGCGACTCCAGAATCAAACACACGGTCCACCCCATGCAGATCGATGATGCAGGACTGCAGGCTAGGCGACACATGATTGCAGATGTCGCAGATGTCCATCGCCAGACGCAGGTCAAGGGCGCCCTCGAAGCAAAGGTCCAACCTCTCCTCTTCTGGAATGAAAGATGCGGTCATTGGCATTGTGGAGTCCTCCTTCGGCAGTGGCGTTAGGCGGACGACCGCGGCTACTTCAAGGCCTGGTGTGTCCACTTTCCCCCTGGGCACACCCCAACCCTGTCTCCCACGCTGGGGCCCGGGGACCCTGAGATGACCCGCCCTGCCCGGGCCATCCCGTATTCGAGATCAGGGAGGACTGAAAGCCGTCCGAGCTTTGAAATTTTACGCTCGTGGCTCCCGCGCAACAATCCGAAGTTGTGCAGGCCGGTTGACCGTAGAACTACGTAGATACGCTTCTTCTTGCGGGGCCGCTGTTCCACGGCCAAGGGCAGCAAGATGCATAGAGATCGCCGCAGGGGCAGTTCCACCGGGAGTCAGCGGACGACAAAGGGGCCAGAGTGACTCGGTCCGGCCACACGTCCCTCCCCCACTTCCTATAGAACAGCTGCTAACTCCTTGTCGCCGCTGACACCGGCCTCGCCTCGGACCCCTTCCACTTGCTCGCGTGCCTCCGTCATCCGTTGCCCGACACCTCTCCCGTCGCCCCTTTTTCCTGAAGCAACCGCATGATCTGATCCGATTGGCCTGAGGTCTTCGGTAGGGCGACCACCCCCCAATGGCCATACCGCAGTGCAGAGCGTACGGAGTCGAGACTCCGGTGCAAAGCGAAACGCCTGTTCCAGACGACGCCCATCACCAAACCGATCAGTGGTCCAGTCAGTGCGAGCGAGCCCAGTACCAGGAACGGGATATCGACGCGCCGTGCGGCCTCGGCGGGCACCGCAGCGATGGCAAGCAGCAGCCCCACCAGCGCCCCTGCCCCGGCCCCACCCAGCAGGACTCGCCGTCGCTGCGACGCCGGGGCGGGTGCCGTATCCCGCAGCGCCGCAAGCGCGCGGTCCACCGCCCGGGGGGAAAGCAGAAAGCAGCGCTCATCGCAGCCGGTCAGGCCTCTCAGCCGCTGCATCGCCGCCCGCGCGTCCTCCTCCGTCGGAAAGATGGCGCTGACCGGGTCAGGTGCACCACCCCCGGACGCCCGCGGAATCTCGTCGGCTTCCTGCATGGGGGATTCTCTGTGTCCAAGTGCCACTCGCCGGCGACCGTCACCACTGCCGTCGCCCGCTGGCGCCGCCGCGTGCCGCGCCTCCGCGACAGCCCAGCAGATATCGTGCCGCGGCTCTGCCCCTAGCCCGCCAGGCCGGCAGTCTCCGGTGCGGCGGCACCCTCGGCTTCCCCGTCGTCCTTCAGGTGATACTTCTGGATGCGGTAGCGGAGCGTCTCGCGTGTAGTACCCAAGGCACGGGCCGTCGCGGTCACGTTGTGATTGTGCTGCTTCAGAGCGGTGCGGATGATGTAGCTGTCCATCTGGTCGAGGGCCATGGAGCCGTCCAAAGGGATGATCACCCGGTCCCCTTCCACCTCCGGCCCCGACTCCGCGCGCACGAGTCCCTGACCCAATTGCAGCCACTGCTCCGAGAGCTCGTCCCCCTCGGCCAGGAGCACACCACGCTCGACCACATTGCGCAGCTCCCGCACGTTGCCTGGCCAGAAGTAGGCCCGCATCTGGCGGTATACTCGCCCGGGCACCTTGCTCACCTTCCGCCCGGCCTTGGCGTTGAATTCGGCGATGATCAGGGGGACCAGATCCTCCAGATCCACCAGTCGGTCGCGCAGCGGCGGCAGCTCTACGCGGAACACGCTCAGGCGGTGGTAGAGGTCGCTGCGGAACTGTCCCTCGCGCACCAGCCGTTCCAGGTCCCGGTTGCTGGCCACGATGACCTGGACATCCAGCTTGATCTGCTTCTCGCCGCCGAGGCGGCGCAGACTGTGATCCTCGATGGCGGTCAGCAGCTTGGCCTGCAGGTCCAGGTCCATCTCGCCGATCTCGTCGAGGAACAGGGTGCCGCCGTCGGCCTGCTCCAGATAGCCCCGGTGGCGTCCGCGCGCCCCGGTGAAGGCCCCCGCCTCGTGGCCGAACAGCTCCGACTCCAGCAGATCCCGCGGCAGGGCGGCGCAGTTGACCTCCACCATCGGGGCCGTCGCCCGGGGACCCGAGTGGTGAAGGATTCGGGCCACCAGCCCCTTGCCGCTGCCGGTCTCGCCGCTGATCACCAAGGCGCTGAAGGGCACCCCCACCAGTCGCGCCAGCAACCCCCGCAACCGGACCGCGGGCTCGCTGCGGCCGACAAAGCTATCGGGGGAGTAACGCCTGCTTCCCACCTCCGCCTGGAAGCGCAGCTGACGCTGGGCACGCGCACTGCGCCGAGCGCCGCCGACGACGACTCCCAGCCTGGCGGTGCCGCAGGGCTTCTCCAGGAAGTCGAAGGCACCAAGACGCAGCGCCCGCACCGAGTCCGGCACGCTGCCGTAGCCCGTCAGGAACACCCACTCCCCCGAGATGGCCTCTTTGCGCGCCTGCTCCAGAAGGTCAAGGCTATTGCCGTCCGGTAGGCTCATATCCGCCAGGATGACCAGCGGGTCCTGGTCTCCCTCGAACAGGTACCGCCGAGCCTCACCCAGGGTGCCCGTGAGGTCCACTTCCCAACCCTGGCCACGAAAGTAGCGCGCGAGCTCCGCTCCCAGCAGCTTCTCGTCTTCGATGATGAGCAGCGAGTCAGGCATAAGCCGCCCCCTGCGGCAGAGAGATGCGGACGCAGGCGCCGCCCAGGTCCCGATTGAAAAGCTCCAGTCGGCCGCCGTGGTTGCTGACGAAGCGGCGCACGGATGCCAACCCGAGTCCGGCCCCCCCCGGCCGGCCGCTTCCAAATTCCTGGATACCCCGCTGAAGCAGCTCCGCCGGGAAACCCGGTCCACTGTCACAGACGCAGAGTCCGATCTCTCCCCCCTCCTTGTCGGCAGTTACCAAGATCTCGCCCCCCGTGTCGCCGATCGCCTGGGCCGCGTTGAGGATCAGGTTGATCATAGCCTGGCGCAGGCTGGCCTCAGGCAGCACGCACTCCATGTCCGCCGGAACCAGGTGCGTCAGGGTGATCTCTTCCGGCAGCTGGTATCGCAGCAGCCGAAACAGCTCGTCCAGCAGGGTCGCCAGCCCCAGCTGTCTCGGGGATTCCGGCACCTGTTTCGCATCCTCGACCAGACCCGAGAGCAGCCGGCCGACCCGTTCCAGCTCCCTGACGGCGAGCTGCAAACGCTCCCGCCGCTCGGGATCCTGGGTCTCCTCGGCCAGATTGATGAGGGCCATGAGAACCCCCGACAAGGGATTGCGAAGCTCATGGGCCACTCGCGCGGACATCTCTCCCAGGGCCGCCAGGCGGTCCGCCCGTGCAAGGGCGACGTGCTGCTGGAACACCGCCCTGGCCGCGCTGTCGACCTCCCGCTGGAGGGCATCTTCCCGTTTGACATGACCCGCCTCCACTCCCCGCATCCGCTTGACCATGCGGTTGTACTTTTCGAAGAGGGGCCGCAGCGGGGGGTTGATGCGCTCGGTCAGCGCGAGGGTGTAATCCTTCCGGGCAAGCAGGCCCATCAGATAGCTGAGATCATCGAGGGGCGCAAGCACCCGCCGCCGAAAGAAAGTCAGGCTGCCGATCGCCGCAAGGGGCAGCAGAACCGCCAGGGCCAAAGCGGCCTGCAGCTGGCGCTCATTGTCCTCCCGCAGCCTGTGGTACAGGGTCCGCTGGGCCTTGGACTCCGCCCTCAACGCGTGGCGGAGCAACCGCAGTGCCTCGCTGATCTGCTGTTGTTGGGCCGGCCCCGCGAGCTGTCCACGCGTCATCACCTCTCGCATCACCCGGGCACCCGCGTGCAGCTCCGATGCGGCTTCCCTGCCGATGTCGTAATCCCCGGCGAGGAGATCCTGCAGGTCTTGCAGGAACCGAGGCACCCCGGTCCCCGGGGCCTCACTCCCGGCAGGTGTCGAAACCAGCTCCCCGGACAAACCGTCGTAGATCGCCTGCAATCTGGCTTCGAGCTCCAGGTTGCGCCCGATGGGCTCGATGCGCTGCACGGAGCGCCATGACATGACCACCAGGATGACCAACACAAGCCCCATGGCCAGGGCACCGGCAGCGGCTGTGACGACGACTTTGCGATATAGCACGGTTGCTTCCAATAGATGCCTTTCCTGCGGCGGATCCGTCGCCGTCGTGCCCGGCTGTGTATTCGGCCTGCCGTCCACGGATCCCATAAGGCCCTCCGGACGGCCTACTGGCCCGGCGCTGCGCGCAGTCCCGAACCGCGCAGGACCTCTCAGCGA
>Ga0307440_1000394_pt1 | contig 21408 bp, 17 predicted proteins | sample SalMarWE160410MG_FD_202150 | JGI IMG/M metagenome (GOLD analysis project Ga0307440, IMG submission 202150) | Salt marsh sediment microbial communities from the Plum Island Ecosystem LTER, Massachusetts, United States - WE1604-10 | ecosystem: Environmental > Aquatic > Marine > Intertidal zone >... | reverse complement strand
GGTGAAGTCCCAGGCGGCGACGAAGAACAGCAGCATCATCAGGGTGCCCATCGCGCCCGCGAAGCGGGTGAACAGGCCCAGGATCAGGGCGACGCCGATCCCGATCTCGCCGGCGACGACGAGGAAGTTGACGATCGACATCAGGCCGGCGTTCCCGGCCAGGCTGACCCAGAAGTCATGGGTGGGGTTGAACACGGTGCCGTCCGCGGGGGTGCCGGTCACGAACGGCCAGCCGAGCGAGCCCAGCGTTGCATGGGTGAGGAAGCCGCTCGCGCTGAACGGCGTAGCGCCGAGGAGCTTGTCCAGGCCAGCCCACAGAAAGATGATGCCGACCGCGATCCGGAAGATCGCGACGCCGACCTGGTGAACCTTGCCGGTAATTTGCATTTGCCTTTGCCTCCGACCCTTCCGTCCGGCTCCACCGCCGGCGGCCCTCAGCTGCAGGGTCAATGTCTGATGAACGCTACGTTGCGTCGTGCACAAGAGTACCGCTGAAGCCCATTTGGCCCCCTTCAGGAGTGCCGTTGGTAGGGCAGCGAGCACGCAGGCACCTGGCCGTCCGCGTACCCTCTGCGCGAGATGGGAGGGCCCCAAGACCCGGAGCAGGCGATGGTGGTCGAGGTGCGCGGGCCGGCGGACCGGCTCGCGACGTCCGTCCGGCGCGCGTGGGACTGGGTGACGACCGCGCCGGCCTACCCGGCCGATGCCGGTGACCGCCGCACGGTCAGCCTGCTGGGACTGGCCTTACCCGTCAGGGCGACGCTGGCGACGATCACTGTGGCCATGATCCTGCTCCTCGACTACCACGGACGCGTCAACGGCCTTGTCGATGCTGCCCTCGGTCGGTTCGGCCCCTCTGCGGTGGACCAGAAGCGCCTCCAGGCGCTGGGACGTCTCCTGCTGGAAGGCCTGGTGCCTCTGGTGGTGGTCGTGCTGCTGATGCGAGACCGGCCCGCGCGGTACGGGATCCGGCTGGGCGACCCGCTGGCCGGCCTGGCCATCGGTCTGGGGGGCATGCTGGTCATGACCCCCATTGTCCTGGCGCTGGCCCGGCTGCCTGGCTTCGCCGCCTACTACGCGCCGCTGGCCGCGCCCGCGCCCGAGGTCGTCATCACGACGGCGCTCGAGGTGATCCCGGCCGAGTTCTTCTTCCGGGGCTTCCTGCTGTTCGCCCTGCTGCGCGTGGTCGGGCCGATCGCCGTGGTGATCGCCACGCTGCCGTTCGCGTTCATCCACCTGGGCAAGCCGGAGCTCGAGACGCTCAGCACGCTCGGCGGCGGGCTGCTCTACGGCTGGCTGGACTGGCGGACCGGCTCGGTCCTGTGGAGCGGCCTCGTCCACACCTGGATCCTGGCCCTCGCGGTGCTCACCGCCGGAGCGGCGGTCGTCCCGGCGACGTAGTCGGGGGGGGCGGGGCCGGTGAGGTGCGCAACCGGTATCCTCGGCAGCCATGGCATCGAACGAGATCCCGCCCGACGTGGTCGAGCTGGCCGACCGGCGGGCCGCGGCGAGGCGCGCTGGCGATTGGTCGGCGGCCGACGCGCTTCGAGATCAGATCGAGGCTGCCGGCTGGGCCGTCGTCGACGCTGGCACGCTGTACACGCTGGAGCGAGCGGCCGCGCCCAATGTGACCGAGGGCTCGATCATCCGGTACGGGTCCAGCCGATCCGTGCCGTCGCGCCTGGAGGATGCGCCGGCCGGTGTCGCAAGCGTCGTGCTGCTGGCCACCGACTGGCCGGAGGATCTGGCCCGGACGCTTCGCTCGCTGGTGGATCACGCGCCCGACGGCACGCAGCTGGTGGTGGTCGCAAATGCCCCGTCGGAGGCCCAGGCATCGCGGCTCGACGAGCTGGACCAGGTGGATCCGGGGGCGCCCGGGATCGTAACCGAGGTCGTCTGGACGAGCACGCGGCTGGGTCACGCCGCTGCCCTCAACGCCGGGATCCGGCGCGCCGCGGCTGACGTGTTGGTGCTCATGGACACGAGCATCGAGGCCGATGGCGACCTCGTGGGCACCCTGGTGCATGCGCTCGGCGATCCGACAGTCGCCGTGGCCGGGCCGTTCGGCCTGATGTCTCCCGATCTTCGCCACTTCCAGCAGGCCGAGGGTGACGTCACCGACGTGGTCGCGATCGAAGGCGTCGCGATGGCATTCCGCCGGTCCGACTACGTCGAGCGGGGTCCGCTCGACGAGCACTTCGTGTGGTACCCGAACCTCGACATCTGGTGGAGCCTCGTGCTGCGCGATCAGGTGGCCGCCGGCGCAGACGTTCCACGCCGGGCGGTCCGAGTGACGGGTGCCGCGGCGGGCCGGCACGAGCACCGCGGCCGGACGAGCGTGCCGGACAGTGACCGCGAGCGGCTTGCCAGGCGCAACCTGTATCGCGTGCTCAAGCGGTTCGCGACGAGACGGGACCTGCTGGTCGGCGCCCGGACGTAGCGCGGCAGACGGGCTCCGGCGCAGAAAGCGCGATGCCCGGAAACGTGGATGAGAACGCCCGTCGAGGAACACCCATAACGGAATACCCGAGACGTCGTTCTCAAGTCAGAGGCCTCGCAGACAGCATCGTTCCCCCGGCGGTGTGGCACGGCGAGGCCTCATTTCCTGTCCGCCGACCATTCCCGCTACCGCTCGTATACTCCCCGCGTGCGTCGCTGGGTCTGCATCGTGGTACTCCTCGCCGGGTTCTCCGGTGATCGCTACGCGTGGACGGCGCGCCCCCGCATGCCCGTCCCGGTCGAACGGGTCATCGACCGGCTCCGGCCGGACGCATCGCTGCCCGAAGCAACCTGGTGGAGGCTGACCTGACCGATCCGACCGCGGCGGCACCGATGCGCTCGCCCGGTTCCCCGATCCGCTCGACCGAACCGCCGGCGGCCCCGCCGCCGCTGCTGCCGCCACCTCCGCTCGCCGGCTGGACGGGCCCCGATCCGGGCTGGTCGCAGCCTGCCGGCCGGTCCGCTCCGCAGGCGCCGTCCCGACGCCGGCAGCTGGTGATCGGCGTGATCGCCGGCCTCGTCGTCCTGGCGATGCTGATCCAGCTCCTGCCGGCCTGGACCGGATCGCCGGGCGAGCCGCCCAGGCTGGCCGTGGGTGCCGCGTCCGACCCGGGCACGGTGACCATCCTGGCTGGCGCGCCCACCTCGATCGATCCTGCCCATCACGGTGATCTGGGCAGCGCCTCCTATGTGAGCCAGCTGTACGAGTCGCTGACCACGGTCGATCCGTCGCTCACGATCCGCCCGGCCCTCGCGCAGTCGTGGAGCATCGAGAATGGCGGCACGCGCGTCGTGTTCACGCTGCGCGACGGCCTGACGTTCAGCGACGGAACGCCGCTGACGGCAGCGGACGTGGTCCACAGCTGGCGGCGCCTGTTCACGCCCGGCAACCCGTCGCCGCTCGCGTCCCTGATCGCCGACGTGATGGGTGCACGCGACCTCCTCTCCGGCGCCTCGACGGACGTCACAACCCTGGGCGTGCAGGCGGACGGCGACCGGCGCGTCGTGGTGGACCTCGAGCGCGGCGGGGGCGACCTGCCGGCGATCGTCTCCAGCGCGCCGTTCGCGATCGTGCCGCCGAGCGTCGGCGACGCGGAGATCAGCCTGGATCCGGGTCACATGGTGGGCAGCGGGGGATACCTGCTCTCGAGCATCGACGGCGACACCTTCGTGCTCAAGGCCAACCCGCGTTACTGGGCGGGCCCGCCCGCGATCGGTACCGTGCGGATGCTCACGACGCTCCAGGGTCAGAGCCCGGTCGATGCGTTCGTCGCGGGCGACGTGGACGTCGCTCCCATCGGCTTCATCGATGCCGGATGGATCGCCTACGACCGCGCGCTAGGCCCGTCGCTGCGCAGCGATCCCTCGCTGTCGGTCACCTACTACGGGTTCGACACGACCCGACCCCCGTTCGACGATGTGCGGGTCCGGCAGGCGTTCGCCAGGGCCGTGGACTGGCGCCGCCTGGCCCAGCTCGACGAGCCGGGCTCTTCGGTGCCGGCCACGGGTCTTGTGCCGGCCGGCATGCCCGGTGCGCCCGAGGGCGACTACCTGCCGCCGTACGATCCGGCGGGCGCGAAGCAGCTGCTCGCCCAGGCGGGTTACCCGAGCGGCGCATCGCTCGGACCGATCTCGTTCATCGCCAGCGGTGGCGGCTACGACCAGGGGATCGTGGCCATGCTCGAGGACAACCTGGGTGTGACGATCTCGTACGCGACCATGGACTTCGACGCCTACCAGGCGCGCCTGGCCAGCGACCCGCCACAGCTGTGGAGCCTGTCGTGGATCGCGGACTTCCCGGGTCCCAACGACTTCCTGGGTGTCCTGCTCGGGTCCGGATCGACCGCCAACCAGGGTCGCTGGACATCGTCGGCGTTCGACGCGGCGATCGCGGACGCGACGTCGGCCGCCAGCACCGCGGACGCCACGGCGGGATACGCGCGCGCGGAGGCCATCATCCGAGACCAGGCACCGGTCGTTCCGGTCAGCTACGGCACGTCGTTCTCGCTGGTGCGGAACGGCCTGCTGGGCGCCAGCCAGAACGGGCTCGGGATCCTCCGTCTGGCGGGGCTGGCGTGGGGCAGCGGGCAGTGAACGCCAGGAACAGCGCAGCCACGGTCGGTCAGCGGATCGCGGACGTCACGCGCGCCGCGTTGCTCGCGGTCCTGGTGGCGACGCTGGCCGCCATGCCGGCTGCGTCTCCGGCGCGCGCCGCAACGGTCTCGTTCGGCACGCCCACCGCGCAGGCCACCTACGACCAGTCGATCGACTTCGCGGTGCCGGTGACCTCGGGCTCCGTCGCGCGCGTCGAGCTCTGGCTCCGGTTCCCGGACACGATCGGCCCGTACGTGGTGAGCGTGCCGGATCCGGTCGGATCCGGCTCCCGGACCTTGCGCTACACCCTCGATCTCAGCGGCAGCGGGCACCTGGTGCCGAACACCCGCTTCCAGGCGACGTGGGCGGCGTACGAATCGGCGACCAGCGATCCGATCACCAGCCAGACGATCGTCGTCAACTACCAGGACACGACGCAGGACTGGCGGACGGTGAAGGGTGACATCGTGACCGTCCACTGGTATCAGGGGAGCCAGTCGTTCGCGACGAAGGCCCTCAACATCGGCGAGGATGCCATCCGCAAGACGGCGGACCTGCTCGGGGTGAGCGAGACGCAGCCGGTCGATTTCTTCATCTACGCCGACGACGCGTCGTTCCGGGATGCGCTCGGACCGGGAACCCGCGAGAACGTCGGCGGCCAGGCCCACGCCGACATCCGCACCCTGTTCGCGCTGATCACGCCGTCCGAGATCAACGACCCGTGGGTCGGCGTGGTGATCCCGCACGAGCTCGTCCACCTGGTGTTCGACACGGCCGTGAACAACCCGTACCGGTTCCCGCCCCGCTGGTTCAACGAGGGGTTGGCGGTCTACCTCAGCGAGGGATACACGCACAGCGACCAGAGCCTCGTGTCCGGTGCGGTCTCGAGTGGCGACCTGATGCCGCTCGACGCCCTCACCGGCCAGTTCCCGACCGAGGTGGACCGGACGTATCTGGCCTACGCCGAGTCGGTGTCGGCGGTCGACTACCTCGTCCGGACCTTCGACCAGGGCGCCCTGGTCAAGCTGGTGACCGCGTACAAGGACGGTTTGACCGACGACGAGGCGTTCACGCGCGCGCTGGGTGAGAACCTCGCCGCCTTCCAGGCTGGCTGGCTGACCGAGCTCGGCGCGCAGCCGCCCCACAGGTACGGTCCCGTGCCGGCGCCGCCGGGGCCGGTGCCCGAGGGCTGGTCGGGCCCGCTGCCGTCGGCGGCGGCCAGCGCTCCTGAGTCAGTGCCGGGCAGCTCGGCCGCCGGTCCCGGCGCGTCGGCAACGCCCGTCGTGAACGGCGTACCCGGCCAGACCGGTAGTCCGGTCAGCGGACCGGCGTCCGCTGGCGGTGGGGCCGATTCGGGCCTGCTCGTGCTGGGGCTGCTGATCCTGATCGTCGCGCTGGGCGCGGCGGGCGGCCTCGCCCTCCGCTCGCGGCGCCGCACCCAAGGCCCATGAGCCTCGTGCTCGCCCGGATCCGGGCCATCCCGAGCTGGCAGGTCACCCTCGGCGGCGCGCTGCTGGTGCTGGGGTTCCTGGTTGCTGCTCAGCTGGCCTCGGAAGGCCCGCGGATCCGGATCACCACCCAGGAGCGGACACCGCTGGTGGAGACGGCGCTCGATCTGCAGGCGCAGCAGGAGAGCCTCAAGCAGCAGGTGCTCGACCTGCGGGCCAGCATCAAGGACCTCGAGGCCGCAGGCCAGGGCGGCACGGCCGTGACCAAGGCGCTCAACGACCGGCTCCAGCTGGCGCAGGTCTCCGCCGGCCTGGTGACACTGGCGGGTCCTGGCCTCGTGATCCGCCTTTCGGACTCGGGACTGCCGGCCCCCCAGGATGGGGACGAGCGTGACTACCTGGTGTCAGGCGCCGACGTCCGCACGGTCGTCGAGGAGCTGTGGCTGTCCGGCGCGGAGGGGGTGGCGGTGAACAGCGAGCGGGTGACGGTGGCCACCGCGATCGTCGACATCGGCGGGTCGGTGCTCGTCAACTCGGCCTACCTTGCTCCGCCCTACCAGGTGAGCGCGATCGGGCCGCCCGAGATGTTCGACCGCCTGACCAGCGCGGTCGGGTTCGTGGACTTCATCCGCACCCGGGCCGAGACGTTCGGGATCGGCGTCGACTACGCGACCCTCGACGAGGTGGATCTGCCCGCCTACGCCGGATCCGTCAGCCTGCGGTACGGGCACGTCGCGCCGACAGCCACGCCCACCACGAGCGCCGCTCCGAGCCGTGCGCCCGTGCCGAGGACAGGTCCCTGATGCGCAACTCGTCGGGCCGCCTGGTGATGGGCGCGGTGCTGTTCCTGCTGGGGTTCCTGGTCGTCGTTCAGGCGCGGTCGCAGTCAACCGACCAGGGCCTGGCCGCGCTGTCCGTCCAGGATCTGACGGAGCTGGTCGCCAACGTGACCACTCGCAACAACGAGCTCCGTGACGAGATCAGGACGCTCGAGATCCAGCGCGAGACGATCCAGCAGGCCGTGCAGCGGGGCGACACCTCGGCGGTCCAGGTGAGAGCCGACCTCAACCGGATCGAGGGCTGGTCGGGGGCGATGGCGGTGGTTGGATCCGGGGTGCAGGTCACCATCGCCGGCCCTGTGCCGGGCGATGCGATCGAGCTGCTGCTCAACGAGTTGCGGAACGCGGGAGCCGAGGCGATCGCGATCGGCGACACCCGGGTGGTGGCGGGTGTCGTGGCCACCGGCCCGGCCGGGGACGTGGTCGTGGGCGGCCGGCCGCTCGACAACCCGGTGAACCTGGTTGCGATCGGGCAGCCGCAGACCCTGGCCGGATCGCTGACCCGGGCCGGTGGGCCGATCGCCCAGCTCGCCGCACGGTTCCCCGACGTGACGATCGCCGTGACGGCCGAGGATGAGGTGTCGGCCCCGGCCACGGACCGCTCGCTCGTCCCGGTGCTGGGTCACCCGAAGCTCTGACGCGGGGCCGCTGCGGGCGGGCGACGAGGTCCCGCCGGTTCGGTCCGGACGGCGGGACGCCTCTGCTACGCTCGGTGGATGCCAGGCCAGCGAGTGCTCGAGCTGCTCCTCGGCGATGTCGTCCGGCTGCGGCGACGCCATCCGTGCGGCGGCGACACCTGGCTGATCGACCGCCTCGGGGCCGATATCGGGCTCCGTTGCGTGACGTGCAACCGCCATGTCCTGCTCGAGCGCGCGGCGCTCGAGCGCCGCATCGTCGAATTCGTGCGCCGCGGGGATGCCGCGATCAGCGCCGCCGTTACGCCGCGCCCATCGTGAGCACCCGCGGCTCGCGCGCATCGCGGATCGACGAAGGGGACCTGATCGCCGCCGAGAGCGAGAGCGCCGGCGCCCTCGACGTCTTCCGCAACCGCCCGTTCCTGCTGCTCTGGCTCAGCCAGGCGTTCACGCAGATCGGCGGCAACATGGTGATCTACGGGCTGACCGTGATCATCCTCGAGGCGACCTCGTCCAACACGGCGGTCAGCCTCCTGATCCTGACCTTCCTCGGACCGGCCGTGCTGTTCTCGGCGGTCGCCGGCGTGTACGTGGACCGCGCCGATCGGCGGACGATCCTCGTCGTCACCAACCTGCTGCGGGTCGGCGTGTTCGTGCTGATCTTCCTGTCCGGCGGGTTCGTGCCAGCGATCCTGGTGCTCAACATCGTCGTGTCGACGATCACCGTCTTCTTCGCACCGGCCGAGCTCGCGATGATCCCTCACCTCGTCCCGCGCCGGCAGCTGATGGCCGCAAACGGGGTGTTCACACTCACCCTCAACGGGGCGTTTGCGCTGGGGTTCGCGCTGCTCGGGCCGATCGTGGTCACCCTGTTCGGGGCGCCGGCCCTGATCCTGCTGGTCGCGACCTGCTACCTGATCGCCGCCGGCTTTTGCTGGACGCTGCCGTCCGCGCCGCCCTCGGTGGCACGGGACGGAGAGCCGGCCCGGAGCATGGCTGCCGATGCTGAGCGCGCGATGGGCTCGACGATCGGCCAGCTGCGCGAGGGGATCGAGTTCATCCGGGGCCACCGGATGATCAGCTGGTCGCTGCTGTATCTCGGGATCGCCGCCTCGCTGGTCGGCGTGCTCGGGGTCCTGGGGCCCGACTTCGCGACGGACTCGCTGGGGCTCGAGCCGAAGGACTTCGTGGTCGTGGTCCTGCCGCTCGGGTTCGGGATCGTGACCGGGATCCTCATGCTCAACTCGTTCGGCCACCTGCTGCCCAGGCGCCGGATCATCGAGGGCGGGCTGGTGGCACTGGGGCTGCTGCTAGCGATCCTGGCCGCGGCGGGTCCCATCGCCCGGCTTCTCCAGCGCGCCGAGACCGCGACCGGCCTGGTGTCGCTCGCCGACTTCACGTCGCTGCTCGGGATCGTGGTGTTCGTCGCGCTGCTGGCGGGCATGGCCTACGGGTTCGTCGCGATCCCGTCCCAGACGCAGCTCCAGGAGGATCTGCCCGAGGACGTCCGGGGCCGGGTGTTCGGTGTCCTGAACATGCTGGTGTCGGTGTCGAGCTTCGCGCCGATCATCATCGTGGGACCCGTCTCGGATCTGGTCGGGACAACGACTGTGCTGTTCGTCGTGGCGCTGCTGATCATGGCCGCAGGGCTGCTGTCGATCTTCACTCGGGGCCCGATCAAGGCGGCCGAGATGCACGCCGGTCCGACGGTCCACGGCCAGTCGGCCGGGCTCGACATGGTCGCGGTTGTGACCGCATCGGAGCTCGAGGCCGGTGGCTGGCATCCTGGCCAGGCGCCGGACGATCCGGCCCCTGGGACGTCCGAGGGCACGCGGCCGGGGCACGCGGACTGACCCGCGGCCCGACCGATGCCGCGAATGACGAAAGCCCGAACGTGACCGAGCTCAGGGGCGACCGTCGGTCCCATCGATCGGCGACGGCCGACCTGGTGGTGACCGGCAGGATCGCCAGCCTCGCGGGCGATTCGGGACCGGGCTGGGTCGAGGCGATCGCGATCGTCGGCGGTCGCGTGGTGGCCGCCGGACGCAGAACGGACCTCGAGCGGATGACCTCCGCGGGCACGCACCGCCTCGATCTGGGACCCGACGAGGTGGCGCTCCCGGGCCTCACCGACGCGCATCTCCACCTGGTCGAGGCCGCCCTGGCGCGAGCGCGGGTGGACCTCGAGGGCACGTCCGACATCGAGGAGCTCAAGCAAAGGATCCGGTCCGGGGCGAGCGTCTCGGACGACGGTGCGACCTGGATCGAGGGCGGCGGCTGGGATGTCGATGCGCTTGGCCGCTGGCCCACGGCCGACGATCTGGAGCACGCGGCACCGGGCCGGCTGGTGGCCCTCTGGGCACACGATCACCACGCGCTGCTCGTGAGCCGCGCCTCACTCGCGGCCGCGGACGTCGGTGCCGGCCGGCTCGATCCGGCCGGCGGGGTGATCCGGCGCGGCGAGGACGGCACGGCGACCGGCGTGCTCCACGAGAACGCTGCGCGCCTGGTGGCCGACCTCGTCCCGGCGCCATCCGTGGAGACCATCGCCGCAGCGCTCGGACCCCTGGTGGCAGAGCTGGTGTCGCTCGGTGTGGTGGCGGTCCATGACCCCGGTGGGCTCTCCAGGCAGGAGGGACTCGGCAGACCGATCGCCGCTTACCGCCGCTTGGCAGCGGCCGGGCGGCTTGGTGTTCGCGTCCACGCCTGTGTGCGCCCGGAGCAGCTCGACGCGGCCGCGGGGCACGGGCTGCGCAGCGGTGAGCCGCTGGGTCCCGACCCGCTGGACCGGCTCAGGCTCGGCTGGCTCAAGACCTTCGCCGATGGATCGCTCGGGTCACGAACGGCCGCGTTGCTGGCGCCGATCGAGAGCAGCCCTGAGGATCGCGTACCGGGGGAGGGGAGTGGCGCCGGCGGCCGCGGGATCTGGCTGCTATCGCCCGAGGCATTGGCCGAACAGGCCGACCGGGCGGCCCGGTTCGGGATCGCGACCCAGATCCATGCGATCGGCGACGCAGCCGTCCGGGCGGCGCTGGACGTGCTGGCGCCGACCGCGCGCCGCACGGCCCTGATGCCGCGCGTCGAGCATGCGCAGCTCGTCGACGAGCTCGACATCCCACGGTTCGCCGAGCTCGGCATCGCGGCGTCCATGCAGCCGGTCCACCTCCGCTCGGACGCCGAGAAGGCGCGGCGGCTGTGGGGAAGCCGGGCCGATGCGCGAGCATTCCCGATGGCCGCTCTGGCGAGGGCGGGCGCCGTGCTCGCGACCGGCACCGACGCGCCGGTCGAGCCGATCGACCCCTGGCCGGGCGTGGCCTGCGCGGTCACCCGCCAGGCGCCCTCGTGGCCCGCCGGCACGGAGCCGCTCGGGCAGACGCAGGCGGTGTCGCTGTGGCGCGCGATCCGGGCCGCGTGCGTCGGTCCGGCGATCACAGCGGGCGAGCGCGACCGGGGTCGCCTCATACCCGGATCTCGAGCCGACCTCGTCGTGCTCGGGGCCACTGCGGTCGCCGAGCCGGTCGAGCCGGGCGGCGCGCTGTGGCACGCCCGCCCGAGGCTGGTGCTGATGGACGGCGAGGTCGTCGCAGGCAGCTGAGCTGGAGGCACCTGAGCCGCATGCGGCGTGGCCGCAGGCACCTGAGCCGCCGGAGTGAACGGACGACGCTCCACGCGCGACGTGGGTCGCCCCGCCGGGTCAGTCCGAGCACTCGCGTCGGGCCTCTGGGTCAGGGTGTTCGACGCACCCAGTCGCCCGAGCAGCGCGCTGCTGCCATCGTGGTCCATATCGACCACTGCGATGTGCGGGGGCCGGTCGGCCAGGATCGTCTCGGCCTCGGCCAGGCTGCTCGCGGCCACGAACGACGAACACGCCCTGGTTCAGGGTCAGGGTGACGTGGTCCACCAGGAGCGGCCGATCGTGGAGCAGCAGGGGGCGCCGCTCCTGGGTCGCCTGAACCTCTGCACGTCCAAGCCATCCGATGTCACCGATCAGCTTCGCTGTGGGCTGCTGCGGACCCTGACCGACGCACTCGACCGCGCCCGTCCACCCGGTGCAGGTGCAGTGCAGCGCGGCCACGCGACGCGTCGAACACCCACCTCTGCGTGGCGCTCGCCGGAGTATGTCAGGCCGCCTCCGCCACGGCATGACGGTTCGTCATGATAGCCACCCCCTCGTGCCCTACCGTCAAGTCTGTGTCTGCCCCTCTTGACCTCGCCGCCTGCCCGGCAAGGCCATGGCGAGGGCTTCGTCCCGGAGGATCGCGTGAGCGAGGACCTGCGAGAGCTCGAGTGGCCGCCCTTGCCGCGCGCCCAGGGTCCGCCTATGACGGGTGGTACCGGGCACGTGGATGTCGGACAGAGCGCTCGGCCCACCATCGTCGCGTTCCGCGCCCTGCTCCCCGCCCTCGCCGCGATCGCGGTGGGGCTGCTCGTGCTCCTCGGCTGGGTCAGCGGTTCGGCGACCCTGCGCGCGTTCCTGCCGGGTGCCCTGCCCATGAAGGCCAGTGCCGCGTTCCTGCTCGTGCTGCTGGGGGTCGTGCTCGCCGTGCTCGCCACCGCCTCGGCCACCGCGCTCGAGTACGCCACGAGGGTCGACCTGGGCATCGACCGGCTGCTCGGGGCGGACGTGGTCGAGCCCGGCGCCCGGTATTTCAGGGCGCATGGCCGTCCCGGATCTCGTCCGTTGGGCGATCCAGCCCGGGTGGGGGATGGGTGACGCGCATGGTTGAAGTCGAGCCGTACGCGATGCCCAGCCCGGATGAGGCAACCCAGCGGGATCAGATCCGTCGGTTGCTGGTGGGCGTCATCGCCATCGGCATGGCCGCCGCCGTGCTCCAACTCATCGGAGCCGGCCTCGTTGGCAGCGGGCGGTGGCTCGCCGGGTCGGTGCTGATCTTCGTGCTGGTCGTTTGGGCCGCAGTGGTCCCGTTGAGGATGACCAGCAACAGCAACGTGACCGGGATCGTGACCATGACGGCGTCCGGGATCATCCTGGCCGCCGTCGGCATGGCCATCCTCGAGCCATTCCTTGCCTTCGTCGTGGCGACCTCGATGCTGACCCCGATCGCCCTCGCGCTGCCGTATCTCGAGGGCCGGCGGCTGCGCAGGATGATGGCCTTCGCAATGGTGGCCATGATGTTGAGCGCGCTTGCGGGCTTCCTCCCCGGCGACGAGGAGGCGCCGGCGGCGGTCATCGAGCTCATGCGGTATGCGTCTCTGCTGATCGTCCTCGGTGCCGTGACTTTCCTGATGTACCGCTCGAGCGAGCGCCTCAAGGCATCAGGCCGCGAGTTCAACCGGCTCGTCCGGCTGTCATCCGACCTTGCCGAGACGAGCGATCCGGCGGTCCTCGGCACGCTCGTCGCGCGGCACCTGGCGGCGGCGATCGAATTCGACGAGTGCATCCTCTACGCGCTTGGGGCGGAGACCGGTCGGCTGGTCCCGTTCGGGTCGTACCCGGTCGAGCGGGCGCTCGAGACCGCTCCCGAGTCCATTGCGGAGCGGCCGGTGCTCGCACGCGTCGTCCGGGATCGGACCCACGTTCTGATCGACGTCGCGGACATGTCGGGTGATCCAGATGAGCAGGCACGCCTGCGGCGCCTCGGTCGCGAGGTCATGCTCGAGCTGCCGCTCGTCGCGCCGACCGGCCCCGTGGGTGTCGCCGAGCTGACGACAACCGAACGTCACCTGGTCGACGAGCGCCGGATCGCGCTCCTGCGCACGCTGGCGTTCGAGGCGGCGATGGCGATCGAGAACGGGCGGCTGTACCAGGATATGCGCCACCGCGCGCTCCATGACCCGCTCACCGGCCTCGCCAACGCGAGCCTGTTCCACGACCGGGTGGGACACGCCCTGGAGCGGCTGGTGCGCCGGCAGGGCGCGACCGTTGCCATCCTGTTCGGCGATCTCGACGACTTCAAGGCCGTGAACGACCGGCTCGGCCACGCCGCGGGCGACCGGCTGCTGGCGATCGTGGCGGATCGTCTCCGCGCGGCCGCCCGCCCGGAGGACACCGTCGCTCGCCTCGGCGGTGACGAGTTCGGGCTGCTGCTCGAGGAGCTCCCGGCCGAGGCCGACGCACTCGCCATCGCCGAGCGGGCCATCGCCGCCGTCGCGGCCCCGATCGAGCTCGCCGGCGAGGCCGTCACAGCCTCGCTCTCGATCGGCGTGGCCTTCCGTGCCGTGCAGGGCGTCACCGTCGATGCGCTGATCGGGGAGGCCGATACCGCGATGTACGAGGCGAAAGCGGCAGGCAAGCGGCGGGTGGTCCGGTTCAAGCCGCCCCGGGGGCGTCGGTAGCCGGATCACCGTGCCGCGGCGCCCCGGCCCGGCGTCGCATCCCCGCGTCGCGAGTGGCGCCACGAGCACAACCTGCCAGCATTTCCTGCCGGTCTCAGCCGGCATCGAGCCGGGACAGCGCCTCCGCGAACAGTCCATTGAAGATCCGCGAGGTCGAGGGGAACGCGTGGATCGTCTCGGCCAGCACGTCGACCTTCACCCGGGCCCTGATGGCCAGCACGCACTCATGGATCGCCGCCGACGCGTCGGGGCAGGCCATCGCGGCCCCGACCAGCTCGCGGGTGCCGCGGTCCACCGTGATCGTGACGTGGCCCGTGTCCGCCTCGACCGAGTATCCCTTCGCTGACCGCGTGAAGTCGGCCGTGCATTCGAACGCATCGAGTCCCGCGCCTGTGGCCTGGTCGAGCGTCAGCCCCACCGAGGCCGCCTCGGGATCCATGTAGGTAGCGCGCGGCAGTGCGCGGTAGTCGGGCTCGACCGGTTCGCCCAGCGCCATCCGGACCACCAGCTCGCCCTGATAGTGGCCCTGGTGGGTGTGGAGCTCGGGGCCTGCGGGATCGCCCGCCATCCACAGGCCCTGGGCCAGGCGGAGGCGTCCATCGCGCGGGTAGGCGTCCGGGCCGCTCACCGAAACCCCGTAGTGCTCGAGGCCGAGATCGGCCAGCGGGAACTGGCGACCGACTGCCAGCAGGATCGTGTGCCCCTCGGCGGTGGAGCTGTCGTTGAGGTCGATGACGTGGGCCCCGTCCGACCCGGCGCCTGCGTGGGCGCTGATCGCCCGCACCCCGGTCCGGACCGTGGCTCCGTCGCGCTCGAGCGCGAACCGGATCACCTCGGAGTTCCGCGGGTGGTCGCTCGGTACCAGTCGCGGGCCGGACTGGATGATCGTCGTGGGCACGCCGTACCGCGCGTAGACCTGGGCCAGCTCACACCCGGTGGGTCCGCCGCCCAGCACCAGCAGGCTACGCGGCAGCTCGCGGGTCAGCGTCGCATCGCGGTTCGACCAAGGATGGGCGTCGACGAGGCCCTCGATCGGCGGGACCTTCGACAACGATCCGACGGCGACGACCACGTTGCGCCCGGCGATCTCATGGGTCACGCCGTCGTGCGTCACCTCGACCCGTCCGCGGCCGACGATCCGGCCGTCGCCCCGGTAGACGATGGCACCGTCCGACTCGAGCGCCTTCACGTGGGACGCGTCGTCCGGGTCAGCGGCATCGGGGGCGCGGTTGACCATGTAGTCGCGACGGGCCGAGGCGCGCGACCAGGGGTAAGCGGCGCCGCTCGCGTGGCGCTCGGCGGCGTGGAGGAGCGACTTGGAGGGCACGCAGCCGATGTGCGGGCAGGAGCCGCCGAACCATCGACGGTCGATGACGGCGACGCTGGCGCCCAGCGCCCGCGCCTTGTGGGTGGCTGCCTCCCCGGCCGGACCGGCCCCGATCACCACGAAGTCAAAGGTCTGCATGTCGGTCATCGTCCTCGCATGGTCAAGAGGCGGGATCAAGCTGCGCCGGCCGCACCGCCGGACCAGCGGCCCCCTTCGTCCGCTGGCGGCGCGCCTCGAACAGCAGCACGGCGGCCGTGATCGACACGTTGAGGCTGTCGGCGACGCCCAGCATCGGCAGCCGCACGCTGCGCACGTCGGTGCCGGTCCAGGTGGGCGTCAGGCCCCGTGCCTCGCTGCCCAGGACGATCGCCGTGGGGCCGCGGAGATCGGCATCGGCATAGTGGACGTCGCCGTCGACCCGTGCGGCCACGATCCTCACGCCGGCATCCCGCAGCCAAGCTCGAACGACCCCCGAGGGGGCCCCTACGACCGGCAGCGTGAACACGGTGCCAAGCGACGCCCGGATCGTGTTGGGATTGAACAGGTCCGTGCCGGCGTCGGCAGCCACCACCGCCGATGCTGCCGCGGCATCGGCGGTGCGCAGCACGGCGCCGAGGTTCCCGGGCTTCTCCACGCCTTCGACCACGACCAGGAGCGAGTCGGTCGGGAGCTTGATGTCGCGAAGGGCGACGGTGGGCACGCGCACGACTGCCACCACGCCCTCGGATCGTCCTCCGTAGGCGAGGTGCTCGATCACGCGTGGCTCGACGGTGACGATGGTGGCCCCGGCCGCCACCGCGCGGCGGATGACCTCGCGCGCCGCAGGACCCGGATCGGCGACGGCAAACAGCTCGGTCACCTGCGCGCCACCATCGAGCGCCCGCGCCAGCTCGCGTACGCCGTCGACCAACGTCAGGCGCGTCTCGTCACGACGCCGGCGACCCCGCAGCTCGGCGGCGGCTCGGACGCGAGGGTTGCGGGTGCTGGTCAGGACCGGGCTCGCCATGACGCAATCGTCGCAGGTCAGGGGGTCGCGGGTCAGCGCGGAACGGAGCGCGCGAACGCCCCGAGGTCGAGGCTCGCGCCCGATCGGGCCGCCAGCGTCAACGCCCGGCCACTCGCCGGGACGTTGAAATGCTCGCGCACGAGGCCGGCCAGCCGCTCCCCGTCGTAGCCGGGCGTGTGGGCCGTGAGCAGCACGAAGGCCGGCGATGGCCCGACGAGTGCGGCGAGGTCGTCGAGCAGGGGCGGCAGATCGTCGTCGATACGCCAGGTGCCCGTCCCGTGGCCGTACGAGGGCGGATCGAGGACCACCCCGTCGTAGCGCCGGCCCCGGCGCCGCTCGCGACGGACGAACCCCCGAACGTCGTCCGGAAGCCAGCGGATCGGCCGGTCTGCCAGCGCCGAGAGCTGCGCGTTGCGCCGAGCCCAGGCGAGTGCCGTCCGCGAGGCATCGACGTGGGCGACCCGTGCCCCGCCACGCGCGCAGGCCAGCGACGCTCCACCCGTGTAGGCGAACAGGGACAGCACGTCGAGTGGCCGTCCGAGCCGACCGATGGCCGTCTCGCAGACGTCCGCGAGCCACGGCCAGAGGGACGCATGCTCGGGGAACAAGCCGACCTGGCCGCCCGTCGCCGGTCGGCACTCGAACGTCAGCCCGGCAGCCCGGATCGGCCATGGATCGCGCGCCGCTCCCCGCACCCACGCGCTGCGCCGGAACTCCAGATGCGGCTGACCCCAGGCCATGGGGTCACAACGGGGGCCGGCCGCTCCCGGGGCCGGCCGGTCGACCACGATCTCGCCGAACCGCTCCAGCCGACGGCCGTCGCCGCAATCCAGGAGCTCAAGGTCGGACATGGCGGCATGGTGGCACGCTCGACGGGCCAGCGCGAGCAGCGCGGCCGAGCGGGGGGGGCGGCGACCTCGCGGCCTCAACGAGTCACACGGCAGGCGGCGCCGCGACGCACCATCGACCGCGTCCCGGCGGGAGGCGACGGCGGACCGTGGGCTATCCTGTCGCGGGAGGACCCCGGATCGAATGAGTCCCGAGCTGGCATTGGTAACGATCGTCGCGCTCCTCTGGGGCCCGACGGCGATCTGGCTGCTGCTTCAGCTGGTACGCGGGCGCCGCGAGACCTTCCGCCGAGAGGTGACATCTGGCACGAAGCTCGATGCGGCCGGTCCGCCGCCCGGGACCGGGGAGGTTCAGGCCCTTGTCGCCCAGTACGGCTTCTGGGTCTGTGGCGTGTGCAAGTCATTGAACCGACGTGATTCCGGCCGATGCTACGGATGCCGAACCGCCCAGGATGCAGCCATGCGTGATCCCAGCCTGGCACCATCTCCCGGCACGGAGCCAGCTCCCGGCATGGTGCCGGTCATGGTCGACGAGAGCGCGCGGCCGGATCCGGGGCTGTTCGAGCTGATGCCGGCTACGCTCACCCGTCCGGCCGCGGGGGCCGGCGCCGAGGGCGACGTGGTGCCAGGCGCAGACGTGCCGGCGCCAACCGCGGCGACATCCCTCGACGGGCAGGTGGTCGAGCCCGCCGTCCTTGCCCGTGTAACACGTGGCGGCGGCGCGTCCGATGATCAGCCGCCTGCCGGCAGGCCAGCACGGGTGTCCGATCTGCCAGGGCGGGCGCCCGACGGGCCGGACGACGCCGTGAGTGGGCCGACCGGGGCTCCCCCGCGACCACAACCCCCAATCGTCGCCGCACCTCCTCCCGCAGGCGTTCCGATGCTCGCCGCCGATGGAGCGGGTGTCGGGTCACCGCGTGCCGGTCTGCCGATCTGCCCATTTCTCGGGATCGAGGAGGATCCGTCGACCTGGTACGACTTCGCCGACCCTCGGAACCTGTGCCACGCCGTTCCGACCGGCGATCTGTCCCCACTCGGGTTCCTTCGCCGCCTGATCACCGGCCGTCCGGGCATCGGTCGAAGCCAGGTCATCGCCGCCGCGCAACAGCAGACACGCTGCCTGACTGCGGAGCACAGGGAATGTGCGCGATACGTGGTGGCGATGTCGGTCGTGGCACCGCCGACGCGGAAGGAGGCTCAGTGGGTCGATCTGTCGCCCCCCCGGATGGCCCACCCGATGGGCGAGCCCGATCCCGACGTGCGCCAAGGCCCGGGCGCCACGCCGAGACCGGCTGCCGGACCCGATCCGACCACCACGTCCAACCCGACCGCGGTGCCCGATCCGGCCGCCCTGCCCAGCCCCGCCGCGACCACGGGGACGGCGCGCCGAGCGTCGAAGCCCAGGTCCGCCAGCCCCGCCCCCAGCCCAGGGTCCGCCGGCCCGTCCCCCAGGACGACGAGCGCCGCCACGGAGCCCGCCGCCTCGAACCCTCGGCCCGCCGCGGCCCCGGCCGGGGACGACCAGGTCGCGAACGCCGCAGCCGTCCCCGCAGCTCCGCCGTCCAGGCGCGCGCCGCGCTCCGCGCGGACGCCGCGTCCGGGTCGCGACACAGGGTCAGGCTCGTCTCGGAGGCGGACAGCGGCAGCTCCCGCACCAGGTTCGAGCCCAGCGCCCCGGCCGTCCGCGCCGGCCAAGTCGTCCAAGGTGGCGCCGCCTCCCGTTGATTCGGTCGCTACGGCCGGACCGGCCGCGCGGGCGCAGGGGTCTCGATCCAGGAGCACCGCCGCGGCCAAACAGGCGGAGCCGACCCCCGCGCAGGTTGGCCCCAACCCGGTCTCCGGCGACCCCGCGAGCCCCCCCTCCGACAAGACGCCGTCGGCGAAGCAGGGGGCGCGTTCGGCGAAGGGGTCCGGGCGCAAGCGCAAGGCCGATGCGGAGGCGGCGGGGGGTCGCGGCGAGTCCACGCCGCGCAAGAGCGGCAAACAGTCCAGCCGCCCGAAGAGCCGAAGGACGGCCGCATAGACGGGGGCTTCCAGCGTGGCCGCCACGGCCCAGGGTGGCGCCCGGCAGCTCCGAGTCGGACGGCGGCCTGACCGGACCTCTGACGTCTGATCGGGACGGCCCTACCGCCTCTGGGCCCATCTGACCAGGTGTTCGCAGCATGCGCAGATGGCGGATGGCCGGATACCTCGTCGCCGCAGCCGCATGCCGAGAGTCTCGCGACCGCGCCAGAAGGGGGTCGTCCCGGGATGCCGGTGAACCTAGCCTGCTGCCCCGCGCGGACTCGCGGCCTGACGGGGCGACTGGCCGCCGGTCGGGCCCTTCGAGATGACGCGGGTCATCGGCTCGTCACCGCCGGGCGCTCGCCGCCCATACAGGCGGACGAAGACCGACGCGATCTCCGGATCGAACTGGGTGCCCGCGTGGCGACGGATCTCGTCCAGGGCCTGCTCGTGCGTCAGGGCTGCGCGATGCGGACGCGGCTCGCGCATTGCTGCGTAGGCGTCGGCCACGGCCAGGAGGCGGGCTCCCAGCGGGATGCTGGAGCCGCGGAGTCCATGCGGGTAGCCGTGACCGGCGAAGCGTTCGTGATGGTGGAGGACGATCTCTGCAGCATCCCGCAAGCGGCTCGCCTCCTCGAGCATCAGCTGCCCGACGCGGGGATGCTGGGTCACGAGCTGCCACTCGTCCTGGCGGAGCGCACGCGGGTTCGAGAGAACCTCCGCCGGCACCGCCGACATCCCGGCGTCGTGGAACATGGCCGCGACACGAACGCGATCGACGTCGGCCTGTGGCAGACCCAGCTGGTGGGCCATCTCAACGACTGCCGGGAGTGCGTACCCACCAGGTTCGGCCCGCCCCCCAAGTGACCGAATCGTCTCTGCGAGGCGCTCCTCGGCGGCCAGCCCGGCGGCCCGCCCGAGCTCACGACCAAAACCCCTGACCTCGGAGCTGACTGGAGCACGAACCACGCGTCGGTCGTCGTTCGGAACCTGGAACACGAACACCTGGTCGCGACCGAGCATCTTGGCCGAGTACATCGCGGCGTCCGCGTCCCGGATGAGGGTGTCGGCCGTCAGCTCACTCGTGACACCACCGGCCACGCCGATCGACACGGTGATCCTGCACGAGGTCCGGCTGTCGAGTGCAAATGGCATGCGCATCACGCGCTGTCGGAGCTTCTCCGCGGCCTCGGCTGCGTCTTCGGCGCTCGACTCGGGCAGCAACAGGAGGAACTCCTCACCGCCCCACCTGCCGAACGTGTCGCTGGCCCGGATGTTGGTGCGGATGACGTCGGCGACGCCGCGCAGGACGACATCGCCCGCGTCATGCCCATGGGTGTCATTGACGGCCTTGAAGTGGTCGATGTCGATGAACGCAACGGCCAGTGGGCGGCGATACCGCTTTGCGCGCTCGACCTCGAGCAGCAGCTGGGAGAGGAGGGCGGTCCTGTTCGCCGTCTGCGTCAGGCGATCCGTGGCCGCCGCGGTCCGAGCACCGTCGATCTCCGTGATGACGGCGTTCACGGCGCTGATCAGGCGCCGGATGGTCAGCGGGCCGAGGGGGGTCATGGCGCCGGCCACGCCTGCGTCGAGCCCCGTTTCGAGGGTCTCCGTGACCCGATCGATCTGGATGGCGGCGACGGTCCAGAGCCCGAGGGCGCCCAGGCCCGCAGCTGCCAGGAACGTCATCGACAGCGGCACCAGCAGGTCCGGCACCCGCATCGCCATCGCGATGGACGCGGCGGCGACGATCAGTGTCGCGCTGACGAGACCGGCGAGGCGCACCCAGGCCATCATCCCGGCCCGCCTTCAGCTGGTGGCCGACGCCGGGCTATTCGGAACCCTCCCAGCACCCGACGGGTGATCGGGACGAAGAGGACGCCACCGAACAGCTGCGCAGCCACGGTACCCACGATCAGGAGTCCCGACAGGCCGAGGAAGAAGCCGGGGATGATCCAGGAGAACAGGCCGAACCAGGAGAGCGCTCCAAGGCCCGAGATCGCCACGCTGCCGTTCGTCGACAGTTCGGGCACGACGATGCCAGCACCTCCACCGGGGCCAGTGGGTCCCCCGATCACAGGTGGTACCGGCGTGGGTGTGGGCGTGGGAACCGGTGTAGGTGTTGGCGACGGGGTGGGCGTGGGAGTCGCTACCGGCGTGGGTGTGGGTACCCGCGTGGAAGCAGGGGTGGGCGTGAGAGTCGGCAGCGGTACCGGCGTGACCTTGCGAACCGGCGTGGGTGTGGGCGATGGCGCGGGCCGCGGCGTAGATGTGGGTGTGGGCGACGGCGTGGGCGTGGGCGACGGGGTGGGCGTTGGCGACGGGGTGGGCGTTGGCGACGGCGTGGGCGTGGGCGACGGGGTGGGCGTTGGCGACGGGGTGGGCGTGGGCGACGGGGTGGGCGAGGGCGA
>Ga0307440_1000393_pt1 | contig 21425 bp, 16 predicted proteins | sample SalMarWE160410MG_FD_202150 | JGI IMG/M metagenome (GOLD analysis project Ga0307440, IMG submission 202150) | Salt marsh sediment microbial communities from the Plum Island Ecosystem LTER, Massachusetts, United States - WE1604-10 | ecosystem: Environmental > Aquatic > Marine > Intertidal zone >... | reverse complement strand
TTGTTCATTTCGGTGGCCTGTTGGTTTGATCCAACATTATAGGCCTCATAATCAGAAATACCCGAAGCAGACCATATGACCCTGCCATCAGCACTTGTTAACTTCAGACTGAGGGTAATCTGAATCTGCCTTTCAATAGGGCTTTGCTGTTGCTGACGGGAAATTGTCGTGATACGCGAAGATTCAATCACACCGGAGAGCACGGCATCGGCTTTCTTGACATCTTTTTGGACCGTTTTTCCCCTCCGGATAAATTCATATATCAGATCGTTTGTAACGGTATTTTCCAACCCGGTTTCCGATGTGCGATTTTTTAACATTTCCACGGCAATTGTTTTTGTTCCCCCCGGCAAACTGCCGCTCCCTGCAAAATGGTAACCGCAAGCCGTTAAAAATATAACGATGAAAATACCCGTCCAAACATATTTTTGGCTATAGATAAAGGCCCTTACAGTTGATATTTTCATGCGACTCCCTTTATCCTCTTCCCTCTTTCCTCTTTTCTATTCTCTATTTCGGCTAATAATGTCGGCTTAAACCACGACATTAACAAGTTTTTTCTTCACAAGGATAATCTTTTTAATGGGTCTGCCATCGATAAACTTTAAAACCTTTTCGTCCGAAAGCGCCATCTTCTTGACGGCTTCATCATCGGCGTCCGAATCAATATGGAACCTGCTTCTGAGCTTGCCGTTGACCTGCACCACGATCAGATGCTCGTCTTTGACCAATGCATCTTTTCTGTATGACGGCCATGAAGCCAGCAAAATACTGGACTCGAATCCCAATGTCTTCCAGAGTTCTTCGGCAAAATGAGGAACAATAGGCGATAAAAGGAGCGCAACGCATTCTATGGCCAGGCGCATGAGCTCAATTTTTAAAGCGCTCTGTTCGGCAGACTCAATCCCGTACATGGTATTTACAAGTTCCATAACAGCGCTGATCGCCGTATTGAAATGATATCTGTCTTCAATATCAGTGGTCACTTTTTTGATGGTCTCATGAATTTTTTTGAACAAATCCCGAGATTCATTCGCCAATTGATCCGGGCTGCCGTTAAAAGGCCGGGCTTCGCGAATCAAATCCATCCAGTTCAAGGCCAGACGCCACACGCGATTTAAGAAGCGATACCCGCCCTCAACGCCTTGTTCACTCCATTCCAGATCTCTCTCCGGCGGTGCCGCAAATAGACAAAAAAGTCTGGTGGTGTCTGCGCCGTATTTTTCCAGCAACACATTCGGATCGATGACATTCTTTTTCGATTTGGACATTTTTTCAACACGGCCGACAACGGCTTCTCTTCCGCATTTTTTACAGATCCGGTCCGCACCGGTTCCTTCCGCTTCCTCGGGAAGAAGAAAACCGTGCTCCGAACAGGAAACCGTCTCTTTACAAACCATCCCCTGGGTTAAGAGCCGCGTAAACGGTTCCTTGTATTTGACGAGCTCGAATTCTTTCAACACACGGGTATAATATCTGGAATAGAGCAGGTGTAAAATGGCGTGTTCAACACCTCCGATATACTGATCAACCGGCATCCAGTAATCCACGGCCCCTTGATCGAACATGGCGGTGTTGCAGGCCGGGCTGCAATATCTTTCAAAATACCAGGAAGACTCTACGAAAGTATCCATGGTATCGGTCTCACGTCTGGCGTCGGAACCGCCGCATACCGGACAGGTCGTCTTTGCAAAATAGTCGAGAAAGGGTAATGGAGATCTGCCGCCATCGAGAAGATTCGCATCCTCCGGCAGTAAAATGGGAAGATCCGCTTCCGGCACCGGGACAACGCCGCAGTGATTACAATAAATAATGGGAATCGGCGCTCCCCAATACCGTTGTCTGGAGATTCCCCAGTCTCTTAATCTGAAGCTGGTGGTCTTTTCCCCGAGCCCTTTTCGTTCCAAATAGGCGGCAATCTCATCCAACGCCTTGACATTGTCTATTCCATTGAACCGGCCGGAATTAATCATAATGCCTTCACCGGTATATGCCTCGGTCATCGTATCCGCTTCGAGATTGTCATCATATGGCTTTACAACCACGATGATGTTGAGACCGTACTTTCGAGCAAATTCGAAGTCGCGCTGATCATGTGCCGGAACAGACATAACAGCCCCTGTTCCGTATGCCATCAAAGCAAAATTGGCCGTATATATCGGCATACGCATACCGCTTAAAGGGTTGGTGCAGTATGAACCCGTAAAGACGCCTTCTTTTTCATAGTCTTCCACAGCTTTAAGGGATCGATCCTGCGTGGATATGCGGTTGACGAACGCAGCGACGTCTCCTTCCTGGGATGTCCCTTTGGCCAGATTGAGTACCATCGGATGCTCAGGAGCGAGGCACATGAACGTCGCGCCGTACACGGTATCCTGTCGCGTTGTAAAAACCGCTATTTGCTCGCTGGAATTTTCTATGGGAAACCGTATTTCCGCTCCCGAACTCTTTCCAATCCAGTTTTTCTGCATCGTGATGACTTTATCAGGCCAACCCGGCAGTTTCTCGCAGTGCGACAGGAGGTCATCAGCGAAATCGGTGATGCGAAAAAACCATTGTTGGAGTTTTTTCTGCCGCACCTGTTCACCACACCGCCAGCACAGGCCGGACTCCACCTGTTCGTTGGCCAATACAGTCTGACAGTGCTCGCACCAGTTCACAAAGGATTCTTTGCGATAAACCATCCCTTTTTCATACATTTTTAAAAAAAGCCATTGTTCCCACCGATAGTACTCAGGGCTGCAGGTGGCCAGTTCACGATCCCAATCATAGGAAAAACCCAGTCGCTTCAATTGGGATCGCATGGTGTCGATATTTTGATACGTCCACTGGGCCGGGTGGCTGTTATTCGCAATGGCGGCGTTTTCCGCAGGCATGCCGAACGCATCCCACCCCATGGGATGAAGGACGCTGTATCCCTGCATCCTTTTGTATCGCGCCACAACATCTCCGATAGTATAATTCCTTACATGTCCCATATGTATATTTCCCGAAGGATAAGGGAACATCTCCAACAGATAATACTTTTTTTTATGGGGGTCTTCTTTAACCTTAAAAAGATTTGTCTTTTCCCAAAAATTTTGCCATTTGGATTCTATTGCCCCGGGATCGTATCGTTCATCCATTTTATAATGTTATCCTCGATGAAAATTTTGGATTTCAAAGCGCTTCTGAATTGCATCTCTTCCAATTGTCAGCAAAGCGAACAATTTGTAAATTTCATGCCACAACAAGCGGCAAATAGCAAGCCATAAGAAATCGTTTGACTTGTAGATGACAATTTCATATTCAGTTAAAAGACCAAGTCCTTAAGATTTAAGCTTGTTTTTATTTGAGAACAGCACTTTTAGATACGTCGAAAGTATCAATATCAAAAAATAAAGGCACATATTTTATGAGCAGTAAAATCCTGATCAATGCCATTGATCCCGAGGAATGCAGGATTGCAAAAGTCAAAGACATAAAACTTGAAGATTTCCACATTGAAAGTTCCGGAAGGGAAAGCATCCATGGCAATATTTACAAGGCCGTCATCTCTCGTATTGAGCCGAGCCTGCAGGCCGCATTTGTAGATTTTGGTGCCGAACGACACGGTTTTTTACAAAAACATGAAATCCACAGCGACTATTTTCAAGACAACCTCTCTAAGGACCGATCCATATTGAAAATGGTAAAGCGCGGTCAAGAACTTTTGGTACAGGTAACCAAAGACCCTTTTATGAAAAAAGGTGCCATGTTGACAACGTTTATCTCTTTACCGGGTCGATATATTGTGCTGATGCCTGGAAGCGATAACCGCGGCATCTCGCGTAAAATAGAAGATGAAAAAGAACGCAATCGTTTAAAAAGTATAGTCGGAAGTCTCAAGCTGCCGGAAGGATTCGGGATTATTGTCCGAACCGCTGGAATAAACTGTACAAAAACACAAATGACAAAAGATTCGAATTATCTCTTGCGTTTGTGGAGAAACATTAAAAAAAACGTGACCAATGCAAAAGCCCCTGTTCTGCTCTACAAAGAACAGAATCTGGCGGTAAGATCCATCCGCGATCACTTCACCCCTGAAGTAACGGAGATCCTCATTGACGATGATGCCGTCTACCATGAGGTTAAAGACTTCGTTAAAATCATATCCCCAAAACATAAAAAAATTGTAAAACTTTACAAGGGGGACAGACCGATATTCACCAAATATCAGTTGGAAGACCAGATATCCTCGATTTATGCGAGTCATGTAAAACTAAAATCCGGCGGTACGCTTGTCATCGCGCAAACCGAAGCGCTCGTTTCCATTGACGTTAATTCAGGCAAAGCCACCCAAAAGAAATCCATCGAACAGACGGCGCTGCAGACCAACATTGAAGCAGCCGAGGAGATCGCCCGCCAGCTGCGGCTCAGAGATTTGGGGGGCCTCATTGTCATTGATTTTATCGACATGAAAGACCCGAAACACAAATCAGAGGTTGAAAGGGCCCTTAAAAGATATGTGAAACCCGATAAAGCCAAAACAAATATCGGTAAAATTTCAAAATTTGGATTGATGGAGATGTCGCGGCAACGGATTCGCCCTTCTATCGAATCCAGCAGTTTTGAACCATGCAAGCATTGCAATGGAAAAGGCATGATTCCTTCCACTGAAATGCTGGCCCTGGACTTTCTTAGACGGCTTCGCCTTGAAACCTTGAAAGTTGATATTTCAAGGGTCAGGGGAATCGTTCCAAACAGCGTGGCAGACTATCTTTTAAATAAAAAACGCAAAGAAATTCTCGACCTGGAAGTGAGAAGAGGCCTTTCCATCACCATTGAAGGGAACGCTGAAATTATACCGGGTATGGGGAATATCAATTGTGAGAAATAACACTTATTTAAACCCATAAGTGATTATTCAAGGGGAACATCATGCCAAAAAAACCAGTCAACAAAACAAATACCGTTATCGGTATTATTGCCGTGGTTGTCGTGCTTGTCGCAACGGTGGCGGGCATAAAATATTTTCGGAAACCGGCAACAAAAACCGGCGACCAAAAGGGAATCGACAAAATTCAAATCCCCTCAAAATCCGAACCGGTGATCGATTTCAACAAACTCAATAAAGACAAAAACCTCCAGGCATTGATGAAGCAGCGAAAAGCAGAATACGGGCTCAAAAAAGGGGTTGATATCATTACGAAGTCCAACGAATCATTTAAGGTTGGCGATACAACGGTTTCAATGCAGGAAATTCTGGATAAGATTCGTTTAAAAAGCGGCGATATCGTCGAAAAGGATCTTAAATCCCGGGGTATGCCGGACAATAAAAAAATAGAATCCTTTGGAATTCATGTGGTTCAACCCGGAGAAAATATCTGGAACATCCATTTTACATTTTTGCAAGACTATTTTGACCATAAAGGCGTCCAACTGTCTCCCCTTTCAGACGAACCGCTTAACGGCGGACGCAGTTCGGGTATCGGAAAGATCCTGAAATTTTCCGAGCACACGGTAAACATATACAATATAAAAGAACACAAGCTGGATAAGAACCTTAACCTAATCTTTCCCTTGACCAAAGTGGTCGTCTATAATATGGATCAGATTTTCGCATTTCTGGACATTATTGATTATAAACATGTAAACCGCATTCAATTTGACGGTGAGACGCTCTGGATGCCAGCGAAATAAAGAAAGAATTGACCTGAGAAACAAATTACAGTATATCAGCGCCGGTTGCTTTATTTGTATCTTTACACGTAAAAAATAAACTACAAAGGAGGTTTTATCTTGATAAATACTGCCTATGCAATGGGCTTGGGAGGAGGTGCAGCCGGTCAAGGCGCCGGCGGAATTGCATCGCTTATTCCCATTATTCTCATGTTCGTCATTTTTTATTTCTTACTGATACGGCCCCAGCAAAAGAAAGCCAAAGAGCATCGCGAAATGGTCGGCCAGCTAAAAAAAGGAGACCGTATCGTCACCAGTGGCGGACTGCACGGACGCGTAACAGCCGTTAGTGATGCAACGATGACGGTGGAAATCGCGGACAAGGTTCGAGTAAAAATTGCCCGAGGAAATGTCGCCCAGGTGTTGCAAACTTCGTCACAGCCCCAGGGTACAAAAAAAAACAAAATTGACTCAAAATAATCGAGCAGACTTGCATCAGTTTCTGAAAAATGAAGGCGGTTTCAGGTCGAGACCTTTGAAAAATGTGCATTTTTGTTCAAGTTCAAGGAAGGCGAAAGTTTTAACCGCAGGAATACATTGAGTATTTTGAGGATTGAAACTTGAGCATGCCCACAGAGAAATAGGCTTCGCATTTCACGGGGCAGGCGCAGAAACTTGTCCGCCTCCGGCGGATTGGGCAAAAAGGGGCGTTTTTCAAAGGTCTCAGGTCGTCTTGCTTTCAACAGGACAATAATCGATGCACGCTTGTTTTTCGGAAAGCTGTAATGGATTGAAAGGAAAGGATCATTGACTAATCTTTCTTGGCGAGCACTGGGAGTTTTCGGCGTTATTGTCGTCGCAATTATTTATGTTCTTCCCACCATAAAACCCTCCTTTTGGCCCCATAAAAAAATAAATCTGGGCCTTGATCTTCAGGGCGGCATGCACCTGACCCTTGAAGTGGATACGGAAAAAGCAGTGGAAGGCACTATCGAGCGCATCAATCAGGAAATGCGAAGCTCCATAAAGGAAGAACATATTCGGTTTATCTCTTTGAATCGCGTTCAGGAGAACCAGTTGGAGATTAAACTGAAAGGACAAAAAAATATTGATGAATTCAATACGTTACTCGACAAAGATTTTAGAAACCTGCGCGTTCTCTCGAGAAACACCGATGGAGACGTTCTAACCCTTCTGATGGATCTTCCGGCCAAAGAGACCGAGCAAATCAAAAAACTGGCAACCGATCAAGCCCTTGAAACCATTAGAAACCGGATCGATCAGTTCGGAGTCAGCGAGCCCGATATCCGTCTCCAGGGCAAAAATCAGATACTCATCCAACTTCCCGGCATAAAAGATACCAAGCGGGCCATTGCGCTGATCGGCAAAACCGCTCTTTTGGAATTTAAACTCGTGGATGAAACCCATGACCTCAATGCCGCCCTGAAAGGAAACGTCCCTCCGGGAAGCGAAATTCTTTACGGCGTCAAGGTGGATCCGACAACTCACCGAACCTATAAAACGCCTTACCTGCTGAAAAAAAGGACCCTTTTAACCGGCGCACATTTGACCGATGCCCGGGTTCAAATCGATTCTCAATATAACGAACCTTATGTCTCCATCGATTTCGACAAAAAAGGCGGCAGAGATTTTGCAAGAATCACGGGAGAAAACGTCAAAAAGCGCCTGGCCATCGTGCTGGACAACAAGGTATATTCAGCCCCGGTTATCCAGGAAAAAATTACCGGCGGCAAGGCCCGCATCACAGGTCATTTTACCACGGAAGAAGCCCGCGATCTCGCCATTGCGCTCCGCGCCGGCGCTCTCCCCGCACCGGTAAAAATACTTGAAGAAAGAACCGTCGGCCCCTCCTTGGGAACCGATTCCATTCGAAAAGGACTTATTTCCATGATTGTCGGCGGTATCCTGGTTGTACTTTTCATGGTTGTCTATTACAAAGGATCCGGGCTTATTGCGGACTTTGCATTGCTCCTCAACATTCTTCTGATTGCCGCAGGCCTGGCCGGATTCCAGGCCACCCTGACCCTTCCGGGCATTGCCGGCATCATTCTCACCATCGGCATGGCGGTGGATACCAATGTTCTCATCTTCGAACGGATCAGGGAAGAAATGCATATCGGCAAAACACCGCGTGCGGCCGTAGATGCCGGTTATGACCGGGCGACGCTGACGATTCTCGACGCCAACGTCACGACGCTCATCGCCGCTATAGTCCTATTCCAGTTCGGCACCGGCCCTATCAAAGGTTTCGCGGTAACACTCAGCCTCGGGGTCATCGCCAGTTTGTTTACAGGCCTGATTTTGACCCGGATCATATTTGACTATTACCTGATCAAACGAAAAGTTAAAAGTTTAAGCATTTAGTTGGGGGATTTATATTAATGCAATTTATTAAACCAGATATCAACGTCGATTTTGTCGGCAAAAGAAAAATCGCTTTCACTGTTTCCCTGGCGATGATTTTTATGAGCATCGCGTCTCTCGTGATACACAAAGGACCCAAATACGGTATCGATTTTGCGGGCGGAACTTTGATACAGGTTAAATTCACCCAACCCGTAAGCGTGAACAAAATCAAATCCGGTCTTGCCGCCATAAATCTTGGAAAATCTTCCGTCCAAAGATTCGGAGAAAAAAGTGACGATGAGTATCTTATCCGCACCGACAGATCGGGCGTTACCTCAGAGGGATATTCCGCCAAGCTGCAGAAGGCTTTGAAAACGTCGACCGGTACCAATGCAACCATACGCCGCGTCGAAATCGTCGGTCCCAAAATCGGTAAGGATTTGCGCGGGAAGGCCTTGTTTGCCATGTTTTACGCGCTGCTTTTTATCGCCATTTATATATCGGGCCGTTTTGAATTCAAATGGGTTTTAAGCGGCGTCATGGCCGGCGTTCTCATGGGAGCGGTATACCTGCTTTCTATTTTTGATGTCAGCATTCCTATTCTGATCGTGACGGCGCTGGTGGTCACCCTTGTACTTTTCTGGGCATTGAATTTAAAATATGCCATGGGAGCCATCGTCGCGCTGATCCACGACGTCACGATTACCGTCGGCTTATTTTCCCTGTTCAACAAGGAATTCACGCTGCCGATAATCGCCGCACTCCTCACCATCATCGGATACTCTCTCAACGATACCATTATCGTTTTTGACAGAATCCGTGAAAATTTAAGAAAATATCAAAAGAATCCGCTGGAAATCGTCATTAACAGAAGCGTAAACGAAACCTTGAGCCGGACGTTGTTGACCTCCGGGACCACCCTTGTCGTGGTGGTCGCCCTGTTTGTCCTCGGAGGCGGAATTATTCATGATTTTGCATTTGCAATGCTTGTGGGCATCGTCGTCGGAACGTATTCCTCAATTTACGTCGCAAGTCCTATACTCATCGTCTGGCAAACTCATGGAAAAAAATAGCCAGTGGATTATATTCTGCCATGGTTCATCCTAAAAAGCGTCCCCGGAATCGGGAACCTGCTGATCAAGCGTCTTATCGACCGATTTCATTCACCGGAAATTATTCTTGAAGCCAGTCACAAAGATCTTGTCCAAGTCGAAGGCGTCTCACCCCGTCTCGCAGACAGGATAAAGCAGCATAAAATTTGTGATTCGGTGAAACTGGATCTCGACCTCGTCGTCCAAAAGGGATATCGAATTGTCACCATGACGGATAGTGATTATCCGTCTCTTTTGCTCCAAATTCCTGATCCGCCTCCTTTTTTGTATGTTTTCGGCCGTCTTGACAATTCTTTACGAAACATCGCCGTCGTCGGCTCCAGAAACGCAACCCGTTACGGGATTTTGACGACCCGGCGGCTGTGTTATGATTTGGTACAGCTTCAAATGACAATTGTCAGCGGTATGGCGCTGGGTATTGATTCTGCGGCCCATGAAGGTGCATTGATGGGCGGGGGAAACACGATCGCTGTTCTTGGAAGCGGTCTGGAGCATGTTTATCCGGCACAGAACCGAAAACTCTTTTATCAAATAGCCGAAAACGGCGCGGTTATTTCGGAATTTCCGCTCAAAGCAGAGCCGGATGCCCACAATTTTCCAAGACGCAACAGAATCATCAGCGGTATCTCCCTGGGTACGGTGGTCGTTGAAGCGACAAAACGAAGCGGATCGCTGATAACGGCACGTCTTGCGGCAGAGCAAAACCGGGAGGTATTTGCCGTTCCGGGAAGTATTCAGTCATTTAAAAGCACCGGAACTCACACGTTGATAAAACAAGGCGCCAAGCTCGTGGAACATGCCGGGGATATTATGGAAGAGCTTTCACATCTTATTAAACCGCCTGGTGAAAATGACGAGCTTTCCGGCGATAAAATGGAGAAAGTATCATTGTTATCAGCCGACGAAATGCGCGTGTTCGAGGCTCTTGATCCGTATCCCGTTCATATCGATGACCTGGCAAGAATGCTTTCAATGGAACCCGGCAAACTATCGAGTATTTTGCTGCAACTTGAACTCAAAGGCATGACACTGCAATCTTCGGGTAAATTTTTTTCGAAAATAGACGAAAATGAGTAAGATATAAAGGCGTTGCTCGAATTTTAACCGGCAAAACCTTAAGTTCATGACTTGCCAAATTTCCGAAACGTCATATTTTATAAATTTAAATGAATTCGTAAAAAGTCGATTCCATCAACTGAACACTGAACACTGAACGCCAACATTATCGTAAAAATGAGGTAATATCGTGGCCAAATCTCTTGTCGTCGTAGAATCGCCCACAAAGATCAGAACCATCAAGAAATATCTCGGCGAGCAATATAATGTCGCCGCCACCGTAGGCCACATCAAGGACCTTCCGCCCAAAGAAATCGGAATCAATATAGAAGAAGGGTTCAAACCCAAGTATACATATATCCCGGGAAAGCAAAAAGTCATCAAATCTTTAAAACAGGCTGCAGGGGATTCAACAGATATTTATCTTGCACCGGACCCTGACCGTGAAGGCGAAGCCATCGCATGGCATACGGCTGAAATTCTCAAGAAGAAAGGCAGGAGGTTTCACAGGGTCCTTTTTCACGAACTGACACAAAATGCCATCCATGAAGCGATAAAAGCACCGGAACGACTCAACCAAAACAAATACGAAGCGCAGCAGGCTCGCAGGATATTGGATCGACTTGTTGGATACCAAATCTCCCCCCTGTTATGGCGAAAGGTAAAAGGAGGCCTCAGCGCAGGACGGGTTCAGTCGGTTGCCGTGAGAATCATTTGTGAAAGAGAACGTGCCATACAAGCCTTTGAATCCGAAGAATACTGGTCTATTACCGCCCATCTTGAGGACAATGCCCCACCGCCGTTTACGGCAAAACTCGTCAAGAAAAACGGCAAAAAGATCGGTATCCCCGATGAAAAAACATCTAATGACATTATCGAAGAGCTGTCAGAAGAAAAATTTATCGTTGGAAAGGTTCAGAAAAAAACAATAAAGAGGAACCCGTCTCCTCCGTTTATTACCAGTAAGCTCCAGCAGGAGGCGATCCGAAAACTGAGATTTTCAGCCAAAAAGACCATGCTTGTGGCGCAACAGCTCTATGAAGGCATAGAACTGGGTCCCGGCGAGCCGCAAGGTCTGATAACATACATGCGCACGGACTCCACTCGAATTGCAAAGGAAGCTGCCATGGAAGCCCTGGATTTTGTCAGGAAAAAATTCGGCAGCGCGTATGCGCCTTCAAGTCCGCGTTTTTTCAAAAACCGTAAAAAAGCGCAAGACGCCCATGAAGCCATACGCCCTACTTCGGTTTTTAATACACCGGATGAAATAAAACCCTTCCTATCCCAGGATCAATTTTCTTTATACGAACTCATCTGGAAACGCTTTGTTGCATCGCAGATGAGCCAAGCCCTCATCAATAAGGTTTCCGTGTCCGTCGGCGCAGGGTCGTACCTCTTTACCGCAAACGGTTCATCCGTGGCATTCCCCGGCTTTATGGCGCTTTATATGTCTGTTGACGAGCAGATCGAAACTGACAGCCAAAAGAAAAAAGATGATCTTCCCGAACTCAATGAAGGGATGATCTTAAAACTTAATCAGTTGGAACCGAAACAGCATTTTACCATTCCGCCGCCAAGATTCTCGGAGGCATCCCTGGTTAAGGAACTCGAAGAAAACGGCATCGGCAGACCCAGCACTTATGCCGCCATTTTGTCAACCATCCGGGAAAAGGGATATGTGAATCTGATCAAAGGATATTTTATGCCCAACGAACTGGGATTTATTGTTAACGATCTTTTAGTGGAAAGCTTTCCGGATGTCATCGATGTAGAATTTACGGCTAAAATGGAAGATGAGCTGGATCGAATTGAAGCGGCAGAGGTGGATTATTTAGATATTCTGACGCGATTTTACGAGGCCTTTAAAAAAGAGCTCGACGCGGCTTCAGAAGGAATGCTCAGCGTGAAAGGCATCGGTTTTCCCACCGACCTCACCTGCCCCGATTGCAATTCCCGATTGCATATCAAAGTCGGAAAGAACGGACAATTTCTCGGGTGCGCCAAATACCCGGAATGTAAATACACACGAAACTATTCGCGGGATGAAAAAGGGGCCATTCATGCCATCGAACCGACTTCAGGCAAGGTCTCGGACAGGGTTTGCGATAAATGCGGCAAACCCATGCTTATCAAAGAAGGAAGATACGGGTCATTTTACGCCTGTTCCGGTTATCCGGAATGTAAAAACACCCTGTCGACAAATACAAACCACAGCGGCAAAGCAACCGGCGTCCACTGTCCTGAAAACGGCTGCAGCGGAGAACTTGTTGAACGGTCATCTAAGCGGGGCAAAATCTTTTACGGCTGCAGCCGATTTCCGGACTGTACCTTTGCCATATGGGACAGGCCCATCGCAAAGAAATGCCCCGAATGCGGCGCCGAATTTCTGATGGAAAAAACAACGAAAAAGCGGGGAACTTTTCTGCTCTGTAATACCAACGGTTGCGGGTTTAAGCAGTCAATATGAGTCCTTGTAAAAATATTTTTTTACTTGATTTTTAGGCTGGGTGGTTTCTACGCAAAGAAAAATAAAATTAAGGTAACTTTTGTATAAAATATTTAAGATCTTCAGACGCAAGGCTCTGCCATAAGGTATCTTCTTCATGGGGTTCCAGGGTAATGACGGGCTTTAATCCATTTTCATCCAACATCTTAAAAAGACCTGTAAAATCTACATTTCCTTTTCCGATGGCCAAATGGCTGTCAGCTTCTCCGCTGTTGTCGTGAAGGTGAAGCGCCATTAACTTTTCACCCAGCATTCCCACCCATTCTTTGAGTGGACTTTTTCCAAAAACATGATGATGCCCTACATCCAAACAAAATCCGAATGCATCGGATGGAATCGTATCAAAAAGAACGCCGTGCACTTCAGGACTTGTCTCATAAACATTTTCCAGCAGGAGTTTAAAACCGAATCGTTCCGCCAGGCTGACATAGGATTTCCATGTTGCAATACTGTTGGGCAGCCACTCATTCCAAGTTTGTCTATAATGGGCTGGATCATAACCGGTGTGGCAAACCACATGAATCGGTTCGAAAATAGGAATGATCTCAAAAAACCGATTCAGCCGTTTTCGGGTGGCCGCCAGCAGCATGCTGTCGAGACCGCCCGGAACCAAATCCATAAATGGACCGTGCAATGTGAGTTTTCGTTGATTTATTTTTAAAATTTCTGCGATGTTTCTAAACGCTTTATCCGGTGTAGAATCCAGTGCATCGGCATCTATTCCGATTTCAGGATTCATGCCGTATTCTATAAACAAAGGAAGGTAATCATTTTTTAGTTTTAGAAAGGGGACATTCACCTGCACTTTTTCGAGTAATTTTATAAAATATCTTCGTTCATCCATCATCTTTTCTCATCAGAAAGCTAAGCCGCCTGAAAAAGCGTTGCACTTTTTCAGGCCGGTCTCGAGCGGCTTGATAGGCGGATTTTTATATCATCATAGTTATATATGTTGAATATCGATGATTAGAAGCCACGGCCATTCTTTGGTCCCCCTCGGCCACCGCCATATCCTCCCCGGCCACCACCTTGTCCTCCCCGGCCACCGCCTTGTCCCCCTCGGCCACCACCTTGTCCCCCTCGGCCACCGCCGTATCCTCCGCGACCACCGCCGTATCCTCCACGACCGCCGCCTTGTCCCCCTCTGCCATCGCTGTATCCACCTCGCCCACCACCTTGTCCTCCTCTACCACCGCGACTTTCGGTACGCGGGCGAGCCTCATTCACGTTAAGCACTCTTCCTTTTAGCTCTTTGCCGTTTAGGCCATCGATTGCAGACTGCCCTTCAGCTTTAGAGGCCATCTCCACGAATCCAAATCCTTTTGATTGACCACTATGCTTGTCTTTTATAATGGTGGCGGATTCAACCTGCCCGAATGGTTCTAAAGCCAGCCGCAAGTCATCTTCGGTGACCTCGTACGACAAATTCCCGACATAGATCTTCATTCTAATCTCCTTTTGTAATAAATTATAAATTTTCAATATGTTATCTTGATTCAACCGTATTCACTATTTTTGCTCCGCAGGTCCGAAAGAGCGGATGAAAAGATCGCGAAGGGCCTGCCGGCCGTCATCGGAAAGATTGCGGGTTCCGGTGCCGACAAACGTATCTGAGGTTATCACCGGTGTGTCCTCAACCCATTGGCTGTCCTCCCAGGAAAACCACCCTTTTCGGTCCTGATCATAGACGCTCAGCGGCCGGTTAAATAGTTTTGCCAGCTCGACCGCCCAGCCGGTTCCTCCCTTGACGGTATTGTCCGCCTGTATCCAGCCGACCGCAATAACATGGTGGCCGTTATTGACCATGTGAAAAATGGACTGGATGACTTTTCGGATCTTATCCGCCTTGGAGTAGGTGCGCTTCATCAGCTTGGATACAATTTCCATGCTGACATCGCCCTTTTGCAGCTCTTCCCGGTTCAGTACCCGGACGCCCCTCGTACGCTCGGCATTGTGCCCTTCAAATGATATGTTCACCTCTTTCATATACCAGGCCTCGGCAAGTTTGCCGAATTCCGCCTCAGACCCTCTGTGGCCGCCGCTGTACAGTGTGATTTTTGAAATGTCTGTCATTTTTGTATCTCCTGATTTTTTTTAAAACGTTGTGCGATATACAAAAAAACACCCCGCCGCGGGTTCCGCAGCGTGCGGGCCTAAAGTTAATTCAGCTTTTCTGTGTTGCAACCCTGGTCGTCATATTATTTTCAAACAAACCTGCCCCATATTCTTAAGCTTTCAATATTTCTCATCATTTTGTTTACGATCATTTGAGGTAATAGCTTGCCGTGGTCAGGCCCCTGTTGTGATCTCAATACATCTCGTATTTAACCAGCCTCCCGTCAAGCCCGCCGACCTTGATCGGTTTTTTCCATGATGCTTTCAGCCCGATTTTTTTGATATACTCCCGTTCTCCGAAATAAACAAAAGCAACCGAGCCTTTGCATTTTTGTTTCAGAAAATCGCCAAGATTTTGATAAAACACTTCGAGGTTCTCGTCTCCCCCCATCCGAATGCCGTAAGGCGGATTGGTTACAATAACATGCTTTTCAAGAGCGGGCAGCTTTCTGAAGTCCGCCCTTTCAACGCTTACGTTATTTCCGTAATGGAGCCCCATCAGGTTTGTCAGCGCCGCGCTGACAGCCTCCGCGGACACATCACTGCCTGCGATCAGTCCTTTCGGCAGTTCCCGGATGTGTCCGTCGGCCTCTTTTTTGACCTGCTTCCAGACAGCGCCGTCAAAGTCGGGCAGAAATTCAAAACCGAATCGACTCCTGAAAACACCCGCAGGGATATTGCTATAGCGCATGAGCGCTTCACACAAAAGGGTTCCCGAACCGCACAAAGGATCATATAAAGGAACAGAACCTTCCCATTTGCTGAATCGGATAATCGCTGCGGCGACGGTTTCCTGCATTGGCGCCGAAACGGTCTCCTCTCTGTATCCTCTCCGGTGAAGTGCACCTCCTGAAGTATCGAGGCTTATTACCGCTTTATCTTTCCTGATATGAAGGTTCAGCAAGATATCCGGATTTTTTACGGACACATCCGGACGCCGGCCGGTTTTTTCTTTGAAATAGTCGACAACCGCATCTTTAAGACGGAGGGCAGCGTACTTTGAATGCGAAATTGCGCTATCGGAAACATTCCCCAATACGGCAAAGGTATTGCCTTTTTCAAAAAAGTCTTTCCATTCGATCTGTTTGGCTTTCTGATACAGTGTATCGGTATCAGGACAAGCAAACGATTTTAACGGTGCCAGGCACCGTGAAAGAATCCTGGCCAGATAATTAATTCGATACAGGGTTAATTTGTCCGCCCTAAAATGAATTCCGCTGAATTCCGGCTGGATATCTTCGGCGCCGAGTTCAGATAACTCCTCCGCACCCGCTTCTTTTAAAGCGTCGGATACCTGGGCAAAATAACGGCAATCCTTCTGATACTGATATACCGCCGCTTGCCGCTTATCTCTTCTACGGCGTTTGACCCCATCGGCTCTCAAAGCGTTTCGATGAATATAACAGGAAGGCGGCATCAGGTATGCCCCAACACATCATGGGCCTTGTAAGCCGAGCCGAGGCGTTTAGTCTCGTCTGCGCTGAGCTTGATTAGAGTGGCCGAGACATCGTCCGGCGTGCGGTTGCCGGCTAAAAAGCCTCTGGCCAGCGGGCTCCAGGGGATCAAAGCGACGCCAATATCGTGGCAAAGCGGAATCATCTCACGCTCCTCTTCCCGATAAATCAGGTTGTAATGGTGGCGATATCGACCGGAAAAAACACCCTGGTGGCAATCACGACTTCGTCTCTTCGGATAAACTCCCGAAGAAACTTGCCGGTCAGCTCTTCCCATGCGCCTGCTGAATACATATTAGCGGTATCGAGCACCTTCTCGTATTCAACACGACGTTTAAGGTCGTGTCAATCCCTATTCTCTGGACCCAACGCTTAGTATAACCAATAGCCGTATGATCGCTGCACTTATTAAGCTTTTTCTTTATGTCGCCAAGTAGCGAAAAAAACAACCCCGTTTTTTGCTGACTGGTTATGGGATTTCCATGTCGCAATACTGTTGGCCCGTCATTCATTCCAATGCGCTTTATTTAACATGGAAAAAACCATTGCCAAGTTATCCGGGCTGAAAATTTTATTTTTTCAACTGACCGATATCCGGGTTTTTTTGGACAATTTGGAAACAAAATGCTTGACAACGGTTTTATAAACGAATAAAAAATAAATTTCCATTATAAATAAAAGGACAACATGAAGCTCACGGTCGTTAACAACCTTATTAGCCTTATTATTATCCTCGTAGTAGATGTACTTATCTGCTGCGAGGCAAAGGGTTGATAATGGCCTGATTTTCCGACCAAACCAAAAAAACAAAAACCGTTATCAGCCCTGAAAGCTGATAACGGTTTTTTTATTAAGGAGACAGAGCCTATGAAAAGCGACCTGGTTAAAAAAGGGGTGGAACGGGCGCCCCACCGCTCACTATTTAAAGCCATGGGATACACCGACGCCGAAATCCAAAGACCGCTCATCGGCATCGCCAATTCAGCCAATGCGATAATCCCCGGCCATATTCATCTGGACAAGATTGTCGAGGCCGTCAAAGCAGGGGTCTATATGGCAGGCGGTACGCCCATCGAGTTTGGTGTCATCGGAGTTTGTGACGGCATTGCCATGAACCATGAAGGAATGAAATATTCGCTGGCCAGCCGGGAGCTAATCGCCGACTCCATTGAGGTTATGGCCATTGCCCATGCGTTTGATGCCCTGGTTTTGGTTCCCAACTGCGATAAAATCATCCCCGGGATGTTGATGGCGGCGGCGCGTCTCGATCTCCCCGCCATTGTGGTCAGCGGCGGCCCCATGCTGGCTGGCAATCATCCCGTAAAGCCGAATACCGACCAAATAGATCTGATCACGGTTTTCGAATCCGTGGGTGCCGTACTATCCGGCGACATGACCGAAGATCAGCTCTCAAAGATTGAAGATGCGGCTTGCCCAACTTGCGGATCATGCGCCGGTATGTTCACTGCAAATTCCATGAACTGTCTAACCGAAGCCGTAGGCATGGGCCTGCCCGGCAACGGCACCATTCCCGCAGTCATGTCGGCCCGTATCCGGCTGGCCAAAGAATCCGGGATACAGATCATCCGCCTCTTGGAACAAAACATAACGCCGTCAAAAATTATGACCGCCCGGGCCTTTCAAAATGCGCTGACCGTGGATATGGCACTTGGATGTTCAACCAATACCGTGCTGCATCTTCCGGCGATCGCAGCGGAGGCAAACGTTACCATCGATCTTGATCAGATCAATGATATCAGCAAAGTCACGCCCCATCTGTGCGCTTTGAGTCCCGCAGGAATGCACCATCTTGAAGATCTGAACCGGGCGGGCGGCATTCAGGCGTTGATGAAAGAACTGTCCGGCACCGGTCTTATCAACACAGACTGTCTTACCGTAACCGGCGAAACCGTTAAAGAGAACATAGAGGGCTATAAAATCATGGACAACACGGTGATTCGATCACCGGCAAAGCCATATCATCAGGAGGGCGGCCTTGCGATACTTTTCGGCAACCTGGCTCCCGAAGGCGGCGTGGTCAAGCAGTCTGCTGTTTTGGATGAAATGCTGCGTCATGAAGGCCCGGCCCGGGTGTTTGATTCCGAGGAAGAAGCCACCCAGGCCATCATGGGCGGCAAAATTAAAAAAGGCGATGTTATCGTGGTTCGGTATGAAGGGCCCATGGGCGGCCCGGGGATGCGGGAAATGCTCACGCCGACATCGGCCATCGCCGGCATGAAGCTGGATTCCCATGTAGCGCTGCTGACCGACGGCCGATTTTCAGGCGGGACCCGGGGCGCGGCTATCGGTCATATATCACCTGAGGCCATGCAAAAAGGACCCATTGCCATCGTCAGGGACGGTGATCGGATTGCCATCGATATCCCTGCTAAAAAACTGACGCTCAAGGTTTCGGAAGACGAAATCCGGGAGCGGTTGTCCGGCTGGTCTCCTCCGCCGCCCAAGATCACCCGGGGCTATATGGCCCGGTATGCACGTATGGTTTCATCCGCCGCTAAAGGGGCGGTAGTAAAGTAAAAACAGATCGTCCGTGGAGCGACTTTTTTAAAAAAATACCCAGAGAGCTTCATTTTAATCAACAAATAAGGAAGGGAAGAACCATGAAACTCACAGGCGCACAAATTATGATGAAGGTTTTACAAGAAGAGGGGGTCGATACGATTTTCGGATATCCGGGCGGCGCCGTCATCGACATCTATGATGAACTCGAAAAAACGGACATCCGGCATGTCCTTGTTCGGCAAGAGGCCTGTGCCGTCCATGCCGCCGACGGCTATGCCCGAGCCGGCAGCCGCGTGGGGGTATGCCTGGTCACTTCCGGCCCTGGTGCGACCAACACCGTCAGCGGCATTGCATCCGCATACATGGATTCCATTCCTGTGGTCATATTTACCGGTCAGGTTCCCACCCACCTTATCGGCAACGACGCATTTCAGGAAGTCGACATCGTGGGAATTACGCGGCCATGTACCAAACACAACTATCTTGTCAAGCGAACAGAAGACCTTGCAAGAACCATCAAGGAAGCCTTCATGATTGCGAAATCAGGACGACCCGGACCTGTTCTGATCGATATCCCGAAGAATGTCGGCGCTACCGCCGTCGACTACAAGCCGGTTAAAAAAGTCAACCTAAAGTCTTATAATCCAACATACAGCCCCAATGTAAAACAGCTTCACAAGGTTGTGGAATTGATTAAAAATGCGAACAAACCCATGATCTTTGCCGGCGGTGGCGTCATTCTTTCGGGAGCTGCCAAGGAATTGACGGCGCTTGCCCGCAAAACCCAGATTCCGGTAACCACCTCCCTGATGGGTCTCGGCGGATTCCCGGGAACTGATCCGTTGTGGCTCGGCATGATCGGCATGCACGGCACATATCGCGCCAACATGTGCTCCGGCGAGTGCGACCTGCTGATCGGTATCGGGGTTCGATTTGACGACCGTGTGACCGGAAAAACAGATGTTTTTGCCGCCAATGCCAAAATCGTTCATATTGATATCGATCCCACCTCCATCCGGAAAAACATCCCGGTTACCGCTCCCGTTGTCGGAGACTGTAAAATCACCCTGGCCAAACTGAACCAACTGTTGAATAAGGAAGACCTGGGAGATTTAAAGAAAAAACGAAAGAAATGGTTTGATCAAATCCAACGATGGGTAGACAAGCAACCCCTCGCCTATACACAAAAAGACACCATCAAACCCCAATATGTGGTGGAAATGCTCTATAAACTGACCAAAGGTAAAGCCATTATCACCACCGAAGTGGGTCAAAATCAGATGTGGGCGGCACAGTATTACCACTTCGATCAACCCAACCATTTTATTACGTCGGGTGGACTAGGGTGTATGGGATTTGGCCTGCCGGCAGCCATCGGCGCGCAGCTCGCTCGTCCGGATAAGCTTGTCGTCGATGTTGCGGGCGACGGCAGCATCCAGATGAACATCCAGGAAATGACCACTGCGGTTCAATGCGGCCTCCCCATAAAAATTGTCATTCTCAACAACGGCTATCTCGGAATGGTCCGGCAATGGCAGCAGCTTTTTTTCAATAAGTGCTATGCCGCCACATGTCTGGATTGCGCGCCGGATTTCGTTAAACTTGCCGAAGCTTACGGGGCCGAGGGGTTAAGAGCAACAAAACCCGAAGAAGTCGAAACAATATTGAAAAAAGGACTTGCTTCGAAAAATACGGTGATTATGGATTTTCAGGTCGATAGAGAGGAGTGCGTTTATCCGATGGTTCCTGCCGGTGCGCCGGTGACCGAAATGCTTCTGGTTTAAATTATTCAACGCTGCTGCCAAAGAAAAGGATAAATACCATGATAGAAGAAAAACATATACTTTCGATTCTGGTGGATAATGAACCCGGCGTTCTTTCAAGAATCGCAGGATTGTTCAGTGGAAGAGGATTTAATATTGAAAGCCTGTGCGTTGCAGAAACTTTGGACCCGCAGGTATCGAGAGTGACATTGGTCACAAATGGGAACCCCCCGGTAATCGAGCAAATCGAAAAACAGCTGAATAAACTCATCAATGTGATCAAGGTTCACGATCTAACCGGAAAGGAGTATGTCAAAAGGGAGATGGCCCTCATAAAAGTGGTCGCCAAATCGGAACATCGTGCCGAAATCCTCAGGACGGTGGATATTTTCAGGTGCAAAGTGGTTGACGTCAGTTCCGAGCATTACACCATCGAAGTCACGGGCGACGAGGAGAAAATGAAGGCGATTTTGACCCTCTTAAAACCCATGGGAATCAAGGAAATCGCCCGGACGGGAATGATTGCCCTTTTCAGGAATTCGAAATAAAAACGTATTAGATTATAAAAGGAGAATAGCATGGCCAGAATTAACTTCGGCGGAACAGAAGAGGAAGTCATTACATCTGAAGAATTTTCTCTGGAAAAAGCCAAGGAAGTGCTTAAAGACGAAACCGTCGCCGTCCTTGGATATGGCGTTCAGGGGCCTGGACAAGCCTTGAACATGAAAGACAACGGTATCAATGTCATCGTCGGTCAGCGGGAAAACAGCAAATCCTGGGACCGTGCCGTTGAAGACGGTTTTGTTCCCGGTAAGACCCTTTTCCCCCTTGAAGAGGCAGCCCGAAAAGGAACCGTCATACAATTTTTGCTTTCAGACGCCGGTCAGGT